>Ga0247734_1001329_pt1 | contig 18963 bp, 17 predicted proteins | sample UWRJL103311B2_FD_180933 | JGI IMG/M metagenome (GOLD analysis project Ga0247734, IMG submission 180933) | Plant litter microbial communities from Arlington Agricultural Research Station in Wisconsin, United States - UWRJ-L103-311B-2 | ecosystem: Environmental > Terrestrial > Plant litter >... | reverse complement strand
GCGGAGGATGTGATGTTGCATTCGAGTATGGAATGGCCGTTGTAAGTAAGAGCCGGTAGCCCGTGGAATTGGGTATCTGGTGGATAAAGCCCTTGGAGGAGAGCAATGATGGTTGATTTGCCGCAGCCGGAATGACCAACTATGGTGGTGCAGGTTCCAGGTATGATAGCAAGGGAGACATTGTCAAGGGTCTTAGTTGTCTCTTTTGGGTAGGTAAAAGAGAGATTGTTCAGTTGGACTGGAAATGGGGTGATTATCCGGGAAGTACCTTTAGTTTCGACAGACTCGTTGAGAGGAAGACATGCAAGGTAGAGCATCTGAGTCGCAGTAGCAGTAGACGAGCTCAGTTGCGGGATCATGGTGATCATAGTGCTAGCATTAGAAATACCGAGAACCAAGAGATTGACAACTTGAAAGATATCACTGACAGTTCGTGTACCATTGGTGACTAGAACAGTGCCATAGTAGTAGGCTAGAGCAAAGATAAACAGAACTGCTGAGTCGAGGAGTCCAAAAAGTAGTCCTGTATATGCGGCTCGTTTGCGACCTAGTTGGTACGCCTCTGTTACTGCTCGTCGATGTTTCCTTCCAAAATAGTTCTCCAGAGTTAGAGCCCGCACAACTCGAATATTCGCAAATGTCTCCATGAAAATATTGCTTGTGAGATCTGCACCGCGGTTGCATTTTTCTTCCCACTTTTTAGTGACTAAATGAAAGATTACCGTTGTCAGATAAAATATAGGCCCACAAGCTATTATGACCAGAGTCAATTGCCAGGATACGACAAGTGACCATACAAGAGAGATGCCTAGCATAATTATTATAGTGAGAACCAATCCAGAAAATCGTCCGACCAGGTTACGCATCTCCTCGGCATTACGATCTAAAACATCATTCAACCTACTTGGAGAATTGTCTTCCATGTCGAACCATGCCATGGGTTGAGCGAGTATGCGCTTTAGTGCTTCCAGACGGAGAGCGTTAACCCAACATTGCCCGCAATATTCAAGAGCATAATGTGTGGAGAAGGTAGCAAAGCCATCAATGATAGCAACACCAAGAAGAATCAATGCCCACTTTCGTGCTTCTGCCAGTTGGTTGTTATTGAGGTAAAAAGTAGTGAGGAGCTGGGCAAGCACCCATGCAAATGCAGGAGTTCCTGCTGCTACAAGAAGAGCTGCCACAAATCCCATAACCAAGATCAATCTCTGCTTGTGATTGAGAACTGGCCAGACAGTGCCAAGTATTCTTTTCAATGTTGCGGGAGCTCTTGTCAAGCTACTGTCAGTATTCAATGGTAAATGAATTGGTCTGACAGCTGCTATTTCAGTTGTTACTGGCAGTAAATGTGGTATCTGGTGATCAAATTCTGTACTCGAAGTGCGACTCGTTAAACCCTTGGCCTCAGGATTCCAAACAGGCGAGGGTGGAATAGGCATGGAGCGTCTAGACAATGGATTGATCGTACCTGGCCACAGACTTGATGAAGGGATCTGAGGGCTTTGCTGAATGATTGGACTCGCCCAAACCGAATACCTTTTTATATCACTCGCACGTGAAATACCAACACCCAAAGACATGCGGTGAGGGGCTTGTATAATGTGACTTCCTTCCGGATTTGCCTCCTGTCTCGCAAATGCATCTTTGAGGTAGCTCCAACGTTGGTGTGAATTGTCTCCAGGACGGATGCTAAGCAAATTTTGAGTCTCTTTCGTATGTGGACTGCTATTTTCGTTAATTAGGATGGTAGCAAATGTTCCATACTTTTTCGCGGCTAGCTTTTTTCGATATCCTTCTTGGACCACGTGTGTATCTTCTAGTACGTATACATAATCATCGTCAAGAATTTGAGACATGTCATGGGTGATAATGATTGTAGTTTTTCCACGTCGCCATTCGCGTATCTCTTTGATAATCTTGTTTCTTCCCCTGTGGTCTAACGCACTAGTTGATTCGTCAAGAATCAAGATTGGAGCATCTCGAAGTCGTGCTCTTGCGATGGCAACCCTCTGAATCTGTCCGCCACTGAGCGATCTGCCATCCGAACCTACAACGGTGTCAAAGCCTTCGGGCATTCTACTGACGGTCTCTTCTAAGCATCCAGTCTTAGCCGCGAGCTCTATATCCTCGCGAGTTGGATTATCTCGTCTTCCGAATGCGATATTCTGAAGAATGGACTCGTTGAAGAGCACCCCTTGTTGTTGCACTAATGTGATATTCTTCCGGAGCCAGTCTGTATTGAGTTCTTCAATATGATTGCCACCAATGAGAACTTCACCAGAGCGTTTCTCATAATATCCCATGAGTATGTTGCCAATAGTACTTTTCCCCGACCCACTTCTGCCAACTACAAAGGTAGTTTCGCCCACAGGGAAGAAGAAGGTTGCTTTGTCCAGTACAAGCTGTTGAGGATTTGCAGGATATGCGAAGGTGACCTAAAGCATCAGTCAACGGTTTCAGCTCATGGCTGGGGAAATGCATACATCGTTCATCTCAACGTCTCCAGAGCAAGAATCAGGCTGTAGCGTGCCACCCATACCCATAGCTGTTCCACCACTTTGTATTTGATCCATAATATTTCTCAATGTTGCACCAGCTGACATCCCTCTGGTTAAGACTAAAACCTGAGGTAGCATGACCTCAAGCGCTTGAATAGCAGTCAAACATGAGTAAAATGCTGTAACAACATTCCCAGGACTTATACCTCGATTTACCAAGAATATTCCATACCAAAAGCCTTGAACAAAGATAACAACGACTAAAAACTTAGTGAGGCCAAACTGCATTGCATTTGCTCGTGCTTGTTTCAAGTAATGCATGGTAACATTATTGATGGTAGACGCATACTGCCATATTTCTTGGTCCTGGGCATTGAAGGCCTTCACGGTGTCAATAGTGGTAACAGCAGTGTTGGCATATTTGGTAGCTCTGCTTAGCTCCCGTTTTTGTGCTTCGATTGCCGGAGTGAGTCCTCTGGAGATAAGGTATAGCGATATGGCTGCGAGCGGAAATGTTGCGATTATGACAAGGGTCAACTTCCACGAGAAAAATAATGCCACCCCTAAGGAAGATAGCGTAGCGACGAATTGGAAGAAAAGCAAACCAATAGGTTGGGAGGCAGCAAGCTGGAGTTCGCGAATTTGACTAATTTGAATTAACAAAAGTAAAAGAGTTTTGGTTTACCAGCCTTACGTTTGGATGCGTATTAAAAAAGCTCCGATGCCTTCCTCCCGACTATCATACCATTCCATGTCTTTATCTAGCATAGTAGCAAACATCCCCTGACGGACACTTTTTGCTTGAAGCTCTCCGAAAATTATCCACATTGCCATCAATCCACCTTCTGCTATCCATGCCCCAATTGCCAGAGCCGTCACGATTAGGCACAAGGTACATATGTCGTGCAAGGTTTCTTTCCCTGATAATGTTCCACCACCAAATTGTGTCAATGTAGCAAATATTTTGCCATAGAATACCGAAAGGGCAGGCTTGATCAAGCCTGCTAAGATGGTTGTGGAAACAGCGCATAGGAGATAAGTCCAATGTTCACGACGCGTGAATGCAAATAATGACCTCCACGAGGGCTTAATGGCCGCCGCCTTGGGGGTCTTCTTCAAAGGTCGCAATTCGTAGAAAGCTTTCTGCCGTTTATATAAAGCCGTGTCTGGTGGATTTGTTGTAGTTCTACGGGTTTCAACCATATTTGCGGTCTTGCAGTATCGTTTGGAAGTGGTGTTTGGTGGGTTAAAAGAACTGTGTGTCAAGTAAGTATGCAAAGGCTTAGAAACCATTGTGAAAGTCAAGTGTAAAAATCACATTGGCCATTTTCCGCGCCGACCGTACAGCAATATCTGCGCTGTACTGGGATATTTTCATTGTTCTCGGATCATAGATCGGGATTTATGTGGCAACCCTTACGATTGTTCTTTTAGCGAGGGTGGAAGATGACAGGAGCACAGAACAATTGACAAGCAATGAATACCTAATTGAAGATTATTGAATTCGTTATTAAATAAATGAAGTCTCTCTTAGCTCTTGACTTTCTTTTGGGGTCAGTTATGAGATTGCGATAGCGTGCAGTCATAGAGAAGTAAAGGAACTTGACGTGAAATCTAGCTAACTTCACAAAGATCATCTTTGACGTCGTTAAGGGAGGTGGAACTTTTGGTAGAATATGCTGATTTGGGTGGGTGACTGATACTTCACAGTGTGGCTGCGCGGGTATATTTCGTGGTAGTGGATTCCTTATATTATGCCGTTTCGTAGAGTATCAACGGACGGCTCCCTGGGCGCTATTGAGTGTCCGGTGTCTTTACACCCTCTTTCGTCGCAACAATACAAGAATGACGGTATATGCTTGGTGGATGGCGAACTCTGCCTAGCTGGAATCTTAAGCTTTCTATTCAGACTTCTCTACGCCTTCTCCTTTTCTTCCTTCCCTTTCTGATTCTGTTCGTAAATCCAATCGTTTAAGCCATTTCTGTTTCGTGCAATCTCGATAGCGTAGAATTGCATGCGAGGAACTACGGAAAAACTGGTTAATCATGATCCAGTCGGAAAAGTCTAGACAGCCTACCGAAAATAGTCTCCTCTTGACCATATTCGACATTTGGCGCGTTTCTAACCATTGTTCCGAAGTTGAAATCATCGACCCTTTTCTCGTATGCCATCAAGAATTTGCGCCACCGCTCCTTGCCAGTCTTGCTCTTCATTTCATCCTCATCAATACTCTTCGCGGGATCGAAATCTGGGAAATCGGCTTGGAGATGTGCGTAGATCTCATCGTCGATCTTGGTGAGCCGCAAGGTCGAGCCACGGACCTTTTCGAGGATTGCCCAGTATGTGGTCATATGTTGAACAACTGATGGCGGGGTCAGTGGCGGGGTAAGGAAGAAATATCTTGTTGGTAGGGATCACACCTTTAACAGCAAATTGCTTCTCAATCTAAAGCCGAAAAAGTAAGCATGTTGGCGGGAGCATTATCTGGTATAGAAGTGCTTACGTCTTCTAGATTTTCTGCCTTTTCTGGGTCGAAATTATCAGCAGTCTTGGGTTCTGCTGGGGTGGCTGCCATATTGGGAATTTGGTTTGAGGAGAGGTATATATATTTTATAGTTAAAGTAATAAATACGTGCTGCTCTTTTGAGAACAGTGGCAGAGTTGGTGGGTAATCGGAAAAGAGTCTTTTAAGTAAATTATCGCATATGTTGTGTTGTGGTGACGATGTTTCCCGCAGCTTCCACTTCATGCCAGAATTAAAAAGTCAAGCTACCCTATATGGTTAGCCTAATCCAGCACCAAAACCAATCACAGAGTGGAGCTAGTTCGGCTCTCGGGTAACCCATGATCCAAAGTCAGGGTAACGGGACGGGAACGGGTAACACATGGAAAGGGGTCAAGGCGCCTTTTCACGACAGAACACATGCAATGATCAAACTGTTACATAGCATACAACAGAATGCAGGGCGCTAAGCAGTAACGAAGGCCATTTCCTCCTCTCTCGATCAAAAGGAGGATGAAGCTGAATCATGAAATAGCTGCTAGGACTAGTACTGCTAGAATTCCTGGCGGTATGGGTAACAACAAACCAAACCCTAAGCAGTCCGTTATCAACCAACACGGGTTTGCTCTTACGCTCTACAATAAAAAAAAACTATGAGTCTACTTTATTTCTATATCTATGTCCATGTCTGCGTCTACTACAGCAACGTCTACCTTAAGGCAAATGCTAATAACTCCTAAGTACTGTACAGTACTGTACAATCAGCCTTCACCCTCAGTCTCTCATGAAAAATGGCAGCACCAAGTCTTCTGTTTTAGGACCTATATTACATTGTTTATGGTTCTTAGGATTTATATATGCACCGTCAAGGATGTATTTATCATGACTGGAGTTCATAGAACATTTCCACAGCCATTATATTGCAGCATAAAAGCTTCCCTCTCTCATTGTTCTCTTGCACAAAACTTACGTATTCCAAATGCTACAGATTTGCTGCTCTGTGGAATGATAATTACGTGCAGGTTAGGCGAAAAATTTATGAAAAATTTAAAAGCTACGAGTAGTTATTGGCAATTTATTGAGTTTGTTAAGTTGGTGATAGTTTAAGAGTGATTGTCATGTCTTGGCAGTGTAGCATTTCGAGGCTATCTTAAGGCTATCTTGAATTCACCACCGAAGGATTCACTCTGCCGGCGGGGAATGAAAGATGACTTTGCCTTTGTCTTCGCCTTTGAATTTGACCTCCCCTCCATTTATGCCTGTGGCGCGACGTTCATGCAGTCTTTTGTTGTTTACCCCCATCTAACTACCATCTCCAACTCTCCGAATTATCAACACAAGAATTTCACAAGGGCATATCCTACAAAGAAACATCAGTCAGTAACATAATTAGCGATCCGAACAAATGGGACCTAGCTAACACTTTTTGCAGTGCGGAAAGCGCAGGAGATACGTGACAAGTTATTCAAGAATTTAAGGAAAAAACACCACAAATCTGGAACGTTAGTACCTCCCCCGAGGCTCTTGAAACCACTTGAGAATTTATGGCAAGGCCCTCCACCGGAATTTGCTCGGGACGTTGATATTGAGTTTTGTCTGCAACCGGTCAATCTAGAACTTATCTTCCAGCAACTTGTTCCCATACCAAAGAGCGTAAGCATAAAACCATGCATGACAGCTGCCGAGTTCTTTTATATGGAAGCACCTGCAGAAATTCGTGCCAAAATATGTAACTATTGCTTGCCGTGGGAGCCACGCAGGATCACGCTGTCTCCCTACTTTGTTCTGAAAGGGGTGTTCTCGGAAGTATACCATGCTTCACCATGGGACGTACTTGAGAACGTGCTTGGAGGACTTCATGCTTTTCGAGCTCTGCGATTGGACTTGATGGCGTACTTCTGGACTCATTACCGTTTTCACGTTACCTTAGATCCGTTTAGCGGCCCTGTCTTCTCCCCATTAACTCACAAATGGCTCCCACGTTACCTTGGTATCATTCAAGACCTCTCTATTGAACTTGATTTGACCAAATTTGGAGGGAGCTCTCTAAGACATTCAGAAAGCTATGGATATGACTGTAGGAAAATTGACAACAAGCTTGCGAGTTTCATTCGCCACATATCTCGGCGGGAGGATGGTCTTCCCATGGCCAGGTACGGACATCTTATTCTGTATAACCCAATTTAACCATTCACGGCTTTAAACAAGAATTAAGCACTACTAGCTAACATCAAAGTTCAGACTTCACCTCATGTGTAGAAGATACAGTGGTCGTCGATATGTTTCAAGACTGAAATCCACTTATGGCACTTCAAATTGTATGTCGCCTCCTAGACATAGCCATGTTTTGAATACCAGCCTGCTAACATGAATACTCAAGACGCCTTTCTTCCAGAAAGCATTATGCACATCTGCGATAGCTTAGCGAAGCTCCGTGGAATTCTCAAAGAATGTCGTGTCTCCGGATTCACAAAGGATTATTCGGAATCACTTTTGACTGTTCTTTTCAGTGAAAGGGATGAGATACCACAGTATACCACCGCAACTCGGAATGCTTGGCCGTTATACTTCATACAGGATAGATTAGTTCTTTCACCTACACCAAGAGAACTGAGTCCAACCATAGTCTCTCCCGAAGCACCAAGATCATCGTCTTCAAACATTGTGGCAAACGACGAAAAGCTCTCTCCGTCATTACCATCTCATTGGAGCACAATAGTTCCGCCACAAAAAGCGATAATTCCAAGGATTACAGACCAGCCAGCAATCCTTCCTTCACCAACAACATTACAATCGAGGCCCTACGCGCCCTCTCTCAACCTGGCACAAAGACTATCACCAAAACTAAGAATCGATGGCGAATGTGATGAAGCTCTTCCGCCTTTGCCATATGCATGGAGCATCCCATTACGATCTGAACGACCGAATACACATCCCTCAAAGATTTCTAATCCGTACAAAGTCTGGGCTAGTTCACCTTTGTCAAATCCTCCAAAAGTACCCTCCGCCGAGCCAAAACTACGAAAACTTTCAACTTATATCAGCCAACACGATGAAGGAGTTGTTCAGGATTCGAACAATGTGAATCACGCGACAGAAGAGGGTGAACTCTCGGCGAGTTACGATGACTCCGTAGTTACAGATGCTTACATATCTGAACCAGCTGATTCCCCGGAGATTCTACCACAGATTTCGACATCGAACCAACTAGAAGATAGAGATACCAAGGCGCTGTGCTTCCAAAATATTCCAGCTGCTATTCCGAGCTTACCACAAAGGATACCGATTGCTAAACCTTACCAGCTGGAGAGTGAGAATTCTGAGATTGTACATATACCTCACTCTCCCGCTGATAATTTGAGATCTCCAATGAACATACGAGCTACAATACCACACCAGCTGAATGCCACTAATTCAGAAGTATTGGATATCCCTGATACAGAGATTGACACGCTGAGGTCTTCGTCAATGGCAAGAAATACAAAACGCTGCCAGTTGAGGAATGCCAGGTCTCAAATGCTAGATCTTCCTAACACTGCAGCAGTATTTTCGAAGCCTCCGACGAGTATAAAGAAGATATATGGTCCAAAATTAACTCTATCTAGAGATGTTATGTCTGTAGCAACAACCTTTTGCGATACTGAGCCGATTATCCCACGTATTTTACCTTCTTTCCTTCAAACTTCCTTGCTACGTAAGTAAAATATATCTAACTGTGATGCGTATTCACAGGTCCAGTTTCATCCACCCCGCCATTCAATGATCGAGTTACTCATATACTAGGCACGGATTCCAAAAATTTGTTTACTTCTGGACAAAACCCAGCATTGAGCACTCCTAGAAAGCTTGGGCATTCAAAGCCATTGTTGCCACCGTTCGGTGAAGCCATAACCGCTAGGTTGGGCACTTCGTTAAAACCTTGTCCACTCACCTCGGAAGTAACACTCAAGCAACGCACCATCAAAATACTCGAAGGCCCGGAATCACAAGAGCTTACGCCATGTACTATACAAGATTCACCGGGTACTTCAAAAGCCCTCTCAAAACTTCGCCCAATCACACCAGAGAACAAGTGCTCAAAATCATTCCCCGGAAACTTGGCAGTATTAAAGCCGCATAAACTCACAGCCACCACAGAAGTTTTACCAAATATTCCCAAAGACCATTCCGGGCGTAGTACTGCTGCTCTACATTGCAGAAACATAACTTCCAGGAAATTCGCGCTCTTGGAGCCACAGGAAGCCATAAATCCTCGAACAGCCTCACCGACTTTAGACACTACCTCGAAGTATCCTACCCTAAATCCAAAAGACCATCCCAAAATAGACCACGCTGAGAAATTGCCACCCACACAGCTACATGAATCGATATGCCACGTCATGAAACCTGAATGGAATACCTCTGGAACCGATTTTAAACTTCCCGCACTTCAAGCTAGCAAGCAATCGATGACGTTAAACACTCCTGAAGAAATAATAACTTCGTCAGGACGAAGGGAAGATATCAGTGGGGTTGCGGATAAGGCTTCCACCCTTTCAACAATTACCCTTTCAGGACTGCCTCTACCTAGTCCTAAAACGGAACCGAAGGCAAACAGTACTAAATCACTATTGACACCGGATCGACAAAATAGTAGCAGGGGGAGGTCGATGAGAGCTTCACCAAACAGCTTGAATAGGTTGAATGAACAAGATCCGGCTTTCCAGCGTACTTTAGAGGCTTTTGGACTGGAGAGAGGATCGTCTAACACAAAGAGAAGCGGTCTTTCGGGTGCATCTTCTTCTCAAACCAGATCTATTTCACCCGCTCGTGCAACACCTAATGTGGATGAACCCAAATCCTTCTATTGGAATAGGATGGAGAATTTGAACACGCCTTACTCAACAATCTTCAGGCGTTTTACGCGGGGAGGGTGAGAAGATAACCTTGGTAGTAAACAGCGTTTACCCCATATTCGCAAGATGTTTATATTTGTAAATGCTAACCAGATTTCATGATCTGGTAGCCGGAAGGTAAAATATTAAACATGAGATTGGGAGGACTGGTGCCAATTTGGACCCACTTGAATCGACAATCGATTAGGTTTGTGTCAACAAACTTTACTTTTAGCGTTTATTTGATGAATCAAGTAGTAGCTGCTAATTGATATCCATACGAGCAAGATTTGTCTATAAACCTGCCTGGACCCTTCTGAGCTCCACGAGTCTTTTAAGCTAGCACATGCTCGGCAACGAAAATGCCATAATTGACTTAAGGTAAGGGAGAGTTCTGTCAGGTCACAAAGATTCGTGACAGATTTCGCTGAACTCTCTCCACAGCAAGTGATGACCTACTCTCTGATTTGAACTCAAACCCGCATGTAGTGTATAATTGGATATATCATTCTAACAAAAATCTTGGGACAAGTTTTAATGCCATCCAAACGAAATTGCATTCATGGCTCATAATCCTTAGAGTTGGTTATCTCATAAATCAAACCCTTCGTTTCTATGGGAACTTACTACGCATGAGGAATACGAGATTTCATTGGCTGAAGAGTTAAGCTAATGATAAATTGGGAAAGGTAGATCTTGGCTCTTTGAAGTTCTGTTCTCTCCAGAGGAGTATAACCCTCCTTGTAATCTTATTGGTCAAGGGGTTGGAGCTCATGTATGGGGTTACAGGTTTTACGCGAAAAGGTCTGTGTTGGTATAATTCTTGACCTCGGCCGCATCGAGGGCCTACATCAACACCACCTTCTACGTAGAATTTATACTAACAAATCGATTACTTGCTAAATACAATGAGAACTAGTGCCTGAGCGTAGAGGTGCCTTGTATTCTAAGTAATCCGACGGTCTGATTTATGAGATAAATTGTTGGTATAATACCTAACCTCAGGGTATTTGTGTTTATACTCACATAATGTCCTGCAGCTCGAGCAACCCCATCGGGGATTGGCTATCAACACAAACCTGTGCTTAGAACTTATAATATCATTGCTCACTACCGAATACAATGAGCATTTACATGATACGAGCGTAGTGGTGCACTGTATTCAAAGTGATCCGATACTTAGTATTCGCCTCTTTGAATGCATCACAGGGTTTATTGTTAAACAGGTGACAAATAAACTACTAGACAAAGCTTTTTTGATTACAACCATATTTGCTCATTATGCCCCCTGAAGTCTAAATTTTTTTCTTTTAAACACTAGATCTAACACTCCTTGGTATACTGCAAAAATCCTTCTGAAGAAATAACACTTTCGTCAACCATGTATATACAAATTCAAACTATGCAACATCTGCTTCTATGCATCTGTTTTAGGCCTCTCAAACCTACTTTGCTCAGGAACTATACCCTCCAACAATCTCATCATCACATTTCTCACATCCGCTACTGCGCCTTCTTCCTCACTAATCACATCGTCATTTAAACACAGCTGTCCAACTTTCCCTCTCTTTTTGAGCAATCTTTTCAAAAGAACATTCTCTACTTGCTCCGCATCAGTAATCATAACAAAGAAAGCGTCGGGATCGACGATCGTATATTGGTATTTATGCAGTGCACGTATGACTGTCTTTCTGTCTTGCGCTTGGGTGTCGGCATGGGGTAGTAGAGGACCGAGCCCTTTCTCTTGTTGGTTTAAAATGAGCTTGAGTAGACAATCACCGCATTTGGGATGTTGTCTAGCGACGCGATCGAATATTGAGGCGCTGCTGAAGACATGGTTGATTGTGGCTTCGTCTGACGTCGGTGTTGAAAAGCCAGGTGCTAAACACTCATTGACATTAAATTCAAAGCATTCAATGTCTCTAATAGCAGCAGGTCCATCTAGTGAAGTCCATTGTATATCTATGTTGACTTGGGGGGGCTCTAAGCCGGCGTCTTCTAGATGTTCATTCACGTGGTAGAACATTCGTTTCCGGAATCCAGTGTCACTTTCCTTCGCCATTCCAGCTTCCAAGTCTTTCATTATAAGTTGTCTCTCATCCCAGCCTAGGTTTCCGTTCCTATCTTTATCATTCCGAAGCATGACATAACTCCACAACAAGGCCTCCCGATGCCGTTCGATTGTGTAGTGAAAAGCTGCGAACCACGAATATAACTGGAACCCAGTCTCACCGCGGAATCTCTGGCACGCACTCTGTAATCCTGGCCGCGGGAAAGTTTTGATTGCTTCGCGTGTTACCGAGCGAGACATAGAGTGACCGAAATGGATCTGGCCTTTACGTTTGCGTTCACCGAAGCGTCTGTTTAGGAGCCAGGATGTATAGATAAGGAAAGGTTTTTCACCAAAGCGGCGGGCATCAAGGTCAGTCGGTGGATTCACGGTGTTGTAAGAATTCGTTTTGAAGCCCATTGATGGGCCGAAAAGGGGCGAATATATATCTGATGCGGCTGTAAACATGAATTAGCAAAGGCTGCCGAACCCTGAAAAGACGGTGATGGTTGCTGGAACTTATGACCCAACTGGCGAGTGCGGTTCAGTGAGATCCAGTGAAAATGCGTCAAACCCCACGATACGTTAAGAAAGAAGTTTATAAACCCATCGCTAGTTAAAAATAACTATAGCTAAATGAATATTGCACTTACCATGTGTTTTTCCGAGCAGCATATCATCAGAAAGAGCAAAGAACTGCAAATCATTAATAAGCGTAGTGCATTACAAGGAGGTACTAACCCGATCGGTATCAGATTTGGTATTGAAAATCTGATTCTCGATTGTTAATGAATTGAAGGTAGGAAGGCAGCCCTGCTCATTCTCATCGAAGAAGTCTTCCTGAGAGAGGACCTGAACAGTTTCTTGTGTATATTTGTCGTCATTCAACCAGAGTGGCTTTTGCCTTCCACCAATTTTAGCAGGATTTTCAACTGTTGCAGAAGCAGCTTCCATAGGATCTGCAATTGCGTTGACGAGTATTTGAATTTTGTTTCGGAACCCCGAGGCGTACTTCTCAACACTTCGAATAGAATAGCGAAGTTCATCCCAATCTCTATATCTGTTCACTCGATGTGATTCCAGCCATTTTCCATCATCATCATTGAGAGTGCTATTGAGTTCATATGGATATATTGTATCTTGGAACGCAGTGTCCGAGCCATTAACCCCTTTAAGTGTCAGTATGTATATCTATAGATAAAATCTCTGGATTCTTACATGTGTACACAAAGTCGATCTTTGGCTCTTTTATCTTCCCCCATTTTTCAATATTCAAATTGGCATCAGCGAACCACTCATCCTCCCAACCTTCCAATACCACATCTAATGTAGAGACGTCGAAAGGTATGTGCACAATGTCCGGCAGAGCCTCAGCCTTCTCGTCTAACAATGCATATTCAGCGTAGGGAGGGAATCTTTTCGGACCACTAGATTGTGCATTGGGAATCAATTTCTCTCCTTCGTATTTTGGTGCTGGAGCGAGATGTTGCTCCACTAATCTTTCGAATGCCTGTTGCACTAACTGAGGTGGTTTCTCGTCGATGGTCTCAAAAATTCCATGGCCCTCCACGGCTTCGGATTGTCGTAAGCCTTGCTTTATAGCATTTCGTGGAGCTGCATCATCATCTACGTATTCTGGACTTCCTGGTTGTGGTGAAGATGAGAGCTTTTCCTTCGGTGAGTTTTCGTCTTCGGCATATTCAGGGCTTACACCTGAATTGGTGGTATCTATAATATGCTGCTTGTCTTTTGCTTGAAGTGGAGAGGACGCAGGCCACGTCTCATCCCTTTCTCGAAGTAGTGAAGGTTCTTGTTCGCTCTGCTGCGCCTTTACAATTTGGTGTGTAGAGGAACCTTTCTCCACAAGCACATCTTCAGGATACGAAACGACTTCTGCCTTCCATTTTAGATGGCGTGCTTGAGAACCTGTGTCAGAACTCGTCTGTGTGAAGTTTTGCAATGACGGTGTCAGGTAATGGTAATGGTACCACGCGACCAAACAAGTTGCTATGATGACAATAACTCGGTTTCGTGGACTGCAGTAAGCTCGTCTATATGCTGGGCTGGGATACCGCTTCCATTGAGGAAGTTTACTGCTCGATCTATACATCTTGTGGCCGAAATTGAAAACAAAACAACTTACAATAGGTGAACTGCAAATGTTGGAATATTCACAAAATACACACAAGAAGAACAAAAGTATGTCGATGTCACTCACGGTGTCAGATGCAACCTGAGCTATGCATTGATTTCCAGCTGCCCCTCAATGAAACGGACTACTAGAGACACTCCCACCACCATGCTACTGGAGCATCGAGCACGGCCCATACCCTCTTTTCCTATTCTTATCCGAAAACAATGATGTTGCTTTTTTCAACGGGAGGCCCAGCTCTTCCGGATTCCTTGTGCCACCACTCAGCATCCAGGCGTAATTAGCGGGAAAATTCTCTTTGTAATATGTCATTTTTGTGCTTGTGGATTTACCTGCCCCTTGCATTCAGCCGCGATCTCCTATACAGTACTAGTAGTAACGGACCATCGCCGCCCCAGCCACAGAATATGTGCCAAGAGACAAAAGCCGAGACCCACTCTCGCTAAGCTTAAACGAACTCCTGGTCCTGCTTTGGTTGTCTTGTTCTGGTCTCTCCGGAAGCCACAATATGAAAGGGTCTCACTCACCACCAGCTCCACATAGTGAAGTATTTGGCAACGAGCTTGTGCGACATGGATGTCTAGTTTAATCACTGCAATAAATGGGATGATTACCACACGACAGATTTCTGTTTTGGGGCATAGTAGGAAGCTACTATACTATAGCTTATGCAAGACCCCCACACAGAAATTTGTCGTGTGCTAGACAGCGAAAAATGATATGCCGCTTTCCGAATTCTTAAGCTTTACTGTTCGGGCTAATATCTTGAATTTATGGAAGAAATACGCCAATTATATCACTTGTAATTCAAAGATGAGGAACGAATTGAGCTCGCTTCGGATCTCTGCTATGTCGGGAGCTGGTCAAGAGAATGGACTGGGCGAAAAAGATGATTTACAACAAAGCTTATTCTCTGCAGTGAGTTTCTGCATACTTTAACATTCGATTCAGTTTTCAATCAGGCTAATCCGTGTTGAGGCGCTGAGAGTGGGGATGCTACTTAGGATTACAACATTGTAATCTGGTCTACACTTTCTCACTATGGAGCATGCATGATTTTACCTTTATGCTTGGTGGTTCTATGACGATATCCATTGGCTGGACCTTATCTGCCGTCACTATTGAGGAAATAAGCCAGCCACTGGTCAATCTCATTCTTCTTATTGAGATGGTCTCTACCACACTAGCGGGTAGACTCACAGGACTGAATCACATATAAGGCTCAACATCTCGATGTTTTGCTCCTCACGCCATTGAGTTCTCGACCATTGTCAGCAACTTACACGCCTCAGAATTTCGCGTCACTCATTTATCACCCCTTTTATCTTTTAATAACTCCCCATACATTTTTATCATTCTAATTCATGATGCGATCCATATATGCTCTTAATGTCTTGTTGACAATCTCCGGATTGTCTACGTCTGTTGCGGCACAGGCTTTGACAACAATCACACCATGCCCGACATGTCCTCAGAACGTCACAGTGGCTCCTATCGTAGTTACTGCCCAATATCGTGAGTACATATTCATTGATATATCGAGTTGATTCGAATTGAGCGCTAACTTGAATCTCCAGAACCTGTCGCTACCTGTGTTCCTGTCACGGAGTGCCAGAGCAGCCTGTGCTCTACAACGGCATCCTGCTCAACTTACAACTACGTCTCAACAGTCATTACTTATTTGGATGGACCCGCACCAACCACAATTACGAAGACTGACCAAAGTCTGCTCTACACTCGCGGGTCAACTGTTCTAACTTCACAAGTCCCATGCCCAACTCCTATCTTCAGCAGGAACGTAACAGCGACATCAGCATGCAGTTCAGCCGTCTTTCAAACTCAAGTTATTGAGTACTCGAACCTTTACGACAAGACTGGTCCTCTTGCTATTCGAGGATATCCAGGCAGTGGTCTTTGCGAGAGCTGTGTTAGCGAAGATGAGACAACTCAAGAGGTGAATGTGGTCTACTGCTTAGACACTCAATGCGTCTCATACGTTGAAACATGGGTCTCAAGGAAGCCAACACCTCCCACATCCGTTTCATCAGCACCCTTCACTGGAGATGCTGTGGCCACACAAAGCGGTCTCAATACCTTTACATTCACGGCAGTTTTCACACCAGCCCCAGGAAATGGCGGCATTGGCGGTCCAATCTACTCGGCCCCAGTAACCACAAATTTTGCTGTCACAACATCTGTTCCCAGACCCCAAGCTGTTCAAGTCTTTACCACAATCATCATCACATTCATTGCTGAGCCAAGCCCAACTGCGGTTTTCTCCGAATCAACCGCAGCTCTTTCCACGACAACGTTTTTCCCTGGAAATGGCATCTTTACTATTCCAATTATCACAATTCTCATTCCCAGCGGAGGTTTCACTCCCGTCCCAACAACAGTCTTTGTCACTACCACATTAACAGCAGGTGGACCTCAGGTTAGTAAGACAGAGACCAAAGATTAAATAGACACTGACAATAACTACTAGTACGTCACCGTAACCACGACGGTGACAGTTACATTCACTTCAACCGTTGTTCTCCCTCCTGTGACTGTCATTGACGGAAGGTAAGTTCGCTTTCTATCTTAAATAAATAGCTATCTGACTTGAAGCAGTACGCAACCAACTGCTCCACTGACGACAACTGTCACCACCACTGAGACAACAATCACAACAACCAGTACAACTGCAAGCACAACTAACACGCCAGAGCCTACCACTGGTGCCAATGTTTTGAACCAGGAGTTTGTTGGATGCGTAGGCTCAAGCAACGGATTTCCAACATTCGTCCTCGAGTTGGAAAGTCCTTTAATGGATATCGACTTGTGCACGACTGAATGTGTGGCCTCCGGTTACATTTATTCTGGTGTTTATTCTACGTAAGACTTGTGATTTACCCATTCGCTACGAAATTAGCTAACAGATCGCAGTGAGTGTTATTGCTCCGGTCCTTATGATGATACGGCAACCAACCCTGACCAAGCTACCGGAGCATGCAATATTCCTTGCCCAGGTGATCCAACACAGACTTGCGGTGGAAACGTAGTCGTCACCAAAAAGCGGACAGTGGTCAAGCGAGCATCAGACAAGAACCTTATTCTCCTAGACGTTTATTCTTACTCACCTACAACAACCACCTCAAGCGCGACAGAAACTTCCACCGAGACGACTTCAACGCCTGAGCCATCTTCCGACCCAGACCCAGCACCGGTTCCAAGAGACATTAATGCTGACATGGAAATCGCTCGCAAGCACAAGGCTCGTGAGGTCAAGTTACGCCGGGGAGGTATGCTTCGAAATGTGAAGTCACTGCCGGCACGTAGATTGGCCGCCAAGCGTGATTACTCAGTGAAGAAGCCTTTCGGACAGTAATTGTACTGTACATACCATGTTCCTTATGGTACATGTGAGGTTGTTGGAGTGAGGTTGTTGGATATTGTAAAGATATACATCACGGGCTATCATTATAGTTGATTTCTTTTCCTTCATTTCTTGTTCACCAAGAACCTCTATTATAGAATGGGGTTCTACGAGTAGTGAGCTTTTGAGAGCTCATGATACTTCTCGTATTTATAAAATTAAAATTTTGGTAATGATCATAACATCAACTACTATTTATTCTGATATCCTTTCCACATGATGAGTGAATGTGAATGCATCGAAAGGATTTGAAAATAGCAAAGCTATCCATCGACCCAAACTTCGAGAGTCAAATAATGCAGATTTTCGATCACAAATGAAGGGAAGTTTGGACTAAGGGCTGACTCTATAGCAAAATTCTAAGAGCTCTTAATTTAATAGTTATAGCTGCTAGCTAATGGGTAAGAGAATGATTGACAGCCTTTGCTCAACACCTAGTTAAAGCACAATATTCAAAACAATGTAAATATCACAACATGTAAATTTTCAACTTGTAAACAGTGTAAACAAACTCAAGCCATGCCATGGAGGCTGGGATAGTTAGAAGTTGGGAGATGAGGCTGGCTTTAGAGTTTGGACCATTGAATAGCCAGGAGGCAACCATTGCCTCCAGCCCCCCATCGCACGATACTGGCAAACCTAAATACCATATTCAAGCCACAGTGGAGTATGGTGATTTAATGAAGTGGGGGAGAGAAACCGTACGTAAATGGCAAGTTCTTACAACGGAGCTCATGGGCTTGATCTTTTCAACATTGAAGCACAATGATGAAACCATCACAACCAAGCTGTGAAAAGAAACGACACCCAGTTATACGCAAATGACCCTTTTTGTGTACAGATAACATGCTATAGATTCGCTCACGGTGGGCAAAGAAATAGAAAGGGCTGACACCGGCGGTGGTTAGAAATAGAGTTTGAGTCGCTTGGCGATTGGACGAATATGTCGTGTGGCAAGCTACTATTTTATTTCGTTCAAAACTCAGACCGAAATGGGACGGAACCCACAACAAACTCAAGCCCATTCCGTCCTCCGGCAAATTAGAACTTTTCCCTTGGGAGTAATTTAATGTAAGAGTTTAGGCTTCGAGGATTGTCGTCATCGATCTGTTACTCTTGGGACAGATTTAGAATTAGGTTCAAGTTGTGTTCCTACAGATCGAATGAGAGACAACTATAGGAAGTCTTGAAGCTCTTAAAGTGGCTCTTTCCATCGCCCCTGGATTTTCGTCATAGAGTACTGTACAACGGATGGCAAAGCACGATTTTCAGAAATCATGGCACTAGGATATGGGCACCACGAGCCCAGGGGTCTAGAAATAGTCGTGCTGTTAGTATTTCATGATTATGATCTATCGTATCTCTATCAGCAGCTTTTTGTTTTGCCAGCCCCTGAGAAGTCTCGCTTATTCCAGCTGCATGAGGTTCCAGCGCTGCTTTTGGGCCCCACCGCCACTCCCGCTTCTA
>Ga0247734_1001328_pt1 | contig 18965 bp, 17 predicted proteins | sample UWRJL103311B2_FD_180933 | JGI IMG/M metagenome (GOLD analysis project Ga0247734, IMG submission 180933) | Plant litter microbial communities from Arlington Agricultural Research Station in Wisconsin, United States - UWRJ-L103-311B-2 | ecosystem: Environmental > Terrestrial > Plant litter >... | reverse complement strand
CAGCGCGTCGTGATGGCCCGCCAGCTGCTCGCCGGGGTGCAGTCCACGCTGTAGGCCAGCACTGCTGGGACGCCCACCCGGGACGCAAACTGTGCGAGTCTGCACGCGTCCCGCCAAGAACAGTGCGTGTCTGCACCGATCGAGATCTCGATTCGGTGCAGACACGCACCTTTTCGTGGGGCTGCGGGTTCACCCATCGGGATTTGGCACGATGGGGAGATGACCTCACCACTGGACGTCGTCGACTGGCCGGTCCGCACCGAGCGGCTCGTGCTGCGCCGGTTCGTCGCCTCCGACGTGCCGGCGATCGTCGCCTACCGGTCGATCCCGGCGGTGAGCGAGTGGATCGGCAGCGCGGGAACCGACGTCGACGCGATCGCCACGAGGTTCGGCGACGGGGCGACCGCCGTCGTCGTGGAGCACGGCGGCCGCCTGGTCGGCGACCTGATGGTCACCGTCCAGGACGCCTGGGGACAGCACGAGGTCGCCGAGCAGGCCGCCGCCACCCAGGCCGAGCTCGGCTGGACGTTCGACCCGGCGCACCAGGGGCGGGGCCTGGCCTCCGAGGCCGTCAGGACGCTCGTCCGGATCTGCTTCGAGGATCTCGGTCTGCGTCGGGTCGTCGCCGAGTGCTTCACCGCCAACGAGCCGTCGTGGCGGCTGATGGAGCGAGTCGGCATGCGCCGCGAGGCCCATCACGTGCAGGACTCGCTGCACCGCGACCACGGCTGGCAGGACGAGTACGTCTACGCGCTGCTCGCCGACGAGTGGCGGACGCGATCCGCACGGTGACCGCTCAGCCCGCGTACTCCCCCAGCGGAGCGCCACGCACCCCCGGGCTCGCCACGAACACCGCACCCGCGTCGGGCTCCGAGCCCGCGGCCAGGCCGAACCTCGACGTCGTGACGTACAGGTGGTCCAGGTCAGGGCCGCCGAAGCAGACCGCGGACGGCTGACTGACCCCCACCTCGACGACGTCACCGAGGGAGCCGTCCGGCTCGACGTGCTGGACGGCCCCGCCGCCCCACATGGCCACCCAGAGTCCTCCGTCGGCGTCGAGCGCGATCCCGTCCGGCCGACCCGGCACGTCGGCCAGATCGACGTGGACCGTCCGCCGCTCGACGACACCGGGCTCGGCGAGCTCGAGGACGTCGACCCGGCGCGTCGGGGTGTCGACGAAGAAGGCCCGGCCGCCGTCCGCGGTGAACGCCAGACCGTTGCTGATCGACAGCCCCTCGATCACCCGGCGGGTCGAGCGATCGGGGCCCAGCCGCCAGAGCGTGCCGCGACCCGCAACCGCGTCGACGTGCATCGACCCGCAGTAGAACGATCCGTCCGGGCCGCACGCGCCCTCGTTCATCCGCACGTCGAGGTCGTCCCACAGGGGGCCGACGGACTGCCGCCGGCCCTCACCGTCGACGAGGACGAAGCCGCGCTCCACCGCGACGACCCAACCGCCACCGGCGCGGGGTCGCCACGCCGCGGCCACGTCGCCGACGTGCTCGCGGCCGACGAGCTCGCCCGCGCGGATCGTCAACAGGTCACCGGCCAGCATGTCGACGCAGCGCAGCGCGTCGAGCCGGCCGTCCCAGGCCGGACCCTCGCCGTGACGGGTGACGACCTCGGTCCACCGCTGCGCCCGCATCGTCACCACTCGGCGAACGTACCGTCCGGCAGCCGCCACTGCGGAGTCCTCCAGGCGTGCCCGGTCCGGTCGGCCTGACGCACCGCCTCCTCGTCGATCTCGATGCCGAGGCCCGGCCGCGTGGGACGCAGCAGGTGACCGTCGACGAAGTCGAACACGGTGCGGTCGACGACGTAGTCGAGCAGGTCGTTGCCGACGTTGTAGTGGATGCCGAGGCTCTGCTCCTGGATCAGGAAGTTCGGCGTCGCGAAGTCGACCTGGAGACTGGCTGCGAGGGCGATCGGCCCCAGGGGCGAGTGCGGCGCGAGGAGGGCGCCGAACGTCTCCGCCAGCGCAGCGATGCGGCGCAGCTCGGAGATGCCGCCCGCGTGACTGGTGTCGGGCTGCAGCACCGCCACGCCGGCGTCGAGCATCGGCAGGAACTCCGCGCGGGAGTACAGCCGCTCGCCCAGCGCCAGGGGGATCGTGGTCCTGGCCGCCAGGGACTTGATCAGGGCACCGTGCTCGGGCAGCAGCGGCTCCTCGACGAACATCGGCGCGTACGGCTCCAGCGCCGCCAGGATCCGGGGGGCGCTGGCCGGCGACACCCGTCCGTGGAAGTCGATCGCCAGGTCGGCGGCCGGCCCCAGGACGTCACGGACCGCCTCGGCGCGCGCCACCACCTCCGCCACGTCGTGCGCCGACGCGATGGGGGGCAAGCGCCCGCTGGCGTTCATCTTGATCGCGGTGAAGCCGCGCTCCATCTGCTCGCGGGCGGCATCGCTGACCTCGGACGGCTCGTCGCCACCGATCCACGAGTACACCCGCACGCGGTCGCGCACCGGGCCGCCGAGCAGCTCGTGCACCGGGGCGCCGCGCACCTTGCCGGCGATGTCCCACAGCGCCTGGTCCAGGCCCGCGACAGCGCTGGCGAACACCGCGCCTCCCCGGTAGAACGTGCCGCGGGTCATGGTCTGCCAGTGGTCCTCGATGCGGAGCGGGTCCTGGCCCATCAGCATCTCCGCCAGCTGGTCGACGGCGGTCCGCACGGTCTCGGCGCTGCCCTCGACGACCGGCTCGCCCCACCCGACGACCCCCTCATCGGTCTGGACGCGGCAGAACAGCCACCGTGGCGGGACCAGGAACGTCTCGATGCGGTCGATCTTCATGAGTTGTCGCCTCTCGTCATGCGAACCGTGCTCCGAACCCGCCGTCGACGGCCCAGTCCGCACCCGTCACGAACGACGCGGCGCGCGACGCCAGGAAGCACACCACCTGGGCGATCTCGTCCGGCTCCGCGATGCGTCCGAGCGGCTGGGCGTCCAGGACCTCGCGCTCGGCGTCGGGCGGCAGCTCCGCGAAGTGCCGGCGGACGATGTCGGTGCGGACGTACCCGGGGCTCACGGCGTTGACGCGCACCCCGGCCCCTGCCACCTCCAGCGCCATCGACCGGGTCAGGCCCACCAGGCCCGACTTGGCCGCCGCGTAGGGGAACATGCCCTTCTGGGTCAGCCGCGCGTGCAGGGACGCCACGTTGACGATGCTTCCGTGGCCGGCGTCGAGCATCGCCGGCAGCACGGCTCGGGAGCACAGCCAGGCGGCCTTCAGGTCGACGCCGAAGAAGTCGTCCCACTCCTGCTCGGTCAGCCCGACGGGGTCGCCGTAGACGTTGCGGCCGGCGTTGTTGACCAGGATCGTCGCCGGGCCGTGCCGGTCCGTCAGCTCCTCGACGGCGCGGTGCACCTGGGCCGCGTCGGAGACGTCGGCGGTGACGGCGTGGTCGCCGGCCACCTCCACGACGTCGATGACGCCGACCCGCGCACCGTGCGCGGCCGCCAGCTCGGCGACGGCCCGCCCGATGCCCTGGGCGGCGCCCGTCACCAAGACGACCTCGCCCTCGAGCGGGCCGCCTCCCGCCGGGGTCACGTCGGCATCCCGATGCGGCGCTCGCCGTTGCGGAGCTGCTGGATCACGACCGCGATGACCAGCAGGCTGCCGCGGGCGACGTTCTGCCAGAACGGGTTGACGCCGAACAGGGTGATGCCGTTGTCCAGCACGCCCAGCAGGACGACGGCGAGGACGGTCCCGGCGATGGCGCCGCGTCCGCCCTGCAGCGCGCACCCGCCGAGCGCCGCCGCGGTCACGGCCTGCAGCTCCAGGCCTTCGCTGCCCGACACCGGCTGGCCCGATCCCGTGCGGGCGGTGATCATGATGCCGGCCAGCGCCGCGACGAGCCCGGTCACGGCGTAGACGCCGACGATGTACCGGTTGATGTTGATCCCGGCCAGGCGGGCGGCGACGTCGTTGCCGCCGATGGCGTAGATGTTGCGGCCGATGTCGGTGTACCGCAGGACGACGTGGGCCCCGGCGGCGACGAGCGCGAAGATCCAGATCAGCGTGGGGATGCCGATGATCGAGCCGCGGGCGATGAACACGAACAGGTCGTTGCTGCCGGTGTAGCCCTGGGCCCGCCCGTCGGACAGCAGCTGGGCGATCCCCTTGTACGCCGCCAAGGTCGCCAACGTCGCCACGACCGGGTTGACCCGGCCGTACACGATGATGCAGCCGTTGATCAGCCCCAGCACGACCCCCACGGCGAGCGCCGCGAGGATGCCCAGGCCGGCGTTCGACCCGGTGCTCGTGAAGACCATCGCCGAGACGACCGAGCCGACACCGGCGGCGGATCCGACGGAGATGTCCAGCCCGCTCAGGATGATGACCATCGTCTGCATCACGGCCAGCACGCCGATCACCGACACCGCCTTGCCGATGACCTGGTAGTTCGCCACGGAGAAGAACGACGGGTAGTTGGCGCCGATGACGACGACCAGCACGGCCAGGGCGAACAGCAGGCTGAGGTTCTGGACCCCGACGGCGTCGATGATCCGCCGTGAGACCGACGGCCCTGCGGGACCGGGCCCGTCGGGTCCGGTTGCGCTGTCGCGCGGCGTGGTGGTGTGGGTGCTCATGCGTGTGCCTCCAGGGATGCGGGGTCGTCCAGCTCGGTCAGGGGTACGTGGCTCATGGCGAGCTCGAGGATCTTCTCCTCGGACGCTCCGGCCGGGAGCTCGCCGGAGATGCGGCCGCCGCGCATCACGATGATCCGGTCGGCGAGGCCGATGACCTCGGGCAGCTCGGAGGAGACGATGAGGATCGCCGTGCCCTCGGCGGCGAGCCGTTGCACCAGGGCGTAGATCTCGGCCTTGGCGCCGACGTCGACGCCGCGGGTGGGCTCGTCGAGGATCAGCAGCTCAGGCTTGCGCGCGAGCCAGCGGGCGAGGACGACCTTCTGCTGGTTGCCGCCCGAGAGCTTGCGCACCTGCTGCTCGATGCCGGGGGTCTTGATGCGCAGGGAGTCCACGAATCCGCGGGCCAGCTCGTTCTCGCGACGCCGCTGCACGAACCGCCAGCGCGTCAGGCGCTCGAGCCCGGCCAGGGAGATGTTGTCGCGCACGGTGCGGCCCATGATGAGCGCCTCCTGCTTGCGCTCCTCCGGGGCGAAGCCGATGCCGGCCCGGATCCCGTCGCGCGGCGACCGCAGTCGCAGCGGCTTGCCGTGCATCAAGACCCGTCCGGACGCGATGCGGGTCTCGCCCACCACCGCCTTGACCAGCTCGCTGCGTCCGGCGCCGACGAGTCCGGCGATCGCGACGATCTCGCCGGCCCGGACGTCCAGGCTGATGTCGCGGACGTCGTCGGTGGAGACCCCGTCCACCGTCAGGACGACGTCGCCGCGGGCGCGGGAGTCGTCACGGAACAGGGCCTCGAGGTCGCGACCGACCATCATCCGCACCAGCTCCTGCTCGTCGGTCTCCGCGGCCGGGCGGCTGCCGACCAGGTGCCCGTCGCGCAGCACCGCGATGCGGTCGGCGATCCGGAAGATCTCGCTCATCCGGTGCGACACGTAGATGATCGCGACACCGTCGGCGCGCAGCCGGTCGATCAGCGCGAACAGGACGTCGACCTCGGGATCGGACAGCGACGAGGTCGGCTCGTCGAAGGCGATGAGCCGTGGGCTGCCGAGCACGCCTCGCATGATCTCGACGAGCTGTCGCTGGGCGGGCGAGAGCCGGCGACCCATCCGAGCGGGATCGACGAGACCGGCGAAGCCGAACCGGTCCAGGTCGGCGGCCATCTGCGCACGCGCCCTGCGCCGCGAGAACCGGTGCCGCGAGTGCGGCAGCGCGCCGGTGTACACGTTCTCGGCCACGTCGACGTGCGGGATGATCTCGGGCTCCTGGGCGACGACCCGGATGCCGGCCGCGTGGGCCGCGGCCGGCGACGTGTGGTGCAGCTCGGTCCCCTCGAGTCGCATCTCGCCGGCGTCGGGCAGGTGGTCGCCGTTGATGATGCGCAGGAGCGTCGACTTGCCGGCGCCGTTCTCGCCCATCAGGGCGAGCACCTCGCCGGCGTGCACGTCCAGGTCGATGCCACCGAGTGCCTGGACGCCGGAGAAGGCCTTGGACACCCCCCGCAGGGAGAACACTGCTTCGGGCTGGTTCATGTCAGTCCTCTGGTCGTGGTGCCCCGTGGACGGGGCTCGGTCGTGGTCCGGTCCGGCCGGACCGGGGCGGGCCCGCGGGGTCGTGACGCCCCCGCGGACCCGTGACCGTCGGTCAGGTGCACTTCAGGCCCGAGGCCTCCCACGTCGAGGCGTCGACGATCTCGGTCTCGGCGATCGTGTTCGGCGGCAGGTCGACGCCGTTGCGGATGTTGTCGACCAGGACGTCGACGGCAGCTCCGCCGACGGCCGGGCCACCGATGTACAGCGCCGCCTTGTTGCCGGTGTTCTCACCGGCCTTCCAGTCCTTGCACGTCAGGTAGGCACCCAGTCCGACGCCGATGATGTTGTCGGGCGCGACGCCGCCGTTCTGGAGCGCCGTGACGACGCCGGTCTCGTTCTCGTCGTTGCATCCCCAGACGACCCAGTTCTTGACGTCCTGGTTGTCGGTGAGCACGGCCCCTGCCTTGTCGAGGGCCTCGGTGGCGGAGTTGTCGGTGCCGATCTTGATGACCTCGGGCACCTCGCCGCCGGCGCCGGCGGTGAAGGCCTCGAGGGCTCCGCCGACCCGGTCGTTGCAGGTCTGCAGGTCCTGCTGCCAGGAGGCGATGATCCGGGTGTCCGCGGCTGACCAGCCGGCGGCCTTGTAGAGCTCGGCCGCCTTGCCGCCGACCGACTCGCCCATGCTCGTGCCGTCGAAGCCCACGAACGGGGCGGGCTCGCCGTCGCCGTTCTCGATCGCGTCGTCGGCGGCGACGAGGGGGATGCCGGCGGCCTTGGCCGCGTCGATGACCTGGGGCCCGACCTTGGCGTCCGGCACGACGATGACGATGCCGTCGACGCCCTGGGCGATGACGTTGTCGACCTCGCTGATGGCCTTGTTGGCGTCGGTGCCCAGGTCGATGACCTTGATCTCGACGTCGCCGGCCTTCTTGGCGGCGTCGACCGCCCCTTGCGCCTCGTCGACGAAGTACTGCTGGTCACCCTGCTTCTGCAGCACCGCGATGGTCAGCTTGCCGTCCTTCTTCCCTCCGTCCCCCGACGACGCGGAGTCGCTGCTCTGGCCGCTGGAACAGGCCGCGGCGCCGAACGCGATGCACGCCATGGCGGCGGCGAGCGCCTTCCCGCGTCTGGTGGGATTCATGGATCCTCCTATTAGTATTACTATATGGTTGTTGCTATCATGTGACCCCCGTCACGTCTTGTCAAGAGGATCCTCCAATGTCGGTGCTGCCCCGTCACACGCACGACGTCGTCACGCTCGGTGAGGTGCTGGCGGTGTTCATCGCGCCCGACGGCTCGCCCCTCGGCCGGTCCGACCGCTTCCAGCTGACCGTCGCCGGTGCCGAGTCCAACGTCGCGGTCGGCCTCGCCCGGCTCGGCCACGACGTCGCCTTCGTCGGTCGGGTGGGCGACGACGCCCTGGGGCGTCGGGCCCTGCGAGAGCTGCGGGCGGAGGGCGTCGACGTCGACCGTGTCGTCGTCGACACCGACCGGGCGACGGCGGTGCTGGTCCGGGACGCTCCCACCGTCGGGACGACGGAGGTCGTCTACCACCGCGCCGGCAGCGCCGGCTCGGCGTTACGACCCGCCGACCTCGACCTCACGTCGATCGCCGGTGCCCGGCTGCTCCACGTCACCGGCATCACGGCCGCGATCTCCTCATCAGCGTTCGAGGCGTGCGTGCTGGCTGCCGAGACGGCCCGCGCGAGCGGCACGACCGTCACGTTCGACCCCAACGTGCGGCGCCGCATCGGCACACGAGACGGGTGGCGCACGATCGTCGAGACGATGACACCGCTCGCCGACGTGGTCCTCGTCGGCGCCGACGACGCGTCCTACGTCCTGCCGGACGCCGAGCGGACCGCGGTCGCCACGTGGTTCCACCGGCGGGGCGTCGACACCGTCGTCTGGAAGGACGGCGCGCACGGCTCCGCCGAGATCGGTGCGCACGACGACGTGGTCGAGCAGCCGGCCGTGACCGTGCCGGTCGTGGACGCCGTCGGAGCCGGCGACGCGTTCGCGGCCGGCTGGATCAGCGGGTGGCTCGACGGCGTCGACGTGCGCACCCGTCTGCTGCGCGCCGCGACGTCCGCCGCGAGCGTCGTCGCGAACGTCGGCGACCTGCCCGGCCTGCCCGACCGAGCGGCTCTCGCCACCCTGCTGGGCCCGACCCGAGAGATGAACCGATGACGCACACGAGCCACCACGCCGAGCCCTTCCACCGCACCGCCCTGGAGGCGCTGCGCCGGCACGGGGTCGTCGCGATCGTCCGCACGGCGACCCCCGAGAAGGCGCTGGAGAACGCCCGCCTCCTGCTGTCGTCCGGGCTCCACGTCCTCGAGGTCGCCATGACCACGCCCGGCGCGCTCGGCGTCGTCGAGCAGCTCCGCGCCGAGGCACCCGAGGCACTGATCGGGGCGGGGACCGTCACGACCGTCGACCGGGCGTCGGCGGCGATCGACGCCGGTGCCCAGTTCCTCGTGTCGCCCAACCTGCGCACCGACGTCATCACGCTGGCCGGCAGCCACCGGGTCGCCACGATCCCCGGCTGCCTGACGCCGAGCGAGATGCTGGACGCCATGGAGGCCGGGGCCACCGCCGTCAAGATCTTCCCCGCCCACCTGTGGACCCCGGCGGCACTGAGGGGGATGCTCGAGGCGCTGCCCGCTCTGCCCTGCGTCCCCACCGGCGGCATCGGACCGGACACCGCGCCGGAGTGGGTCCGCGCGGGAGCCCTGGCGGTCGGCATCGGTGCGTCGCTGACCACGGCCGCCGACCCGGCCCGGCAGGCCCGTACGCTTCAGCAAGCGATCGCCGACGTGAGGACCCCATGATCGAGCCCGACGTGGTGAGCCACCGCAACCTGCACCGCATGGTCGTGCACCGGCTCGGGTCGATGATCGTGACCGGCGAGCTGCCCGAGGGGGCACAGATCAATCCGGACGAGGTCGGCCGGACGATGGACGCCTCCCGCACCGCGGTCCGCGAGGCGCTGCGCGTGCTCGAGGCCAAGGGCATGGTCCGGCCGCGGCCCAAGACGGGCACCCGCGTCCTGGGCGTGGAGCAGTGGGACCTGCTCGACGAGGACGTCATCTCCTGGCGGGTCCGCGGGCCGGACCGCGTCGCCCAGCTCACCGACCTGATGGACCTGCGCGTCGCGGTCGAGACGGCGGCCGTGCGCTCGTGCTGCGCCTCGGCGACCGCCGAGGAGGTCGAGCAGCTGCTCAGCGCGTGCGAGGCCATGAGGTCCGCCGGCGAGAGCGGCGACCTCGCGGCGTTCACCGAGGCCGACATCGAGTTCCACGCCCGCCTGCTCAGCGCCTCCGGCAACCTGGTCTTCGGCCAGTTCGTCGGGCCGTTCCGAGCCGTGCTGCACGCCCGGGAGGACCTGGCGACCCTGCCTCAGCACATCAGCCCGCAGACCATCGCGCTGCACATCCGGGTGGCCGAGCTGATCGCCGCCCGCGACACCGATGCCGCCGAGGCCGCCGCGAAGGCGCTGATCCAGACGTCGCGCGACGAGCTGTTCCGCCGTCTGGCCGACGACCAGGGCTGACGGCTCAGCCGGCGACGTCGATCCCCCACTGGAGCCGGTGGGACGATCCCGCCCGCCCGGCAGGTGCCAGGACCACGAGGTCGCGACCGGAGTTGAAGGCGTCCGCCGGAGCACTCATGGGCTCGACCGCGACCGATCGACGCGGCGCCACCTCGTCGAAGTCGCCCGTGTAGAGCTGCAGCCACCGGACGCCGTCGCCGCCCCAGAGCACGACCTGTCGCCCGTCCGGCGACGACACGACGACGCGGCAGCGTCCGTCCTCGTCTCGAGCGAGGCCGGTGAAGGCGTGGTTCAGCCGGTCGGTGCCGAGCCGCCGCGGCACTCGGAGGTCCAGGCCCGCGGCGCCGACGTCCACGACGTCGAGCGGCAGCATGCGTCGGTCGTCGACCAGCATGACCTGCGCCGCGTCGAGGCCGATGCTCCAGTCGTCGACGGGCCCCGGGCCGGCCAGCAGGTACGGATGGGCCCCGACAGCGTAGGGCGCCGCCGCGATCGACAGGTTGTCGACGGCCTGGGTCGCGACCAGTCCCGTCGGCGTCACGGCGTACGTGACCGTGAGGCGAAGCCGCCACGGATAGCCCGGCTCCCCCTGCAGGACGTGCTCGAGCTGCACGACGTCGTCCTCTGACCGGCGGACCGCCCACGTCCGCGCCGACACCAGACCGTGCAGGGCCGTCCCGGTCGACTCGTCGGTGACGCGGAGCTGGTGGCTCGTGCCGTCGAAGACGTAGCGGCCGTCGCGCAGGCGATTCGTCCACGGCGCGAGCACCTCGCCTCGGGCGCCGCGCGGTCGCACGCCGGCCGCGGATCCGTCCAGCACCGGCTCGCCGTCGCACGTCAGATCGCGGAGCGTCGCCCCCACCGTCGTGACCGCGGCGCGCCACCGACCGCACACGATCTCGAGATCCCCCGGCGCCGGGGGACCGTCCTGGGGGTGCGTCACGCGAGCTATCCCGTCGTGATGACCTGGACGTGACACGTGCCGCCCTCCACGGCGGGGATCGTGTCGACCTGGAACTCGACCGAGCCGCCGGCGGCGACCTTCGGCACCTGCTTGGTCTTGGCCGACTGCCGGCCGGGGACCGGCTCGCCCACGTAGACCGTCACCTGGAACGTCACGGCCTTCCTGGTGGCGTTGGTGAGGATGCCGGACGCCGTGTACGTGCCGGCGCCGTCGGCGTCGCAGCGGAACCGGGACAGGGCCGCCGGGACCGGATCGCCCGTGGGGGCCGGCGTGGTCGGGCTCGCGCCCGGGACGACCGCGGGGGCCGTCGTCGACGGGGCCGCACCGGGCTCGTCCGAGCCTCCACCGCACGCCCCGAGCACCAAGAGCAGTGCCACCGCCACCCATCGCATGAGGTCATCCCATCACGGCCCGGCGTTGACACGGCGGAGGCGCGCACCCACCTGTAGCGTCGGCGCATGACGTCGAACCGCCTCGCCCGCCGGGTCCTGATCGAGGTCGCCGGGTGGGGCCTGGTCCTGATCGGCATCGCCGCGATCTTCCTGCCCGGTCCCGGCCTGCTGTCGCTCTTCGCAGGGCTCGCGATCCTGTCGCAGCAGTACGAGTGGGCCGAGCGTCGTGTCCGTCCCGTCGAGATCATGGCGCTCAGGTCGGCGGCGCAGAGCGTCCAGACCTGGCCGCGCATCCTGGCGAGCACCGCCGGCGCGCTGTCGATCGCCGTGGTCGGCGTCGTGTGGGGCATCGGCACCGACGTTCCGGGGTGGTGGCCGATCGCCGACCGCTGGTGGCTCGTCGGGGGCTGGGGCACCGGTGCGACCCTCATCGGGTCGTCGGTCATCGCCCTGGCGACGATCGTGTACAGCTTCCGCCGGTTCCGCGGGGTCCCCGATCCCGAGGCCGAGGCCGAACGGGTCTCGACACCCGAGGACGACTAGGGCGACCAGCCCTCCAGCGTCATCCTCTCGATGCGTCGCAGCGCCAGCGCGCAGACGACGAGATAGCCCGGCGCCCACCACGGAACGCCGAACGTCACGACGCAGCCGTCGTCCGTCGGACGCACGTGGTGGTCGGTGGCAGGCACCCCGGCGACCGACCACGCCCACATCCGCCCTGCCTCGAACCGTGTGACCTCGAACGGCAGCGACACCCCGACCGCGGTGCGCACCGTGCCCCGGGCCCCGGGTCCGACGACCCCGCCGGGCACGGATCCGCCGGCGACCGTCGGACCCCAGGCGGGCCAGGCGGCGACGTGCGTCAGCAGGTCCCACGCCGTCGCGGCGGGTCCGGCGATCTCGCGTGACACCGAAGGTCCCATCCGCCGAGCCTAGGCACCCGCCGCCGACACGGCGACCCGAGCACCGTCCGACGTGCAACGATCGCGCGGCGTTCGGTGGGGCAGGATGGGACCGAGAGTGATCCACGCCATACCCCGGAGGCCGCCGTGTTCTATCCCCTCACCGTCCTGGACTTCCTCGACCGCGCCGTCACGGTCTACCCCGATCGCGTCGCCGTGGTCGACGAGCCCGACCAGCCGGCCGCGTCGTGGGGCGAGATCACGTACGCCGAGCTGGGCCGCCGTGCGCGGGCACAGGCCGCGTCCCTCGACGAGATGGGGGTGCCCGTCGGCGGTCGGGTCGCGATCGTGTCGCAGAACTCGGCGCGCATGCTGGCCTCGTTCTTCGGCGTCTCGGGGTGGGGCCGCGTGCTGGTCCCGGTCAACTTCCGTCTGGCGGTGGCCGAGATCCGGTACATCGTCGAGCACTCCGGTGCCGAGGTCATGATGGTCGACCCGGACCTGCGTCATCTCGTCGACGAGATCGAGTGCAAGCGGATCTTCGTCCTCGGCGAGGACGACGACCGCATCTGGGGGTCCGCCGCCGATCCCGAGCCGTGGGACCGCGACGAGGGTGCGACGGCGACGATCAACTACACGTCCGGCACGACGGCGCGCCCCAAGGGCGTCCAGCTCACCCACCGCAACCTGTGGCTCAACGCGACGGTGTTCGGCTGGCAGGCGTCGGTGTCGGACCGCGACGTGTACCTGCACACGCTGCCGATGTTCCACGCCAACGGCTGGGGGCACCCGTTCACGGCCACCGGCATGGGCGCCACGCACGTCGTGATCCGCCAGATCGACGGCGGCGAGATCCTGCGCCGCATCGAGCGTCACGGCGTCACGTACCTGTGCGCGGCACCCGCCGTGGTCACCGCCGCGCTCGACGCCGCGAAGACGTGGGACGGCGACATCCCCGGACGCGACCGGGTGCGCATCATCGTCGCCGGCGCACCGCCACCGACCCGCACGATCGAGCGCGTCCGCGAGGAGCTGGGCTGGGAGTTCATCCAGATCTACGGGCTCACCGAGACCTCGCCGCTGCTGACGATGAGCCGGATGCGCGCGGAGTGGGACGATCTCGACCCGCACCAGCAGGCGGTCAACCTCGGCCGCGCCGGCGCACCGGCCGTCGGGGTGCGGATGATGGTCGACGACGAGGGCGAGGTGCTCGCGCAGTCCAACCACAACCTCGAGGCCTACTGGGACAACCCCGAGGCGACCGCGGAGGCCCAGGCCGGCAACTGGTTCCACACCGGTGACGGCGGGACGTTCGAGGACGGCTACATCGCGATCGCCGACCGCAAGAAGGACGTCATCATCACCGGCGGCGAGAACGTCTCCTCGATCGAGGTCGAGGACGCGCTGATGTCGCACCCGTCGGTCAAGGAGGTCGCCGTGATCGGCATCCCCGACGAGAAGTGGGGCGAGCTCATCACGGCGCTGGTGGTGCTCGACCCGGAGGAGGACACCGTCGACCAGGCGGGCCTCGTCGCGCACTGTCGCGAGCACCTCGCGGGCTACAAGTGCCCCAAGCGCGTCGAGTTCCGCGAGGAGCTCGCGCGCACGGCCACCGGCAAGCTCCAGAAGTTCAAGCTCCGCGAGGAGTTCTGGCGCGACCACGACCGCCAGGTGAACTGAGGCAGCTGTACCTGTCGGACGTGCGCTGCGACCGCAGGCTGTGCACGACCGATCATCGAACCACGAGGGTGCACGCCGGACGGTCCCTGCCGCGTGCGCCTAGCCGCGGAGCTGGGCCGACAGGGGGCAGTCGAACGGATCGCGGGCACGGAGGCCGACGTTGTTGAGGTAGTCCACGACGATCGCGTACGAGTGGAACAGCCCGACCTCCATGTAGTCGATGCCGTTGGCCTCGCAGTGCGCCTTGACGAACGGTTGCGCCTTGCGCAGGTTGCAGCGCGGCATGTTCGGGAACAGGTGGTGCTCGATCTGGTAGTTCAGGCCGCCCATGGCCCAGTCGACGACGGGGTTGCCGCGGACGTTGCGCGACACCATGACCTGGCGGCGCAGGAAGTCCAGCTTCATGCCCGGCGGGATGATCGGCATGCCCTTGTGGGCCGGCGCGAACGACGCGCCGAGGCAGAAGCCGAACACGGCCATCTGCACCGCGAAGAAGGCCACGGCCTTGCCGAGCGGCAGGAACGTCAGCAGGATCGCGACGTACGCCGTCAGGCGGGTGACCACCAGGACCAGCTCGACACGGCGCCACGGCTGGTTCGACGTCTTGTCGAGCGCGGCCCGGATGCTCTCGGCGTGCAGGTTCAGGCCCTCCAGCGTCAGCAGCGGGAAGAACAGCCAGCCCTGTCGCTTGACGAACCACCCGGCGAAGCCGGTGGTGCGCTGGGCCACGATGCCGGGCGTGAACGCGATCGCTCCGGGGCCGATGTCGGGGTCGTAGCCCTCCAGGTTGGGGCCCTTGTGGTGCATGTTGTGCTTGGCCCGCCACCAGGCGAAGCTCAGGCCCGCGAAGCCGCCCGCGAGCAGCCGCGACGTCCAGGAGTTCCACGCCGACGACGTGAACATCTGCCGGTGCGCGGCGTCGTGACCGAGGAAGCCGAACTGCGTCACGATGACGCCGAGCGCCGCCGCGAGGATCAGCTGGAACCAGGAGTTGCCGAGCACGAAGAAGCCGGCCCAGATCGCGAAGAACGCCCCGATGTGGGACCCGATCTGCAGCCAGTAGTAGATGTGGCGGCGCTCGAGCAGCCCCTCGTCCCTGACGGTGCGCATCAGGTCGGTGAAGTGGCTGACGTACTCGTCGGGCCTCGTGCTCGTGGCGTTGAGCTGTGTGGTCATCGGCCGCCCCCTTCGGGCTGGTCGCTCCCGAAGGACCAGAGTGGCCGCGCGAGACGTGCTGATCGAAGTCTGACACGCGAGAGGGCCGCGCGCGTGTCGAGAACCTGTGAACTTCGGGAGAACGCCTGCGTCAGCCGAGCACGAGCAGCAGGTCGCCGCCCTCGGCCTGCCGGGCGTCCGCGATGACGAGCCGCGCCACGGTGCCGGCGGTGGGCGTCGTGATCGAGGCCTCCATCTTCATGGCCTCGATCGTCGCGACGGTCTGACCCGCCTCGACCGTGTCGCCCTCGGCCACGAGCGCGTGGACGACCCCGGCGAACGGGACGGCGACGTGCTGGGCGTTGCCGGCGTCGGCCTTCTCCGACGCCGCCACCTTGGAGTCGACCGACCGGTCGCGGACCTCGGTGGGGCGCAGCTGGCCGTTGATCGTGCCGAGGACGTTGCGGATGCCGCGCTCGTCGGCGTCGCCCACCGCCTCGATCCCGAACAGCAGGAGGCTGCCCTCGGCCACCTCGACCTCCGTCTCGACGCCCGGCTGCATGCCGTACAGGAAGGCGTCGGTCGGCACGCTGCTCAGGTCGCCGAACTCGGCCAGCGCCTGCTCGAAGTCGTCGGTGGGACCGGGGAACAGCAGCCGGTTGAGGGTGCGACGCGGATCGTCGGCCAGGCCCGCTCGGTCGGCGTCGGACAGCTCGGTCTCGGACGGTCTGGCCGTGCGGCCCTGGAGCGCCTTGGTGCGGAACGGCTCCGGCCAGCCCCCGGGCGGGTCGCCGAGCTCGCCGGAGAGGAAGCCGATGACGGAGTCGGGGATGTCGAACGACGCGGGGTCCTCGGCGAACGCGGCCGGATCGGCCCCGACGGCCACCAGGTGGAGGGCCAGGTCGCCGACGACCTTCGACGACGGCGTCACCTTCACGACGTTGCCGAGGATGTCGTCGGCCGCGGCGTACATGTCCTCGATCTGCTCGAACTTCTCGCCCAGCCCGAGCGCCACGGCCTGCTGTCGCAGGTTCGACAGCTGGCCGCCGGGGATCTCGTGTCGGTACACACGTCCCGTCGGTGCCGGCAGCCCCGACTCGAACGGCGCGTACAGGCGGCGGGTCGCCTCCCAGTACGGCTCGAGCGCGTTGACCGCGTCGATGTCGAGGCCGGTGGAGCGGTCGGAGTGGTTCGTGGCCGCGACGAGCGCCGACATCGGCGGCTGCGACGTCGTCCCGGCCAGGGCCGCCGAGGCCGCGTCGACGGCGTCGACCCCCGCGTCGATCGCCGCCACCAGCGTCGCGAGCTGGCCGCCGGGGGTGTCGTGGGTGTGCAGGTGGACGGGCAGGTCGAACCGGTCGCGCAGCGCCCGCACGAGCGTCCGCGCCGCAGGGGCCCGCAGCAGCCCGGCCATGTCCTTGATCGCGAGCACGTGGGCGCCGGCCTGGACGATGCGGTCGGCCAGCTCGAGGTAGTAGTCGAGCGTGTACAGCGTCTCGCCCGGGTCGGACAGGTCGCCGGTGTAGCAGAGCGCGACCTCCGCGACGGCCGTCCCGGTCGCCCGCACGGCCTCGATCGCCGGGCGCATCTGGTCGACGTCGTTGAGCGCGTCGAAGATGCGGAAGACGTCGATGCCCGTCGCGGCGGCCTCGGCCACGAAGGCGTCGGTCACCTCGGTCGGGTACGGCGTGTAGCCGACGGTGTTGCGGCCGCGCAGCAGCATCTGCAGGCAGATGTTCGGGGCGGCCTCGCGCATCGCGGCGAGCCGGTCCCACGGGTCCTCCTTCAGGAAGCGGAGCGCGACGTCGTACGTCGCGCCGCCCCACGCCTCGATGCTCAGCAGCTGCGGCGTCATCCGGGCGACGTACGGCGCGACCTGCACGAGGTCGCGGGTGCGGACGCGGGTCGCGAGCAGCGACTGGTGCGCGTCGCGGAACGTCGTGTCGGTGACGCCGACGGTGTCGCGTCGGCGCAGCGCGGCCGCCCACCCCTCCGGCCCGAGCTCGGTCAGCAGCTGGCGGGAGCCGTCGGGCGCAGGGGTCGCGAGATCGATCAGCGGCAGCTTCGTGACGGGGTCGATGCTCGTCGGCGACGAGCCGTGCGGCTGGTTGACCGTGACGTCCGCGAGCCACGACAGGATCTTGCCGGCCGGATCGGACGCCCCGTGCGCGTCCAGCAGCGCAGGGTGCTCCTCGATGAACGAGGTCGTGACGTGCCCGGCCCGGAAGTCGGGATCGGCCAGCAGCCCCTTCAGGAACGGGACGTTGGTCGAGACGCCGCCGATCTGGAACTCCCCCAGCGCCCGCTCGGCCCGCGTGACCGCGGCCTCGAAGTCGCGGCCCCGGCACGTCAGCTTGGACAGCAGCGAGTCGAAGTGGGGGCTGACGACCGCGCCCGTGAACGTCGTGCCGCCGTCGAGCCGCACGCCCGGACCACCCGGCGACCGGTACGACGTGATGGTCCCGGTGTCGGGGCGGAAGCCGTTGGCGGGGTCCTCCGTCGTGATGCGGCACTGCAGCGCGAACCCGCGAGCCTTGATCGCCGACTGGTCGGCGAGGTCGAGATCGGCGAGCGTCGCTCCGGCGGCGACCCGGATCTGCGCCTGCACCAGGTCGACGTTGGTGACCTCCTCGGTCACGGTGTGCTCGACCTGGATGCGGGGGTTCATCTCGATGAAGACGTAGCGGCCGTCGGCGCCCAGCAGGAACTCGACGGTCCCCGCGCACGAGTAGCCGATCGACTCGGCGAACCGGACCGCGTCGGCGCACATCGCCAGGCGGATGTCGCGGGGCAGGTGCGGTGCCGGGGCGATCTCGACGACCTTCTGGTGCCGGCGCTGCACCGAGCAGTCCCGCTCGCGCAGGTGGACGACGCTGCCGTGCTGGTCGGCGAGGATCTGCACCTCGATGTGCCGCGCGTCGACGACGGCCTCCTCGATGAAGCAGGTCGGGTCGCCGAAGGCGCCGTCGGCCTCACGCATCGCGGCCTGGATCGACTCGCGCAGCATCGCGGGGTCGTCGACCTTGCGCATGCCTCGTCCCCCACCGCCGGCCACGGCCTTGACGAACAGGGGGTAGCTCAGCGCGTCGGAGGCGGCGACCAGGGTGTCGACGTCGTCGGACGGATCGACCGAGCGCAGCGTCGGGACGCCGGCGGCCTTCGCTGCCGCGATCGCCGACGCCTTGTTGCCCGTCAGCTCGAGCACGGCGGTCGGCGGGCCGATGAACGTGATGCCGGCGTCCTGGCACGCCTCGGCGAGATCGGGGTTCTCCGACAGGAAGCCGTAGCCGGGGTACACCGCGTCGGCTCCGGCCCTGACGGCGGCGGCGACGATCGCCGGCGGGTCGAGGTAGGCCCGCACGGGGTGGCCGCGCTCACCGATCTCGTAGGCCTCGTCGGCGCGCACGCGGTGCTCGGAGCCGCGGTCCTCGTACGGGAACACGGCGACGGTCTCGACGCCCAGCTCGTGGGCCGCGCGAATGGCGCGGATCGCGATCTCTCCGCGGTTGGCCACGAGAATCTTCTGGAACACGGCGTCGTCCTTGGGGGAGGTCTGGCTCGGCACGATCCAGCCCAACGTAGCGCCCATGCCCTCCGACCAGAAGTGCGCTCTAGGCTGAGGCCTCCCGCAGCGCACCGTCACCTCGAAGGAACTCCGATGTCCGACTCCTGCACCTGCTCCTGCTCGTCCGCGCGCCGTCCCCGTCGCCGACCGACCGCGACGTTCGTCATCGCGACCCTGGCCCTGTTCATGTCGCTCGGCGGGACGTCGTACGCAGCGGTCAAGGCCAAGAGCATCGGCAGCAAGCAGCTCAAGAGCCACAGCGTCACCTCGGCCAAGCTCGCCCGGAACGCCGTCACCGCCAGCGCGATCCGCGCCGGTGTCATCGACGGCAGCAAGATCCGCGCAGGATCGATCGGCTCGCAGCACGTCATCGACGGCAGCATCGGTGCCCAGGACCTCGCCCCCAACAGCATCGGCTCGGGGAACATCGCGCCCGGCAGCGTCGGCGTGGGGCAGATCGCCGCGAACAGCATCGGGCCCGGTCAGATCGCCGACAAGAGCGTGGGCCCGACCGAGATCGACGACGCCACGATCAAGCTGTTCCGGGACGTGCCGACGGAGATCTCGAGCGGCGGCGGGCAGAACGTCGAGAGCGAACAGATCACGAACGACTCTGACGGCTT
>Ga0247734_1001327_pt1 | contig 18969 bp, 20 predicted proteins | sample UWRJL103311B2_FD_180933 | JGI IMG/M metagenome (GOLD analysis project Ga0247734, IMG submission 180933) | Plant litter microbial communities from Arlington Agricultural Research Station in Wisconsin, United States - UWRJ-L103-311B-2 | ecosystem: Environmental > Terrestrial > Plant litter >... | reverse complement strand
CTGAGGCACCAAGCTCTCAGCGTAATATCTAGAGCTTATGGAGAACTTATACTAAGTTCTCCTCTCTAGTCAATATAACACGGTTGATTCCTCTCTACACGCTGCGCCTATATATCATTTCTAATAAAAGCTTATATAATAGATTTTTATATCAAACTTTAGTAAAATTATATCAAACTCTAGTTTAGAAATCATATAAATATTAAAATTCTAAAAAATATAATAAATCTAATTATAATATTTTTATTTATAATTATTTCTTATAACTAAAATAAGTATATAACTATACTTAGCTTCTTTTATAACTTAAATTAAAAGAAACTTCTAAATATTATATATAAAAGCTTAATTATTATACTTTTTATATTAAACTCTAATAAAAAAAACATCAAACTCTAAACACTTTTATTTTCTCTAAGTAGAATTACTACTATTTTCTTTATTAATACTTTTAGTTTATTTAATTAAATATATATAATAATAAGTATAAAACTTTGAACAAAGCTTTAAAAAATAAAGAAATATTAGTAAAATCTTTGAAATATTAATAATATATAAATAAAAAAGTCACATGTTTAACATCAAACTCCAGTTTTACGCCAAACTCCAGAATATAAGTTGTTAGGAACGCTTTGACGGCTACGGTCAAAATGGACCCCTCCCGTCTACGTGCAGAAATCAAGGGAAGGGAAAAAGGAAGTCTAAGTGAGGAGCTAATTGAAAAAGATCACGATAAATATCCCAGGCATTTGCAAAGAATAAAACAGTTAAATCTAAGCAGCCACGTTCATCTCAATTCAACATCTCTAATGTTCGCAACATCTTTTCTGGACCCTTCGGAACTCTCTTCTGGCTATTTGCCTCAAAATGTTGTCAAATTCCACCAGAACGATGGTTGCAACCTCGATGTTAAGCAGTGGTGCACTTTTCTTTAATTCTACCTCTATTACATCGAATTCTAACTCTCTACACTCACATACCAACCAAAGTCTTCATTATGGGCCACCGGTTTCAACCTCAACGGCCTCATCTTTATATACTTACAATAGTACCTTCCTGACTGGGACAAACACTCTTGTCTACAATGCACCTACTCCAGTTGTTATGGTCATCTCGACTATTATTACTATTGCTAGTAGCAGCAGCCCTGTCGCTCTGAAAGCGAGTATTTTCCCGATGGTTCACAGTTCAACAAATTTGACCAAGCCCAGCTCTCTGAATCAAACCTACTATCCAATGAGCAATTCGTCAATCATTCCTGGCAATCTGACTTATAGTAACTCGTCACTTTTATCAAATGATAGCAGTTTAGTGGCCTTAGATAAACCTTACTATCCCATAAGTAATTCTTCAAACATTGCTAGCAATTCGACTTTCAATAACCATACATTTGTCTCAAACGATACCAACTCTTATCTTAACTATACTTTAAGCCACACAAATTCAACAGATAGTGGGAACAAAACCGTATTCCATTCCCCACTTGCAGCATTCAGAGTTGCTAAGAAATTAACGCTAAAGAAGAAGATTGAAAAGGCTGTTTTTGCACATTACATGGTACGTGTCAATAGAGTGCTATCTCCAGGACGTAATTAATAATAGTTTGTGATAGGTTGGCAATGTGCTTGAAGAACACGCACATGCTGATATCGACAGCGCTGCTGCCATTGGTCTGGCTGGATTCGCTGTAAATATTGGAGATCCTGCTCAAGATTTCGTGCTGCGTACATTAGATTTTATGTTCGATTACGCAAGAGACAATCATCCATCCTTCAGGATTTTCATTAGCATGGATGTGTGGGCTACTAAGGTAGGCGGAAATACCTTGACAGTATACAATGACATACTTGCAAGATATAAGGGCCATGAAGCATACTACCAAGGACCAGATGGAAAATCCTTTGTCAGCACTTTCAGCGATGGCGGGTTTCACAATGATCAGTGGTCCGACTACTGGGCGAATAATTTTGCTAACGAAGTATACTTTGTACCAAATTTTGATAATGCTACTGGCTACTGGGAAGCTGACCCTGGCTGGTGGGCATATTGGGGTGATGTAGTCCAAGGCTGTTTTAGTTGGGATTCAGTTTGGCCTAAAAGAGGCACCACAGGAGGTGGCAACATTTATAGAGATCAGATAGTCATCGAGGGAACTGCAGCCCATAACAAAACATACATGATTGGTTAGTCATCACTCCTTGATAAATTGTCGGCAAACAGTCTTGTATTGTAGAGTTGCTTACTTCAACAGGTTTGAGCCCCTTGCAATACAAAAATGCATACGACACAAACTATTATCGTCAGGGCGGGCTCAATCTTCCTATTCGGATGGAAAACATTCTCAGCATGGATCCGTCTCCTGATCTAGTAGAAATAATCTCATGGGCAAGTCGATTCGTTTAGGGTTTAATGTCGTTGGCAGAGACTAACCTTTTGATAGAATGACGGCCCGGAAAGCCACTATATTGGTTGGCTATGGCTAGAACAGAATAACGACACAGCGCCTATGAAATATGCCAACCAAAAAGAATGGTCACACACAGGTTTTTAGCCCTCAAAACACCTTGACTGCCTAGCTCACGCGACTCTGTAGGATGGCAGCCGCTCATTACATCTTTCATTGATGCTTTCAAACAGCAGAAGTCGTCATCTGAAATGTCACCGCCATCCAACAAGATTGCCGTTGGGGCATTATGGTATAAGACGATGTTACAAGACTCCATATGTCCTGAAACCAACAAGAATCCCCTCACAATGAAGTACTCTCAGAAAACAGATGGGTGGGAGACCGGTAGTGACAGTCTGAATTGGGCCGTCGTGTTACCAGAGAGTGGCGCAGGTAGGAAAATGGGTTCATACCGAATTCTCTTACTAATTTCATTTAGAAATGTCAATTCATCTGATTAGTAATGGCAATACCATAGCTAAAGTAGCTGGTAAGGCTGGCTTAAATTACGGTGATATTCCGAAGGCTCAAGCAGGATTTCAACGCATGGAGCTTTTGGATGCCTCCGGATCAGTTTTGCTTGCTGCATCTGGAGGTCGTTGTATTTCTGATGGCTGTCCTGACTGTATTTATAATATGAATTATCAGGTTATCGAACTTACTGAGGATAATGGTTTTAAGGGAACATGCCCGCAAGCTATTTGCGAGAAGCTTGTTTTTGCTCATTATATGGTACCAAACTCATGCAGCTCTTTGTAAAAGTATTATGCTGACTTATGTAATATAGGTCGGCACTATAACCCCAGAGCATGCCCATCAAGATATTGCGGAGGCTGCTGCAATGGAACTCGACGGCTTTGCACTTAATATCGGTGATCCAGCCCTGCCTTGGGTACGAGATACCTTGAACTACATGTTTGACTATACCCGAGACAACTTCCCAGATTTCAAACTGTTCATTAGCATGGACGTTTGGGCTACCAAGTCGGGAGGTTGGGATGTACATAACTTTGAAAAGTTGTTGGGGGACTTCAAGGGACATCCTGCATATCTGAAAGGACCGAATGGTGCTTCGTTTATTAGCACATTCAGTGATGGAGGCTTCCAAGATTTCGAGTGGAAATCCTTTCGGGAGCATTGGGCACAAGACTTGTACTTTGTCCCGGATTTTGATAAGACTTCAGGTTATAACACAAGCGATCCCGGTGAGTAAACATTCCGAAGCTCTCATTTGAATCTCCACTAAGTCTATTAGGATGGTGGGAATATTGGGGCGATATCGTAGATGGGATGTTTTCTTGGGAAACAGCCTGGCCACAAAGAAATACTATGGGATCTGGTGATATCAGCCGTGATATTGTTATCAACGATGGTGCAATAAGCCACGGCAAGTCTTACATGATACGTAAGTTTTGTCTTTCTGGAGCCATAGGCCTACCTAATGTTTAATTAAAGCTTTAAGTGCACTCCAATACAAGAATGCTGTAAGTCTTCCTATCTAGATTAACTAAATCTGCTGATCATGGTAGTATGATACAAACTACTATCGGCAAGGAGAGCTCAATCTTGTGATGAGAATGGAAAACATCCTAAGCATGGAAAACCCTCCTGCTTTTGTTCAAGTCATTTCATGGGTAGCTTGTCCTTCTGTTGCGTTTTTGCTCATGCCTAATTTCCTTTCAGAATGATGGACCTGAATCACACTATATCGGAAACCTATGGCTCGAGCAAAATAATGACACTCAGCCATTGAAATACGCTAATAGTCATTGGTCACACGCCGGCTGGCAACCCCTCATCACATCCTTTATTGGCGCTCTCAAAGCAGGACTTCCAGCATCAGGAATGATACCACCAATTGGTAAGATCGCGGTGGGTGCAATGTGGTATAAAACCATTTTATCAACCTCGGTTTGTCCTAATGAAGGGTCAAGCAATTATACTAAGAAGCCTGACGGATGGGAGACTGCTACTGATAGCCTAAATTGGGCGGTAGTTCTACCGAACGATCCACAAGGAATGCAGATACGGACTATTACTAATGGCAGGATGGATTACTTCCAAGGTAAACAAGGGCTGAACTACGGCACTGTTTCCGTAGAAGCTGGTGACCAGAGACTAGAGCTTCTTGACTGGGCTGGAAATGTCTTGCTGGTCGCTTCTGGTGGTAGGTGTGTGTCTTCTAGTTGTCCTGACTGTATATACAACATGAACTATCAGGTAGTAGAGCTAAAGAAGGACACTGGCGTTGTCGGTACCTGTCCCTATCAAGCTTGCAAAAGGCAGGTTTTTGCTCATTACATGGTAAGTCTTCTTTTAGACTTATCAAATCTAGATCACTGATATTACGCTCAGGTCGGGAACGTCGAAGCAGAACACGCCAGGACAGACATTGCAGATGCCGCAAGAATGGGCTTTGACGGTTTCGCTCTCAATATTGGTGACCCTGCTCAGTATTACGTCCGAAATACTTTCAATTATATGTTCGACTATGCCCGAGATAATTTTCCAGGCTTCAAGCTTTTTATAAGTCTCGACCTGTGGGCTGAGGGAGCAAGTTATGGGCACACGGACCTTGCTGCGTATCATGACATTCTACAAGACTTCAAAGGACACCCTGCGTACCTTCAAGGTCCCAATGGGCATTCTTTTGTCAGTAGTTTTAGTTCAGGGGGTCTGAATAATACTGATTGGGAAGACTGGAAGTCAAGCTGGGCCAACCAACTTTATCTTGTTCCTGACCTTGATGACACTAAAGGTTATAATACGAGCGACCCAGGATGGTGGCACTATTGGGGAGATGTCATCGATGGAGCTATGAGCTGGGAAACAGCATGGTGAGTTTTATTTGCTTTAAGAAACAATACAACGGTGAAAGGTTTCAGGGAGGAAGTTTCTCTTCAGGCATATACAAGTAAAGTATGCTTCAAGAGTAACTAACTTACAAATCGTGACCCAATTGCTAAGAAAACAATCTAATAAGCAAAACTGACTTTAAATTTATCGTAGGGCAAACCCAGGTGTTACAGCAGTTGGTAGTGTTGATATTGACAAGAAAATCATTGCAGGCACTACTCAGCACCAGAAGTCCTACATGATGCGTAGGTTTATCCATATTCTTAACGTGCTGAATATTTTATCTGATCAATTTGTGCAGCTCTGAGTGCATTGCAGTACAAGAATGCCGTTAGTTTCTCCCTAGACACATTAGGAAGCAGCATTGACTGATATGATTAAAGTACGATACCAACTACTATCGCGAAGGAGATCTTAATCTTGTCATGCGCATGGAGAAGATCCTAAGTCTTGAAACAGCGCCTAGCTTTGTGGAAGTACTGACATGGGTATGACTTCTAATTTCTAATCTTAGGCGCGTCGGCTTCCCCCTTCGTCAAATTCCCAAATTCTTTACATGCTTGCATATTTACAAAGCTTTAGCAGAGCTAGTAAGAGATTTGCTAACTCCTTATAAGAACGATGGCCCGGAAAGTCATTACATTGGCAATTTATGGCTAGAACAGAACAACGACACTATACCAGGCAAATACGCCACACAAGCAGATTTCCCGCATACTGCATGGCAACCAATAGTTACCGCTTTCATTTCGGCCTTTAAAGAAGGTAAATCGGCGACCTCTATGGCACCTCCAAGTGGTCAAATTGCCATCGGTGCTTTGTGGTACAAAACAATCCTTCAGAGTGCCGTCTGCCCAGAGGTTGATGACGACAAATACAGTCAAAAGCCCGATGGATTCAATATCGCGTCAGACCAGCTAAATTGGGCTATCGTGCTATCTAAAGGTTTTCCAGGAATGAAAATCCGTGCGTGGAGTAATGGTAAAATCATTCAAATTGTTGACGCGGTCCCTGGACTAAATTATGGAGCTGCTCGTGGAGCACAAGCTGGCCCCCAAAAGTTGGATCTGATAGATGCGTCTGGAACAGTTCACCTTACGGCTTCTGGAGGTAGGTGTATTGCGACAGATTGTCCAGACTGCATCTACAATATGAATCCTCAGGTAGTTCCACTAAACTCATATTCAACTGGAGAAGGATACTGTCCTACCATGGACTGTGGGGTTGTCAACGGAGTACCTATACCTGCACTCCAAGATAGCTTGTCTTCTGGTACAGCAGCGGGTGCCTCTTGGGCATCCCAAAGTGGCCAACGCTGCACCTTTAAAGAGTGTGGAGAGACCTGCGATAAGAGTAAGGAAATGGAAGTAGGTCACTCAAACAAGTGCAGAAAGGGAAATGCACCAATTTGCTGCCCTTATGAGTCCTTGCCCACATGCGAATGGAGAGGTGGCGGGTCTTCCTGTCATGGTGCATGTCATGAGAACGAAGTCACGCTTTTCTATGATAGTTATGGGGATGGAGACCGATGCACATGGGGCAAAAAAGTGTTCTGTTGTGTGACAGAGACGTTTACAAACCTTATAAACGGATGCAAGTATGCAGGTTGTGGGAAAGATTGTAGCACGATCAAATCTTCTACCGATCTTGAAAAGGTTTCCTCATTCCATGATCCCCGTAAGTCGGATTCAACTCTCCAGTGATGGTTTGCTTGCTAAGATATGTCCTCTAGAGGTTTGTACATACCCAACTAGACACTCTGGGTCACAAGAGAGAAACATTTGTTGCCCCAAGGCCTCCAATATTAAGAACTGTCATTGGGTTGGGCAAGGTTCATGTGACCAAAATAATTGTGACGAGTAAGTTTTTATTCGTATTGACACTCAAAGGAGCTCTCCGTAATCTGACGAGTTCTCGCTGACTTTCCTGAAGCAATGACATCACCCTCAAGTATGATGATTATGGTAGTGGAAGAACCAAATGTGGAGCTGGTCTTAATGATCGCAAAAAGTCTTTATGTTGTGATGCACCGACCACTGGTAATATCTTCCTCCCTGTTGCGTTGGATAAGCTTTTCCCTACAACTCCAGATTCGTCAAATGTACCAGAATGGGACCTTCAGCTTCTGAGCGCACCAAGCGTGACTACACAACCAGTCACAGTTGGAGCTGGGCCGAATGGTCAGGGGTTTGGCTTTGTCGTTATTGACGGACCACGAGGATCCGTTGCCACGTTGAACAAGCGCGATGGCTCACATTATGAGTTCGTCGAGTGCCCATTAGGTAACGATCGTCAAATTGTACGCATCTTCTGCACCGACCTGGGCATCAACTCCAATTGTGGGGATATCTTTGTAGATGGAATCGAGGGAACAGTTATCAAAATGCCTGACAACTGTGGCAATGGCGTTTATGCCGTTGCGCATCAGCTGAAGCCTGCTGCAAATCAAACCTTCGACATGAGCAGTCACATCAACGCAACTTCTGAAATATTAGAGCTTGACATCAGTTATGATTTTGGCCTAGTCCAGAAAAACAAAAGAGCTGCTGGAGATGTATACTTGAGAATAGATTACAGTAATATTCCGGGTTATTGGAGTGCTATGGTAGACAGCGCCGGTGAGAGGCGGAAACGGTCAGACGGAATTGACAAAAGATTCTTCAGCCCGAAGCCTTCATCTTGGGCCGAACGATTCAACAAACTTGCCACAACTAGCTTAGCTCGTACGCCTTTTGTTGCCGACTTAAGGCATGGAATTGTAGGCGAGACCAAAACTTGCAGTGGTGCAGAAGACAACTTTGCCGAAATTGGAGTATCGGGAACTGTCACTGCAAAAAGTCAATGGGGCTTTTCTATCGTTGGAACTATTTCACCTTTCAAAATAGAACAAGCTTATGGCTTCTTTGACAACGATATTACAATGGAAGCCACTGTAAATATCCAGACTTACGGTCATTTAAAAGTCAATGGAGAAAAGGGATCTCTTTTCAAAAATGCTCTCAAGTTCAAAAACTTTGTTCAGCCTGGCTTACTTTCTTTCCAACCCAGTTTACAAGTTGGAGTATCATTAAGAGCCGATATTCAGATGAATGCAGACGTTCGAGTACCTTTCAAAGTTTCCACATCGACACCCATCCGGCAAACATTCCCGTCAACTGCTGGAACCGCCAAAGGAGGAATTAGCTTTAGTGGAGGTAAGCTCGATGGCACCATCAACGATGCTGAGAGAGGCAACTTTAGACTTGGTTTGACTCCAACAATGAATATGGATATTCAATTGTCAGCATATGGAACAGATGACATTGCTGTTCATGAAGTAGTTTCTTCCTACTACGAGGCTTATGCTGGCGTTATTTTAGATGAAGGATGCCCTCATGTGCAAACTGGGACTTCCAAGCCGTACGTGCAGCTTACGAATATCAATAGCAATGGTAAAGCTGCTATTTGGTCTAGTGATATATCATCGTTACCCCAAAGTATATCTGAAAGCCAGGTATATTCTAATTCATATCCGGGGGCGTGTGGCACTGCCTCCTCTACTGGTAATTATTCGAATCCCACACTTTACCCACGACGCTAATGAGACAATCAGCAACAACTATTTACAAGTCAACAGTTTTCAGTGGAGTGAAGTTGCTTGAATGTGTCTCAACGCTAGACTCTAGGTACGGGCGTCCCGATGTCTGCTATCTCCCAGAGATGTATGGAGAATTGCCTTTCCATGGATATGATGAGGACGGAGATCGCCTGGACGCAGGTAATTTTAATGATGAAGATGACAACTATCTTGGCAGTAGCTTTGACAACTCGGTCATGAATCCTAAACGAGCAATCTTACCAGAACAGTTCTATCAAAAACGCGGTGGTTTTAGATATTTCAAGGTTTTCAAGAGTGGAGGGAAAGTAATACAGGAGCAAATTGCCACAACAAATTTCAAATCAGTATCTTATCCTGCGCGTAAAGCGCTAATGAAAGCAGTTCCGGGAGTACAGTATGTATATCAAACAGGCTACGGTGTATTGGCAGCGTGTAATTCATACGGAGTTACACAAGTGAACCAATTTAATACACCCGACGTAAGCCAATATGCAGAGACGGAGGGAAATTCAGGATGGGCCGTGGAACATCCTTGGGAGCTGGGAAACTTCGCACGTTTTGCACAATATACTTCTGGGCTCCGTCGTTATCGTGGTACCAGCATCGGGCCGCTACCCAAATTTATCCCGGAACAGATCTGGAAGCTATTCGCAGAGCTATCATACCGCGACTTAGGCAGCTCTCATCCTGGATCTCCAATGGAAAATGTATATCGATGCTTCGGTGACGGGGCAACTTATGCAACACGTTTCTGGATCACAACTGAAAGTCTAAATGGGGCTAAGTCAAGATTCTGGAAGCTGGAGCAACCCTTCGACCTTGTCTCCAAAAATTCACCCTGGTTTAAAGGGAACACAGATGATAAGATGATCTTACTTCGAGATGCGTTTGCATCAAGCGCTTATATGATGTTAACATCTGATACCCTCAGATTAATCTACAATGACATCTTTAAAGAACTCCAAACATTTGAGAATGTACTCAGGGATAACGGATTGGGGATCTATTCATTCACCCAGTGGTGGCAGACACACGGGGAATTTTTCCACCATGATCTGGAGGTAAACATGCAAAACTGGCTGAGACTTGCTATCCAATCTCTACGGACTGAAATCGCGCCTGCGCTGTTGAGAGGAAGTCTTGAGGCTGTTGCACACGAGGCCGTATTGCGGAGCGCCTTGAAGCTAGTTGCATTACAAAAGCACAGCATCTTTTGAAGCATATTGCGCATTGTGTATTGCGTTTTGCTGCAGGACCAAGAGTATGTAAAGTGGTCATGGATTACTTCCTTTACTATTGATAGATCAAATACCGTCGACGGTTGCTTTGATTGGCGTAACGAGTCGATGCAATGAATGCAATCTCCAGCGATCATCAATCAATCAATCAAACATGGGGTATAGGGGACAAGCACCTATAGAGGAATTAGAAAAGAAGAAAGAGGATGACTAAAAACACGTCTGTATCCACATTTATGAATTCTCGAGCCCAAGGTAACACGTGACAACACCCTAGAGAAGTTGATGTAAAAGTAAAACAAGTTTTCCAATAAACCAATTTTTCAGCCCCGACCACTGCCCACCGATTTTATCTCATAAATAAAACCCTCTTTAGGTAAAACCAGTAATACGCCCCATATGTGTGAGGCTTTGATTTCTCGACTAATGAGGTTACAAGGAGGGTTAAACCTCGCAGACGGTCTGAGAGGTTTCAAGCGCGATTTATATAATAAGTTGGCCAAGCTTTTACTTTTTGTTAAGGAAATTTTCTTACTTTAGAAAGTAATACTGTCACAACTGGAAGACCCTGACATATAATGTGATGTATTGGGTAAGCCAATACGTGAATCCTAAGGTAGGGACAGAAGGTCATAAGAAGTAAGAAGAATTCTGCCCGGTTGACTACACCGCCTTCCCTGTACAGTCATACCCTGTATGCGTACTGGCTGTACGTATTGTATATTTCATAAAGTGACAACGGTACTAGAAAAGTATTAGAATAGTTATAATGAATATTTTAATTATTATAAAAGGTGTACTTAGAAGGATACTTTTTACTAGAAGTTGTGATATTAATAAAAATAGTGAAATGTGTCAAAAAGCTAGTAGGACTTACTGTATAAACCGCGCCCGAAATCTCTCAGACCCAGTAGAGAAAGAGCTAAGAAACACCTTTCCTTATTTGGCATTAGCTTATTTCTCTGACCAACCAGACCATGCGTTGTAAACTCTACAAAAACAGAGGGTCTGAGATAACACCGTCGTCCAGCCATCACCACGTGACTGTTTTTGAGCCCACTAATACAATTATTAGAAAACTTGTTTTCCTTTTACATCAACTTCTCCAGGGGTCACGTGTTACCTAGAGCTCAAGAATTCGTCAGTGTGGATACGGTCCGTAAGGAAGTTAGATCATGTGTTTTTAGTCATCCACTTTCTCCTTTTCCAATTCCCTATAGGAGGGAGCTTGTCCCCTGTAGCCCATGTTTATTGCTAGGTAGTTCCGCTTGGCGCATCAAGCACTTTTTTTCCTTTTTCATTTATGGGCCCAGGGTTGAACCTTGTGCAAGGTAACCATACCCTTAAGCTTCGGATTTCCCACCCTAATGGGATTTAGGTTAGATCCAATATTGGTACCATTTCCATGCAGTAGTGTGTGTGTGGTAGTAGGGTAGCAGTGGGGTAGCAGTAGTCCTAGTAGTTCTCAACTTTGATCTTTCTCCCACCACACCACTCACTAACCCATCATCGTTTTCTATTCTTGTGGATCATCTTCTGCAAAAATCAATTCTTAATTCTTAATCATTAATCAACTATTACTATGATTCGTCGGCTGCGTCGATCTTTCGGGACTAGAAAAATAATATCTGTTTTACCTTGGGTTATAACAAGGCGAGGAACATCTCCTCAAACTCCCGCCATCACCACCACCACTATCACTGGACGCCGCCCCTATACGACAACACTAAAGGTTCCTGCTGCTGGTGCTGGCTTAAGAGAGATCTCTCAAAACCCTTTAACTTCTCGTCTGGAAATGGCTGCTGAAGACGAACATGACTCCCCATCCCCAAATTATTATCGGGAGGCTGCAGGAATCGATATGACTACTGCTCCATGGGCCAAACCACCCCATGGTATACTTATTGACGATTCATTGTGGGGCGATTCATGGGGGTTTCCGATCTTTCGAACCTGTTACGATGCAGTTATAACTACTGATAGCGGAGAAGTAATGCAATGGGACGAGATTAAAGCCAAGATAGAAGACATCGCAACGAAAGATCTTCGGCTGGATGCAGCAGACGGGTTTGACCCCAAAAACAGACTTAAGAGTTTGAAGTTTCATTGGATTGAAGATAAAGAGAAGTTTGACCAGATGAGTGCGGATGACCTGAGAATGTATGGATGCAGCCGATTCTCTTAATCTCCTTCCGTGTCTAATTCATCTGGATGTTTAACACTGCAAATAGTCATTTCAACTCAGAGGAGACTTATCGTCGACCACAAGTCGAGAATAATCAACGTTTACGCTCGGAGTCAAACCCAATTTGCCTGATGGTTGACCATGCTTCTGCAGCCAGTGTTACCAGAACTATTGAGCATACACTTAGAAGTCGACGACCGCCGCCGTTCATCTGGGCAGTAGATGGACTATTTGGAACCGACTTGGAGGAAAACGACTTGGAGGAAGATGAAGATCGGCCGCCATACAATGGTTCTTACAAAGTTCCTCTCGAATATTTAATGGGCACCTTCTGGCATTATATGGCCAATGCAGGAGATGACTATTATATGGACGACTTTATACCCGGCGAACTTTACCAGTATTTTTATGCAGACATATAAGGAAGCATAGGCACATGCTTGCGGGCTTAAATTTGAAAGGAGATTTAGCTCTAGACTCTCTTTGGGGTGATGCGAGGAGCTCGAACTATTTACAAAATACAACTCATTTCTTCTCCGGCACCTATCTCCCAAAAAGAATGCGACCCAGCTATTATCCATTATAATACCTTCCTCGGTAACTAAAGCTTCAGTAAATATCCATAAACGCTGGTAATCAACCACGAGAGCCTGCTTGCGCGAACGATAAAGACTACGTGATGTACTGCAAGCCAAAATGTCCAACTTCCAAATATCAATCAACGTAGAATATTCAATAATACCGTGTATCATAAAGCCCGAAATCATCTTTAATAGGTTTTAAATTCCTCTTGCTATATAGAGAAGCTTGAATTCTTTCTCCTAAGATGATACTGGACTATTAAAGGTTAAAAAGGTTAAAAGTCACATGGTAAATGGCGGATAATCATCGAATACTTCAAATTAGGTAATAAATGAATAATTATATACAAATACAATGCCGTGACAAGAAACTCTGGGGATTGATTATCCTTTTCAAAAGAAACGATAGGTGGTATGGCAGCGGCTCGAAATATATATATAGCTGACGTTTGTAAGATTTTTACAGATGAAATGAAACGAAGCTGGTGGATATGGCATGTTGCTAGGCAATTGGCATTTGCAGTGACCATCAAACTTTAATTAAAACGATCTAGTAAATCACCATATAGATAAGAACCTGATTGAATACTAACGGTTTATCAAGCCCTGTGATTAACGGGAGTGAGACTTCCGCTACTCACGCAGGCATTTCTCTAGTCCCAGATTCTATAGGGTCAGTTCACTCACTTGCATACTTTAAGCCTAGGTTTTATGTCTACGCAGTCATTGTTCAAAACTTAGCTCAGCATAAATAATGAAATAAGGAGAATTATGAGACGAAACTTTTAGATAATCAAAAGACCAGACCACGATTGCGAGATCCCCAGCCCAAACCTTCGAGGGGGATCTGCAATCACCGTTTCTCCTGAGGTACAGCAAATGGCATTGTTAAGCCAACCCGAATCAATTTCACATCGTCGAGATTGATCTTTTGCAAGCGTTGAAAGTTGGTTGGTAAACGCCGATGCATACCGCAGGCGGTTGAGGAGCTCGTCATTACAGAAGAAGTCCGATGGGTATGCTTTGAGGTTCTTCCAATGAGGCATAGAAGTGAGATGTACAGAGATGGATTTGATCTCTAACACCGCATTGTGTGTCGTAGTGAATATGGTGAGGTAGCGATAGCCTCCTCTTTGTTTTTCTATGGGTACCGTATATGTTTCGTTTGGCCCAATCTGGAATTCGAAGCTTCCATCTACAACAGAAGGTCTTAGAGAGGTCGCATCATCGCTATTAAATCCCACCCAATCCGAGCTTTCAGCGTAGGTAAATGAAGCTGTTTGTTGTGTTGTTATGGAACCACTTGGTATGGTTACAGGGCCGCAAACTTCCTTCCCGAAACCCAGGGTAATTGATGAATAAGGGTCAGAAAAACCCACTCCATTGGTTTCTGGTAAAGCGTAAACAACGGTACTTTTGAAGTCGAGAAGATTGGCTGCATTCTTAACAATACCAGTGCTGCGATGGACTCGGACAGGGTATTGAGTTCGCGACGCCGGGGAGAAGTTGTACTGATCCCAAGGTCCTGGAAAAGCTGGCTCAACGCCTTCAGTGGATATTGTAGGATATTGAATGGTGCAGGGCTGACAATCTTGTTATCAAAATGTACAAGAGATGAAGATTTAGAAGAAGAAGGTGAATGTCTCCATGGAGAGGTTGTCCTCCTGTTTGCCATACTCGGTGTCTTCTGCACCGGAGAAAATATGGTGCTACAATTTATGATCCACTATGTTCTGTCCACTGTATTTCGTCGGCTATGGTTTGAATTTTATTCGATTTCCATTGTTGCTTGGTGCAATATTTAAAAAGAGAAGTGGGACGCCACGGCGGCCAAGACTTGGGAATTGCGTCACAGATGGGGGCGGGCTGGTCTTTGCGGGCATGGGCCCAATCATACCCCAACTTCACCGCTGCGATATCTTTTCTTCCTCAAATATATGTGAAATTTAGATATAGATTTAGACCCCACGTTTAAACATGTCGGAGAATCGTACCAGGTCGAGTGCATGCCGGAATTGTCGGTACAGGCCCTCCACTCCACTTCTTCTTTCAGGCGACTGATACGATCTTAGAATCTGGAAACGCAGATGCCTTCTGTTTCTCTCGGACGAATCTGGATACTGTCAGTTATGCAAATATCGATCAATATCATGTAGCCTGGCTCGCCACAACGACCAAACTCGCCAAATTGTCGCAGCAGATGTTCAAGTATCATCAGCGACGATGGGGTGTGCGACACCTGTATATCTTTCTACGCATAACCCAACATTGTTGATACCACCAAAGACAGTCTTCAACGAGTTAGTGGAGCTCTACTTTCGATAATAAATAACCTTCGTATATATATTTCATACTTTATTCGTGTTTGTTTCATATCCCCTTCATCATATTTCTTCTCTGCCCTTGTTGTAAATTCCCATTTGCTATAAGTTCAGACTAGTCCTGCCACTTTTAGGCATCATTTCATCCCTGTGTTGTTTCAACAACTTAAAGTGCTCTTGGGGTGAGCTTTCTTCTGTATGAAGCTTTACGGGTGTTATGAATATACATTTTTAGTTCCGAATACGTAATATACAGTACATAGCGCGGAATATAGTGGCAATGAATTCCTCATTCCGCCCATAATAGTTTCCCTGCGTAACTTTAAATAATTCTTACGCCGCAAGGTAAGTTAATACTCTACACTGTGCTTATTTTATGAACAATGCTCTTTTTGGTGTAGCTTTAAGTTTTTGAAATTGCTTAGTCAGAATAACTTGTTAAACATGACAGGACTTGAACTGTCAAGCCTTACAAGGATATGGATACAAATGCCAATAAAAATCTTCAAAATAATGAGCAAGTTATTTGAGATGAGATTATTAGCAATAGTAAAATTTATAAATGCCAAAACTGTGGCGGGCATGAATAACAAAAATGATTTACGGCAATCCTTGTTTTTTGGGTCACTATCGAGTTTCTCGGGTACAATATGTAGGTAATTCCCTCGCAGGATATAATTCAATCCACTCGTGTACTTGTTTGCCATGGATATAGCTATTGTTATGGTGACTCAAAATAGCCAATCATCAAGATTAATTGAATCTTAAGTATTACAAAAACTTATATAAATCAAAACCACCAAAGTTAGAAAAGAAAACATTGACCCCTGTAAGTACTTTACAGTACTGTAACCACAAATCTCTACTGTAGTGGTAGGGATTTCGGAACTCAAGCACCCTAAAATCTTGTTTTCCCTAAACCTGTCCAGTGACTTCCCCAAGAGTCAAGGTACCGTGGACGAACCCAGCAGGCGAGGCGCATGTTTGACTTATTGTCAACATGTCATTCGCAATATCTCCGCAGTTCACACTGATATGGCCGCCATTCTACATAAGTGGTCGTTAGCAATTACAAAATCCTTTTGTCCAGTCATGCAAGCAGAGCGCTTTCGGAAATCGAGGTCGTCAAACTTACTAAACTAGTCAGGTACATGCTACAACCGTGAGAGCAGCTCACGCGCATTTCGACACCACTAGGAGAACCGCACTATTTGTTGCCAAGTTTCTTGAGGTAACTAAAGCCTTCGCCGGAGAAGTTTTGGACGCCTCCAATACGAGTACCATAGCTACAATTGATCTGATTCAAATCAGCTCATTAGCTGGGACTTCTTTTGGAAGACAAAGATGAGTCTAATGGGGTGGAAATGAACAGAACATTTTGACTTACCTCTCCCCACCGTCTAACTATTGTGTCGCGCTCTGCGACTGAATCTTCCTTGGGACCGAGTTCTGCGTCCCAGTTAGGATTAAATTTGATTATCTGTTTGTAGATGGACTCGGCTGTGCCCCAAAGTGTGATGTTGGGTTGGCCGACCTGTAGTAGTCCATTCCACTCCATGTCTACCATCGGCAGCAAATTTATGGCTCCGTTCTCGGTTGGGGCTGCATTGGCCTAGCATACTAGACTAGTGAAGTTCATGGATAATAGGTCCGTGAGAGAATCGAAATCAGACTTACAGTAATGGTCAACAAAACAAGAGCGGTGATAGAGGGCTTCACGATAATGATTGTGAGCGTGAATAGGCAGCTGGATGAAAGCTAGAGTGTAGATAGGTAAAGAATTAATTCAAGTGCTGGGACTTTCTGCTTCCTGATGTTGATGATGGCTTAAAAAAGCGAACAGGGAAACCCTCCCCACTTATAGACTTCTTTCTCCAGTTGAAGCTGAATTCCAACTCCAAGAGCATCAGCACAGTCTCAGTCTCAATCATTGTGATTCCCAAATAAGATTCAGGTTATTGAGGTTGCACGTCATGTCCAATCCTTTAAGAGATCTAATTCGTGGATCTCAACATAGTTTTAGAATGCCAATTTCTGCCAATTATGGCTAGATGCGCTACGTTACTAGCTGGTACAAATAACACACTTCAACCTTACCCTACTTACGAAGAACTAATATCTAACAAAGCTTGGAAATTTCCAGACCTATTGTTTGTTTACTTCTTTTCTTTTACTAAATCAAATGTCTTTAAAGAGCACCATCAGAATCAAGAAATAATACAAGCAAATAGTCAAGCTCAACCCTTTTAAATACTCATTAATAAAAACCCCACACAAATCATCTTGTTCACTACCGAAAGGTTATAGTTCAAAATACCGCCGAGGCAGGGAGAACATGGGAACGCGCCTGAATGGAGTTCGGGTTCGGCGATTCCTTAAGCAGCATAAGCCATTAATATCCTCTTCTACCCCTTGATCAAAACAACACAAATGACCTGAGTCCATTGGATCACAATTCATTAGCACTTATGGAAAATGGAAACCACAAAATCACGAATAGCTGGCAGCTACTTTACTTAGTGACTCGGCGCTGCCTCTGAATCCTATGTCGGCCTTGTACACACTCTTGGCCCGACGTTACAAGCTACATCTTGAATATCCAACCGGCTTGATTGAGTGTAAGCAAGTAGAAACAGGGGCTGGCTTAGCTCCTGCCGGTTCATGAGGACGGAGAGCACAACAGGAACTTGGGAGAGGCCGAATAGAGGTGGGGGCATCTGCGAATCTGCTTAGAGAAACGTAGATCTCCTTCGACCAAGATTTGTCAATTGGAATGCTGCTTTCTTTTCGAGGCTTAAGCAGTCGTCAAGGTCATGAGCGGCGTTGATGATGTAACTTAGCCACATTGTGTAAAAAGATATTCGTGAAAAAAGTCTGCCCGCGGAAAGTTGCATAATGTATCCCAGTCGCTGTAGCCATTGCAAACCTTCCTAATTGGTCCAGGAAAATTCCCCCAGCCCACGAAGAGACACCAATGAGAGTATATGCAAATTGCTAATATTATTTTCAAGCAGTTTCCGAACCTGCAGACCGGGAAGTGCGTATTGGATAACAATAGTGCTGCAGACAAGCCAGTGGAAGTGACCAGTAAACACTCATCTCGGAAGTGCGGAAGGCCAAATGTAAGTAGATCAGAGATTTTGAACATGGAATCCTTCTGCTTCACTTCAACAACAGGGCCACCATAAACAACAATGTCGGGGTACAAATGCCACGAAGATATGGCAAGTAGTGCTGCCCTATCCTGTACTACTTGTGGCATGCCTCTGGCTAGATTATTCATAGCCGCTAACGCGGCCATCCAGGCTTTTATAACACTAGTATAAGTATCAGGTTCATTGTTCACTGGAATGCTGGCATTGTCAATTATCAGCATTGTTTGCTTTTGCTGCAGGGCCTTGAATAGAAATGATCACTTCAATGTCAAAACTGCGTTCTATTACTCCTTTATAACAGCAGAGGGGCACAATTACGTGAGTTTTTCCTGGTCATTAACCAGAGTGTTGGACGACAAGCTGGAAGAAGTGTCTTTGTAGCATGCCTTCTAAATTATATCTTCATAGCATCTGATACAACAGGGGGCTTGATCAAAGTGCAAACAAGGAAACAAGTGAGATAGGAGAAGAGGCATATTATTCAATGGTCACTTTGATATAATAGTTGATCGTTGACGGATGCTCACGTACACAGGTAAGTTTTAGGGGGGGGGGTATATCGATTGCTCTCTGTCATGGCCCTACTATC
>Ga0247734_1001326_pt1 | contig 18982 bp, 19 predicted proteins | sample UWRJL103311B2_FD_180933 | JGI IMG/M metagenome (GOLD analysis project Ga0247734, IMG submission 180933) | Plant litter microbial communities from Arlington Agricultural Research Station in Wisconsin, United States - UWRJ-L103-311B-2 | ecosystem: Environmental > Terrestrial > Plant litter >... | reverse complement strand
ATTCGTCTTTAAGAATTGTAGCCAATTCGTTCACTTCTTTAACCGTAAGGTTAACAAGCTGTTCCGCGAAAGCTTTCAAATCTGCCATTTTATTTTCGATTTTGTGATTATACAATAAGATGATTTAAGAGCTCGATTTATTATCAACCCGGAGAGCTCAGCCTGGCTATTTATATTAGTCTTCTTTCTCAGATAAAGTTTTAAGAATCCCAGCCAATTTGTTTCCGCCGCTTTTAAGAGCACCGATAACATTTTTAGCAGGTGATTGCAACAATCCGATAATCTCTCCAACCATTTCTTGTTTGGATTTAAGAGCGATCAGAACGTCAAGCTGGCTTTCACCAACAAATACAGATGAATCAACAGAAGCTCCTTTAAATTTAAGCTTGTCGCTACCTCCTTTTTTCTTGAATTCTTTTATCAGTTGTGCAGGAACTTTACCTGACTCAGGGTGAAACATGACACCGGAAAATCCTTTAAGAACTTCATCAAAAGATGAATAATCCGTATCTAATGTTTCTAATGCTTTCTTAATCAAAGTATTCTTAACAACACGATACTCAATACCTCTTTCAAAGCATAGAGCTCTTAAGATATTTACCTCTTTAACAGACATGCCGTTAGCGCTGGTAATGTAGAAGTATGGCGTGCTAGAGAATTTTTGACTTAACTCGTCAATCATTACTGCTTTCTCTTCCCGTGTCATATTATAGTCCTGGAATCGTGTTTTTATCTATATTAACACCCGGGCTCATAGTGCTTGACAAGTGAATGCTTTTTACGTAAGTCCCTTTTGCCGATGACGGTTTAAGACGAACCAAGGTATTGATAACCTCTTGTGCATTCTGAGCAAGTTGGTCAATTCCAAAAGAAACTTTACCAACACTTGTATGAATGATTCCTGTTTTATCAACTTTAAAATCAATCTTACCTGCTTTTACTTCTCTTACAGCTTTAGCAACATCCGGTGTTACTGTACCTGATTTAGGGTTTGGCATCAATCCACGTGGACCTAATACCTTACCTAATTTACCCACTTTCGCCATAACAGATGGCATAGTGATTATTACGTCGATGTCTGTCCAGCCTTGTTCTATCTTTTGGATATACTCGTCAAGACCAACAAAATCTGCTCCTGCCTCTTTCGCATCTGCCTCCTTATCGGGCGTACACAAAACCAATACACGAACTTTTTTTCCGGTTCCGTGTGGCAATGTTACCACGCCACGTACCATTTGATCTGCTTTACGTGGATCTACGCCCAAACGGACATCAATATCCACAGAAGAATCAAATTTTGTATAGGAAATCGTTTTAAGTACATCTGCCGCCTGCTCCAGAGAGTAAGCTTGATTTGCGTCGAATTTCGAAAGAGCTTCCTTTTGCTTTTTGGTCAATTTTCCCATGTTCTTTGTTTCTTAGGCGTTTTTAAACGCTCAGTTGTTTTCTTCCCACGGGGCTTTGCCAGCTACGGTAATACCCATACTACGAGCCGTTCCCGCTATCATTTTCATGGCTGAATCAATTGTAAAACAGTTTAAATCCGGCATTTTAGTCTCAGCGATCGTACGAACCTGATCCCAAGTAACCGAACCAACTTTCAAACGGTTAGGCTGAGCCGAACCAAGTTTTACTTTTGATGCTTCCAGAAGAAGATTTGCGGCCGGGGGAGTCTTAATGACGAAGTCAAAAGACTTATCCTTGTAATATGTAATAACTACCGGCAACACCACACCAGGTTTATCCTGGGTACGGCCATTGAATTGCTTACAAAACTCCATGATATTCAAACCCTTAGATCCTAATGCAGGACCAATCGGAGGTGAAGGATTGGCAGCGCCACCTTTTACCTGTAGTTTGACGTATCCACCTATTTCTTTTGCCATTGTTTTGGAATTTGTCGATCATTAATGAATCTAACGGCTCACATGCAAGTGGAAGCTTACCCGCCCGTTATTTTTATTAACTATCTTTTTCTACTTGTGCGTAACTTAGTTCCACGGGTGTATTACGCCCGAATATTTTTACAACTACATTGAGTTTTTTCTTTTCATCAAATACTTCTTCCACCAATCCGATGAATCCACTAAATGGACCATCTACCACCTTAACAGTCTCTCCTCTTATAAAGGACATACTTGGTGCTTCTTCATGATGTTCCGCCTCATCCACTCTTCCCAAAATCCGGTTAATCTCAGCCTGACGTAAAGGAACAGGCACTTTTGAATTTCCCTGAGCATTACCTAAGAATCCTATAACACCAGGAATACTGGTAATAATATGCAGTACTTCTCCTTTTGATAAATCTGCTGAAATGATAATGTATCCAGGGAAAAAGTTCTTTTCCCGAACTCTCTTCTTTCCATTACGCATTTCGTAAATCTTTTCCGAAGGAATAAGAATTTGCGGAACGAATTCATTGAGCTTTTGCCGTGTTATTTCATTTTCTATATAGGACTTGATTTTTTTCTCTTGTCCTGACACAGCTCTTAATACAAACCAATTTAGACTACTCATACCATTCTGGGGGTTGCCACTAAAATAATAGTCTTAAAAAGACTTATAAAACAGCTCTAATGCGTTTTGAAAAATCAAATCCATAATACCTACTACAAAGGCAAAAATGAGAGATCCCACTAACACTAAAGTTGTATTGGCTTGAAGCTCGTTAAAAGGAGGCCAAGTCACGTGCTGGGTCATTTCTTCCCATGACGATTTCAAAAAAGAAGTAAATTTTTCCATTTCCCTTTTTAATAATATGCACGGGTGGAGAGATTCGAACTCCCATCAACGGTTTTGGAGACCGCTATTCTACCCTTGAACTACACCCGTATTTCCCGCAAACCATTCTTTCGGGCTGCAAAGATACAATTTATTTACAAAAAACAAGTGCATTCCAAAAGAAATGCACTTGTTTAATATTGTTTATTTGAGATTAATCAACAATCTCAGTAACCTGACCTGCACCTACGGTACGTCCACCTTCACGAATCGCGAAACGAAGACCTTTTTCCATAGCAATTTTGCTGATCAATTTAACGTCAATTGTGATGTTATCACCTGGCATAACCATTTCAACACCTGCAGGAAGAGTAATCTCTCCAGTTACATCCGTAGTACGGAAGTAAAACTGAGGACGGTACTTGTTAAAGAAAGGAGTGTGACGACCACCTTCTTCTTTTGAAAGTACATAAACTTCCCCTTTGAAAGTTGCATGAGGTTTCACTGAACCTGGCTTACAAATTACCATACCACGACGGATATCTTCTTTGTTAATACCACGAAGTAACAAACCAACGTTGTCACCAGCTTCTCCACGGTCAAGAATCTTACGGAACATCTCAACACCAGTTACGGTAGATTTAAGCCCTTCAGCTCCCATTCCTAAAATATCAACTGCTTCTCCTGAGTTGATAATTCCACGTTCGATACGGCCAGTTGCAACAGTACCACGACCAGTGATCGAGAATACGTCTTCAACAGGCATAAGGAAAGGAAGATCAGTCATACGAGGAGGAATTGGAATGTAGCTATCAACAGCATCCATCAATTCTTCAATGGTTTTAACCCATTTTTCTTCGCCATTCAAACCACCCAAAGCAGAACCTTGAATTACAGGAATGTTATCTCCATCATAATCGTAGAAGCTTAAAAGCTCACGAATTTCCATTTCAACAAGCTCAAGTAGTTCAGGATCATCAACCATATCCACTTTGTTCATGAATACTACTAGTTGAGGAACACCTACCTGACGAGCCAAAAGAATGTGCTCGCGAGTTTGAGGCATAGGTCCATCTGTTGCAGCAACAACGATGATAGCACCGTCCATCTGTGCAGCACCAGTTACCATGTTCTTTACATAATCAGCGTGTCCCGGACAGTCAACGTGCGCATAGTGACGATTGACTGTTGAGTATTCTACGTGAGAAGTATTAATTGTAATACCACGTTCTTTTTCTTCAGGTGCATTATCAATTGATGAAAAGTCCCGAAGTACAGCTAGCCCTTTTTTTGCCAACACAGTTGTGATAGCAGCAGTAAGGGTAGTTTTACCGTGGTCAACGTGCCCGATAGTACCAATATTTACGTGGGGTTTCGAGCGGTCAAACGTCTCTTTTGCCATGACTTAAGTACGCTTAAAATTAAAAGTTATTACGAATTTATTAAACACTAATGATTGATCCCGTTTAGCTTGCAATTACCAAACCCTCAAAATCAACAAAAACTAAATGCAAGGATCAAAATCTTTCTCAGTTGTAAGACGTTCAATTAAGAACAAAAAATAACTTTAAAAAGGTCAGAAACATTTGTTAAACATTTCCATCGAGCCATTGAGGGGATTTGAACCGTGCGGCGGACCGTCCCTGACCTCTTCCTTACCAAGGATATGCTCTAATGAATCTAACAAAATTTCATCGAGCCATTGAGGGGATTTGAACCGCGCGGCGGACCGTCCCTGACCTCTTCCTTACCAAGGATATGCTCTAATGAATTTAACAAAATTTCATCGAGCCATTGAGGGGATTTGAACCCCTGACCTCTTCCTTACCAAGGAAGTGCTCTACCCCTGAGCTACAACGGCAAATTTTAATTTTTAAAATGCCTCGTTCAGCATTTTTGTTTAGACTCTTATAACAGCCAAAAAGCGATTAGCGAAAATGCTTCAAATATGAATGTTTTCGCTAATCGCTTTCAAGGTGTCTTAAAATTGAGCGAAAGACGAGGTTCGAACTCGCGACCTATAGCTTGGAAGGCTATCGCTCTACCAGCTGAGCTACTTTCGCAATTGTGTTGTGCCTCTTTTTGAACTGGTAATTCAAAAAATAAATCTGGCGCGAACTGTGGGGGCGGATGGATTCGAACCACCGTAGGCGTACACCAGCAGATTTACAGTCTGCCCCATTTGGCCGCTCTGGTACACCCCCTTTTCAATATTTCAATACATCCGTGAAAGCCGCTTGTTTCACTTTTGGAGCTGCAAAATTATATCCTTTTTTATTATTCTCAAACTGTTTTGAAAAAAAAATTACAATAATTAGTAATTAGAATAAAAATAGCCCTTTGCAGCTCCCATGAGCACATTTTTATTTAAAATAATCTTATTCCAAAATTAATCATTCGCACATTAGGTCCTTTATTTTCAACAAAGACGTTATTTAGGTCATAATTTACAAATAAGTCTGGAAATTTACGAATTCCCAATTCCAGTGCAATACCATACCGCAGATCGTTGATATGATAGTTCATCCTGACATGATCCTTGTCTTTACTTCCTTCTACTCTTGTTTTTGTATAACTGCCCAGCCGGTATCCTCCATACATTCCGGCACTGATATAAGAGATGAATGATCTGGAAAAACTGATAGTTGGCATGAATGACAAATTTACGTATGGTAATACCAGTTTACTTTTGCTAAAGTTAAGATCTTTCCCATCTGCACCCTGAACTGTCGGGAATTCTACCCGATCAGCAGTTTTAGTAACCGTATTATTACCATCAAACATCAGATTATTCCAAGAAAAATCCACTCCAAAATCCAGGTTGAATTTTGCATTTTTTCCTCTGGCAACTGTCGTACTTGCAATGTAACCCAGACTTACAAATCGCGAACCAAATGGACGTAAATCATAATCTGCTTTGTTATATCCCGCTGTTGTTTCATTGGTTCCGTAAGCATTCAGCCCAACTGCAAGGTTAAAGCCTTTTCTTGGACTCGAATAACGATTGGCACGATAGAAATGTTTCCCTGTTCTTCTGTATTCAGTATCTGAAGAATCTGACTCGTCTTCGTCTTTTACTTCTACTCCTTTGGCATTAATGGTCACCTCGGTATTTCCATCCTTAATGTGTATACCACGAATGCCAATCCGTACATGGTCTTTTTCAACTTTTACAACAGCTTTATCCTTTAAATAATCGTTTCCGTTAAGCTCTTCTCTTAAGTAAGTTGTATCTGAACTGGAACTGTCAAGCCGTACCTGTAAATCTGTCAATAAAGCATTTAAATCATATTTCATGATTTTTTGTAATTCCTTTTTGTTTTCACCATAAATAATCAGCCTGGTTTTATTTCCAAAGGTTATGATGATTGAGTCCTTTTCAGGCTTTTGATTTTTCAGAGATATTATTCCGGAATATGATTTTGTTCCTAAAACACTAAGTATTAGAATAATGACTAAATACAATTTATTTTTCATGGCTAAATAGATTACAGTTTTGTTCTTCCTTTTATATTTTGATATTTTTCTGAAATTACTTCTTCTTTGTCACGTATTCTTCCATCAACTTTGGCAACAATTGTTCTTGGATTAAATCCCACATCTTTCCAATCTACCGGCTCTCCCGCCCTGACATTTTTCAATTGACGAAACACTTTTGTAAATCTGGATGATTTGTTTTTTTCATTGGAATCCGACTCTGTCTCATCAATATTTACAACTATTGTATGACTTTCCTGTTTTTGTTCGATAGAAGACAGTGCCTGTTTTGGAGCTATTTCCTTTTCTATTTCTAATTGGACAGATGAAGCAATTGATTTTGTTGGATTTATTGGGTTCACCTCAAAAGATTTACTGACAGGCTCTTCTATATCAGCATTTCTGACTTCTATTTTATTCTGTAAATCTGCTTTTAAAACTACTTTATTTGCCAATACAGGTTTATTATATTTACTTGCTTCCGGGGTAAATTCATTCTTACCAACTACTGCAGTGGTTGATTCAATTTCTTCCTTTATGGAGGAATTATCAGGTTTTATCGAATCAACAGATGTGGTTAGTTTTTGAGAACTTTTATTTTTGATGGTAGCAAGTGTTTTTTCAGAATCAAAATTTTCAGAATTTTTATGCTGTCCATACCAAACTCCATATCCTGTCATTACGGCAATAACAACACTGGCAGCAACATACCAAATCCAGCCAATAAATTGCTGTCCTGTATCTGTTTGCTGTTTCTGAATACGCGACCAGGCATTGGCAGAAGGTTGCTTTTCTACGTCCGACAGTTTGCCTTTAAAAAGATCATCAATAGGATGCTTTTTCATAATCTACTTTTTTTTTAAAACCTCTTTCCCAGTCAGAAACCATTTTTTGTAATAATGCTCTTGCTCTGTGCAGTTGCGATTTTGAAGTACTTTCAGTAATACCCATCAATTCTGCAATTTCACTATGTGCATATCCTTCAATGGCATACAAATTGAAAACAGTACGATATCCCACAGGTAATTCTCCAATCAAATTCAATAATTCTTCTGCATTTAGATTTTGATCTGCACAGGCATAGTCAGGAATATTTTCTGCTTCATCTGACATGGCATCTTCAGGAATCCTTTTTTGCTTTCTAATATGTCCCAAAGCTTCATTAACCATAATACGGCGGATCCAGCCTTCAAAACTACCTTCGCCACTAAACTGGTCTATCTTACTAAATACTCTCAAAAAACCTTCAACCATGACGTCCTCCGCTACCATATCATTGCTCACATACCGAAAACATAACCCCAGCATGCGCAGGCTATATTTTTCGTACACCTGCCGCTGTGCTTTCGGATCTTGCTTCCTGAGCGCTTTGACAAGCTGTGCTTCGTGATTAAATAATGATAAAATTCGACCCATTGTAAAAAGGTGGTTTCAGTAGTAAGATGCTGTTTGGTATCTGTGAGGTTGCATGGCCTAACTAACTTTTTTTATAAAATTGTTAATTCAACTATTTACAATCTTCATTAAAATTTAAAAAAGCAAATAACTAATTGATATATAGTGATTTATTGATCAAAACGATCAGTGGGTAAATTATTGAAAAACTTATTTTTTAATTTCAAAAAATATATTGAACTGCATCATTTAGCTTTGATAATATTATTCATAAGCATAAAATTTTTCATAAATCCATATTTACATGTTTGATTCATCGGCTCCAATTGGAATATTTGATAGTGGTATTGGCGGAATGACTGTGGCGAGTGCTGTTACCCGACTTTTACCTCAGGAAAATACAATCTATTTTGGAGATACAGCTCATCTTCCTTATGGTGATAAGTCAACTGCTTCCATTCAGGCTTATTCAATTAAAATTTGTAATATGCTTTTACAGCAAAATTGTAAATTAATTTTAATTGCATGCAATTCTGCCTCAGCGGCTGCGTTTGAGCTCGTTCGGGAGTATGTCGGAAGTAAGGCAAAGGTTTTGAATGTTATTGATCCCGTAGTAGATTATATAAAAGAACATTATGATGGTAAAACTATTGGACTTATTGGAACAAAACAGACGGTTCTCTCCAATGTTTATAGGAAGAAAGTAGATGCATTAGACAAAAATATTCACTTGAAATCATTGGCTACACCGTTACTTGCACCAATGATTGAAGAAGGTTTTTTTGACAATAATATTAGTGAAAGTATTATCTCAAGTTATCTTTCCGATTCATCGCTAAAAGGAATAGAAGCACTGATTTTAGGATGTACGCACTATCCGCTGATCAAGAAACAGATAAGTGAATATTATGGCAATACAGTTGAAATTTTGGATACGTCAGAAATTGTTGCCAATTCGCTCCGGGCTTTGCTTGAACAGCATTATCTTGTCAATGAGAAAGGAGAAGGTTTAAGACAATTTTATGTATCTGATTATACTTTGTCATTTGAACAATCCACTAACATCTTTTTTGGAAAACAGATACAGTTAGAACATTATCCACTTTGGGAATAACTTCTAGTTTCCCACGAATACATGGATTATGCACTAATAATGAACCAATATTTATTGTCAAAAAATAAATTTTAACGATATAAAAATTTAATAGGTCCCAGTAATCCTGACGGCATAGGCTCCCATTTACTTGCGTCGAATTTCTTGTAAGTAATATCTACAATATTGATATCATAAAATTTCTTCCAGTCTGGCGCCTGTTTGTCACGCAACCGCATGTAATTAGCTGCAAGATTGGTAACCTCAATTTCCATTATATTTTCCTTTTCTTTTAAAGTACCTCCGGGAAGGTTTAATTGAAATGGAATAGACCATGTGGTACCAATTTCTTTACCATTTATTTTCACTGCTGCCACTTCTCTTACATCTCCGAGTTGCAACGTTATATCTTGTTTTACAATATTGGCGGGTATATTAAATTTTATACTGTAACGTGCAGTTCCTGAAAAATATACAGCAGAATCAGGCAATAAAGTCCAGGATTGGAGTTTATTTATTTTTACTGAAACTGGTAATGATGGTTTCCCTCGAACAAAATCTACCGTCCATTCTCCGTTAATTTCATATTCCTTTTTTACACCAGTAATTTTAGGAAATTCTACTCGATCTGATGACCCTCTTAAAAAACAGGATTGCCCAGGTGCCAGAGATAGGAATATTTCAGACTTTCCTTTGTTTTCCCGATATGATAATAATGATTCTCCAGACAATGGGTCAAATTTATTAACCATACCATTTGTACCCAAACCAATCCATCCCTCGTTAAATTGACTACCAAGATTAGCTACAAAATAAAGAACTTTTCCATCTGACGTTTTTTTTCTGATGAAAGTCAAACCTTTTTTAGCAAATTCCTCCTGAACCACTCCATTTTTCAAAAGCATTTGTTTCCAATCTTTTCCCGCATAAATATTGGGCAAAGTTCTTAATGCACTTTGTTTTTTGATAAATTCCAGCTGACGATCTGTATGAGATACATAACCTGCCACTTGTTCAGGCATTTTTTCTTCAAAAATAATTTTAGCGCCAGCTTTCGCTATACGCACCAGCTGGTCCATAGTTTCTTCCGGCATATAAGTACCAACAGGGATTAACAGCGTTTTGTAAGAAGCAGATTCGGAAGAGATATCCCCATTTTTATTAATGTTCAACCGATTTAGCTGGCGATCAGAAACGTAATCAAAAGAATAACCTCCGTTCCATAATTTTTGAACCAGTTTACCAAAAGGCAGATCCAGAAGCCAACGATCTACATGATGAACTTCCAGCAAATGCACTCCACCTGCCGATTTAGCACGCGTTGACCATAAATCATGAATTGGGAAATAAACCAGCACATCATTATCAGATTTACTATTCTGCAATAGCGCCTGACAGCTCTCTACGTATTTATTTAACATTGAAAAGTGCTCAGCGAAATGTGAGTTCGGGCCAAAGTTAGTTGAAGCGTAAAAAAGCCAACCTGGATAAGATTCTTTAATAGGTGAATAAGTAGTGCCGTGATAAAAGATGTGGTTGATACCTGCGGTAAAAAGCTCGTCAATTTGTGGTTTTATCTGAGACAATGAAACCTTAAAATGATTGGCCAGCCAAGTTCCCGTTTCCGAACTCACTAATTTTTTTCCTGAAAAATGAGCTGCAGATGAAGCAAACTTCATAGCCAAAGGATTGGGTGTTCCAAATTGCTGAATTGAATAATCAGGATCTATTCTTAATCCAGGAATCAGAAAGCGGCTTGTTCCAAATGATTCGGTTTCGGGAACATCAGCTTCATCATACAAATCCAATAAATTACCTGGCGAACCATGTGCCTGATAACGCGTTAAAAAACCATGGTCTTTACTCCATTGTGTCCATTGATGCGCATAACGTTCACGTAAAAGTTCTGCCAGAGTCTGATGATAATCTATTTGTACCAGCTTAGCATTTGCATTGTTGGAAGAATCTGATAAAAGTGTCAATTGATTCTTAAGATCATAACCTCTTCGCTTTTTAAATTGATCCAAGAAATCATCAGTCCAATTCGCTCCATAAGCTTCATAGGAATCCATGTACATGGAACGCGGCTTGAAGTCGGTATGAGCAAATGCAGAATCAAATCTCGTCAGATATTGAGACATTGCTTTTTCATGAAAAGGATCAAAAACTAATCCTGCTCCACCTGGCGCCGCGCGCTTGACTTCCTGCTTTGTATTTTCAATGACGGGTTGTCCATCTTTGATTTTCATCTTTTTTGCACCTAAAGAATTTGGCACATTAGGTCCGCCAAACGGCCAGCCAGTTCCCGTGGTCATATCAACACCAATACCTAATCTTTTTCCTTCAATCACGGTGTGTTGCATTACACCTAACCAATCATTATTAAGAAATGGAATAAAGCTCGATTCGTAACCTTTTACACCATAAATCGGAATAATATGAACACCACCTAAACCGGATTTCTGGAAAATTTCCAGTTGTTTAGTAATATCCTCTTTGCTAACCGCACTTCCCATCCACCACCAGTATGTCCAGGGCTTAGCAGTTGAAGTGCTTTGAGCATTTCCAATAAAACCAAAAAGAATAAAAAAAATTGATAAGAGTAATCGCATGTCAGACAGTTTTGAAGTAAAGGCATAACATTACTTTATCATACCTTCATTTTCAATTTTATTTATAAAATTAGAAGTTATTAAGCTTTTTATAGCCATAAAAAAAGCGAAACCGTTATCTGATTTCGCCTGAATAATCTGATGGAATAGTTAATTCTGATTGAAAGCTTGTCGTATTCTTGAATTGATAAACTCCCTCTCCTGCTGGTTCTTCTTACTGTTTCTATACCACAGATAACCAATTGCTGCTACCAATAGATAAGGCATTACAAACAAATACATTATACCGGTGTTTAAGCCAACACCCACATTATTTCTGCCATTACCCATAGAACTTTCCACTGTTCCTCTGCACATCGCACATTGCGCAAATGTATCAGTTGAGATAAAAGCCAAGACTAACAATACTGCAAAAATAACCGCGAATTTTTTCATACGTAATATGGACCAATCATAAGGTAAACGATGACACCGCTAATACTAACATAAAGCCAGATAGGAAATGCATATTTAACTGCTTTTCTATGTTCTGGTAATTGATTGCTATATCCAAAATAAACTGCCCGCAGAACAAACCAAACTACAACAATGGATAATGTGATGTGAGAAATTAACAAAAAGTAATAAGTAAAACGTAATGCAGAACCTGTTCCGCCAAAAGGTGTTGATTCATTAGAGATATGGTATAAAATATAACATACCAAAAAGACAGCTCCCAAAATAAATGCTCCTGTCATCATTTTACGATGTGCTGTGCGGTTATTCTGACGAATAAAATAATAACCTAACAAAAGTAAAACAGCAGTTAACGAATTAAGTACTCCAATTACATGAGGCAAAACTTTGGTCCATTCTCCCAAATCCACTTTTTGACGAATTCCTAAAATAGCTGCCACAGCAATAGGAATTACAATGGCCAAAATGTTAATAATACGCTGATACTTTTGTTTTTTTTCTAAAATTAAAGTAGCCATAATTAATTTTGGGAACTAGCTCCCTTTTCAAAATTTAATATTTTAATTTCTGCCATCAGGCGATTTATTTCCTCCGGGTCGTAGCCGTTGTAATAACCTCGAATGTGTGCCTCCTCGTCTACCAGCATTAACTTACTTTTAATAGAATTGGTTTTTGCACCCGGCACCTTAGTTTGAAATTTTAAAGTTGTATCAAAAACATTATTCAAGTCCTTGGTTGCCACTTTTGAAATTAACCATCCATCTTTATCTGATAAAGCTGGTTTTATTTTGTTAACATCAGAAATAGTATCACAAATTGTTAAGAGATTTAATGACGGATTTTTCTCTCTTAAATTATAAATTCTCTCCAAATTACTGAATACGATCTGACAGGTATCGTCACAAATTCCAGGTTGATAGTGAACTACCGTTAGTTTACCAACAAAGGGATTGGGAGATAAAGAACTACCATCAGATTTTTTAACATTTAGTGCTTTGATCGCATAAAACGCAGTATCATTTTTATTAATAACTACATTTCCATTTTCGTCCTTCAATGGGAAATAATAGGGAACATTATAATGATTGGTAGCAAAAAACCGGAGGAATGTAAAAATCAAGGCCGGTATTACTAATGTTACGATCAGTAATCCGGCCTTGCTATATTTTTTCATATTGAAATCTTAATCAAAAATAGCTTTAAAAATAGCATTTCCTTCCAAAAGAAGAGCTAATATAAGCCATGACACAAAGATAATCGGAACTAATATTGACCAGATCAAAGATTTCGTTTCGTGCTTTAAGTGCATGAATTCTCCTACAATATAAAACGCCTTAACAATTGTCAATACAATGAAAATACTTACTTTAAGAATTCCATGAGACATTGTAAATGCAATAAGGAATTCCAGAGATGTAATGGCGGATAATATCCAAAACGTTTTCCAGATCAATTTTCTTTGTTCTGCGCCTGCGTTAGGATCCTGATTATGTATATGATGAACTTCTGACATACGATTTAGAAATTAATATAAGTGTCTAATGATTAAACCAGATAAAAGAAGGTAAATACAAATACCCAAACCAAGTCTACAAAGTGCCAGTACAAACCTACTTTTTCTACCATTTCATAGCTTCCCCGTTTGTCATAAAAACCTGTGGCTGAGCGGAAAAAGATAAGGATATTCAAAATTACACCACTAAATACGTGTGTTCCATGAAATCCTGTAATAAAGAAAAAGAAATCTGCAAAGGCAGCAGGGCCATATTGATTTTCAGTAAGATTAGCGCCGAAGATCGTTTTTTCCACCCATTCGCCATTCTGAATAAATTTCATCACGCTTCCCGTTTCAGTCCCATGAATAAAGTGAGACCATTCCCAAGCCTGGCATCCTAAAAAGGTAAAACCTCCTAAAATCGTCCAAAGCATATACTTTTCCACATTTGCACGATCCATACGGTGACCTGCTTCCACTGCAAGTACCATTGTAACGCTACTTGCAATCAAAATAAATGTCATGATTCCTACAAAAACCAGAGGAAGAGGCGTCCCATGCAAAAATGGTACAGACTCATAAACCCTTTCAGGTATCGGCCAGTAAAGGTTGGAAAAAGTAAAATTAGCTCTGTCTCCAATAAACGAGGGAAAACTAAAACGTGCTGTTCCATAAGCCACCAGCAATGCCGAAAAGGTAAAGGTATCAGAGATGAGGAAAAACCACATCATCAGTTTACCATAACTTACTTTCATAGGCTCTATACCGCCCATCCACATTTTGGGCGCTACGGTGCCGGGTGTTGTTACATTTGCAGCCATTGGTGAAAAATTATCAATTAAAAGTCAATAAAAAAACAAAAAGATATAACCAGAGAATATCCAAAAAATGCCAGTACGTTGTACAAATCTGAATTCTTCTTAGATTCTTAGAATGAATGTTTAACTTAAAAGCCGCAACTAATGCAGTAATCAAAACAATCAGTCCGCTAATAATATGAAATCCGTGTAAACCAGTGAAAACATAAAAAAATGATCCTGAAGGATTTCCAACAAAATACACATTCATAGCAACCAGTTGTTTCCAACCTTCAAACTGCATCCACAAAAATACCAGACCTAATACAAATGTAATAGAAATAGCTATTTTCAATTGTTTAAACTGATCTTTTTTTGCTGCAAAGTATGCCCACTGCATTACTGAACTGCTTACAATAAGAACTGCCGTACTATACCAAAATATTACCGGCATTTCAAATTCAAGCCAATTACCTTCTGCTCTTCTTACAAGATAAGCACTTGTCTGCGAAGCAAAAAGCATTATAATACTAACCAGAAATAGCCAAAGGATAAATTTAATAGGATCCATGGCCAGGGTTTCTGTTGCCCCTTTTTCCATTTTTAACTGCCGAATATCTTCCATTTCTCTAAATCAATAATCACAATTTATCCAACAAAAACGCAATCTGAACAATTGGCAAATATATAAAAGAACCAAACATTAACTGACGAGCAGTCTTATCTGTGCATTTGCGCATCAGATGAAATGTTTGAGCCAAAAACAAAACACCAAAAACTGTTGCCACAAAAGCAGAGTTGATACCGGTCATTCCTAATTCATACGGCAACCATCCTACTGGCAATAAAAACAACGTATAAATCATAATTTGCAAGGTTGTATCTGAATCTTTTAACCCATTAGCAGGAAGTAATTTAAAACCTGCCCGTTTATAATCTTCATCTAAAACCCAGGCAATTGCCCAAAAGTGAGGGAATTGCCAGAAAAACTGAATTGCAAACAATATACCAGGTTCAAGACCAAAATGGTTAGTAGCTGCAACCCATCCTATCATCGGCGGAAATGCTCCTGGAAACGCTCCTACAAAAACTGCAATTGGTCCTACACGTTTTAGTGGTGTATAAACAAAGCCATAAAGTATCAACGATAATAATGAAATCAGTGCTGTGCTAAGATTAAATGCAAACAGAAAAATAGCTAATGATGTGATTCCAAGAAAAACACACCAGATTATTGCCTGTTGTACCGTTATTCTTCCACTTGGTAATGGCCTCATGGCAGTTCTTTTCATCAATTTATCGAAATCCTTTTCAATAATCTGATTAATTATGTTAGCTGACCCGGTGATACCGATAGATGCGAGTACAAAAAGCCAGAGTTTACTCCAGACAACCTCATTTGCACCAAGACAATATCCCATTGCTCCTGAAAAAGCAATCAGAGAAGCTAATCTGAACTTTAACAGTTCAAATAAAACCTTTACTCTCTCTCCTATTAATACGTTTCCTACTGCTGAAGTCATTATTAATTAATTCATTACACCACTTTCTCCTGCCTCAAAAAACTTACCCTGTTTAAATATTTATTACCGCTTACCAGGAGCCAAACTATAAATTGTAATCCAATTAGTAAAATGGCAAGTGTTAAGTGCATTGGCTGTGCATAAGGCGGCACTCCAAAGTAAGCCATTAATATACCTGTCGATATCTCAAAAAATAATATTATCAGACAGATGCTACCTATTTTATTTACTATTTTTTGATCAGTTACACTTTTATTAATTGTATAAATCCAAAATAAATTAATACTTACAACTACTATAGAAAAAGACCGGTGTATATAAAATTTTGCACCAAGTTGGTCAATCCATTCTCCTCTTGACTGATAGCCTAATACTTTTATTACTTCGTCAATATTTTCTCTTACTTGTGTTCCTAATAAAATTTGGGTCAATGACAAAGATAAAACGATCCATCCCACTATGCTAAGGGTACTTTTATTTACCTTAAATTCAGAAATTCTTTTCGAAAAAGAAGACCATGTAAATAGATACAGTAGGATAAATACAATAACAATGGCCAAAAGCATATGCAAAGTTATCATTGCAGGCATCAGCTCAGTTGATACCACTTTTGAACCTAACCATCCTTGAATTCCAACTAAAATAAATGCTGCCAGACTAAAATAAAATATGTGTTTGTATCTGGATTTGAAGTATGGAATTGAAGCAAGTAACGTTAAAAATATCATGATGCCTGTAAAGGCTCCTAGTAACCGGTTCACATATTCGATCCAGGTTTTAACAGGATTAAACTCTACTTCGCCCTTAAGTTTTGCTCCGTATATAGTTTTATAATCGGGAGGTAACTCAGATAACTTTGTCGGTGGTATCCACTGCCCAAAACATCTGGGCCAGTCAGGACAGCCCATTCCGGCACCTGTACTTCTTACAACTCCGCCAGCAATAATAAGGCAATAAAGTGTAATAACTGTATTCAAGGTTAACCGCCGAAAACGGCGATTAACCTTGACATTAATGTGCGGATTTAAACTGGTCATTAAAGTTTTGTCCCTCAATATCTTTCTCAGTTGCAATTAACTCATTCTCATGAGGAAAATTTGATTCCAGTGTTTGGGAATAAGGGATATTCTGAGGAATAAAATCTTCCTTCGCACCTGGTTTACTATAATCATAAGACCAACGATATACTGCCGGAAGCTCTCCTTCCCAGTTTCCATGACCAGGATTAATAGGTGTAGTCCATTCCAAAGTATTTGAACGCCATGGATTCTGCGGTGCTCTTTTACCTTTAAAAATGCTATAAAAGAAGTTCCATAAAAATATAAACTGAGCAAGGAAGGACAATATTGCTGCTACCGATATGAACATGTTCATGTCCATAAATTTATGCGTAAAATCGTAGCTGGTAAATTGATAATACCGGCGGGGGAAACCCGCTATACCCACATAATGCATTGGAATAAAGACCAGGTAGATTCCGATAAATGTAAACCAGAAATGTATCTGTCCCAGCGTAGGATTCATCATACGGCCAAACATTTTTGGAAACCAGTGGTAAACACCTGCAAACAATCCAAAAGCAGAAGCTGCTCCCATTACAAGGTGAAAATGTGCTACTACAAAATATGTATCATGCAGCTGAATATCCAGTGCACTATTACCAAGAATGATACCTGTTAAACCGCCTGATACAAAAAGTGATACAAGTCCAATTGAGAATAACATTCCAGGAGTAAAAATAATATTTCCCTTCCAAAGTGTCGTAATGTAATTGAACCCTTTAACAGCAGATGGAACCGCAATAATCAAAGTAAGGAACATAAATACAGATCCAAGAAAAGGATTCATACCTGTTACAAACATATGGTGAGCCCATACAATAAATGCAAGAAAAGCAATACCTAACATAGAAGCGATCATCGCGCGATATCCAAAAATAGGCTTACGTGCATTTGTAGCAATTACTTCTGAGGTAATTCCTAATCCAGGAAGAAGAACAATATATACTTCGGGGTGACCAAGGAACCAGAACAAATGCTGGAAAAGAATTGGGCTACCACCAACGTTTGGCAATGCTTCACCATTGATATAAATATCAGATAGGTAAAAACTTGTACCAAAGTGCCTATCCATTATCAATAGCAATACTGAAGACAATAATACTGGAAACGATATTAAACCTAAAATAGCTGTAATTAAGAACGACCAGATTGTAAGTGGAAGACGATCAAATGACATTCCACGCGTTCTTAGGTTAATTACAGTAGTTATATAATTTATCCCTCCCAAAAGTTGAGAAACAATAAAGAATGCCATACTTATTAACCAGAGTGTCATACCCATTCCAGAACCAGGATGAGCCTGAGGTAATGCACTTAGGGGAGGATAAATTACCCATCCACCAGCAGCAGGACCTGTTTGCAAAAACAAAGAAGCAAACATGATTACACTTGCCAGGAAAAAGAACCAATATGACAACATGTTCATAAAACCTGATGCCATATCCCTTGCACCAATTTGCAGTGGAATAAGAAAGTTACTGAACGTTCCGCTCAAGCCTGCTGTAAGTACAAAAAATACCATAATTGTACCATGCATCGTAACCAACGCAAGGTAAAAATTTGGATCCAGCTTCCCTGCTTCGCTAATCCAGCCTCCTAAAACAGGCTTTAACCATGATAAATTTGAATTTGGCAATCCAAGTTGTATACGGAAAATAACAGACATTGAAATTCCTATTACTGCCCAGATTATTCCAGTAATAAGGTATTGCTTTGCTATAATTTTGTGGTCCTCACAGAAGATATACTTCTGCCAGAAATTCTGCGTATCATGATGGTGTTCCTGCGCATCCACATGTACGGTATCCAGTCCTTCAACAGCTGACATATACTATTATAAATTTTAAATTAATATTAACGGCGAATACTGCTACCCGCACTTACTCCTGCTCCAGCACTGGCAGTTGTTGCACTGCTATCCGCTGCTGGTGATTTTGTTGTTGTTTCAGGCAATCCTTTCATTGCCTTTGCTTTTAAGTTATCAGGCACTTTGGCAAGATACTCCGGATACGTCTGCAAAAATGTTGTTTGTTCAGCACACCATTTTTTATATGAAGCTTCGTCTTCTACAATCAGACGCATTTTCATAGAAAAATGGCCTTGCCCACAAACCTCAGTACATGCAATCTCATAATCAAATTTAGGATCGTTCAGTTCTGCACGCATTTCAGCAGTAGACTTATCCGGTACAAACCAAAATTTAGTCGGCATTCCAGGAACTGCATCCATTTTTACTCTCATGTGCGGAATAAATACACTATGCAAAACATCACGTGCTCTGATTCTCAAAAGTACCGGTCGATCAACAGGAATATGCATTTCACTTGGGTTAGTAAAGTCGTCAAAAGAATT
>Ga0247734_1001325_pt1 | contig 19002 bp, 16 predicted proteins | sample UWRJL103311B2_FD_180933 | JGI IMG/M metagenome (GOLD analysis project Ga0247734, IMG submission 180933) | Plant litter microbial communities from Arlington Agricultural Research Station in Wisconsin, United States - UWRJ-L103-311B-2 | ecosystem: Environmental > Terrestrial > Plant litter >... | reverse complement strand
CAGCCAAAAGCCCAAAATGAATATCATCAAACAAAAAGCAATCAGTTTATTTGAAAATGCGCTGGCAAAGTCCGGCACTATTTTGTCTGTCAGGGAATGGGATCCGGCAACTTTTTTTGAAATAGATGTTCATTTTCCAAATTTGGATATGTCTGGCTGGACAAAAGTGCAGCATATTAAGGTGAAAGTCGCTAATGGAATTTACCGGGATTATACACCCGCGGGCTGGGATGCGGACATTCGTACTTGCACATTATACATTGATGCGGTTCAGGATGGGCCGGGTAGCAATTGGGTGAAATCGTTGAAACAAGGAGATGAAATCACATATATTGGTGTGGGCTCAACTTTGCATAAACCTGTGGAAGATAATGAAATGATTGTTTTGGGAGACATGAGTTGTATTGGTCATTATCTGGCATTGCAGCAACTGGCAGGGGATAAGTTGCTTAGAGGAGCTATTGCCATTGCAGAAGAAAGTCATTGCAATGAATTTTACCAGTATTTTAAATGGAAAGTCCAACCGGTACTGCAAAGTGATTCCGGCGGATTTAATTCGTTGATGCAATGGACTTTGGATAAAAATCTGTCTGATTCGGCCGTTTATATTTCCGGACATATTCCTACTTGTGTACAATTAAGAAAAGAATTAAAAAAGAGAAAAGACCAGCCATATGGAATTCGGGCTCAGGGTTTCTGGAAGTGATAAGCGTGTAGAAGCACTTCTATGGCTTTTTTTAATCTGTAAATGATAAAATATACTAATTATACGTATTGCTAATCTGCTTCTGTCAATTGTAGTTCACTTGGCTTAGTATTATTCAATTTTGATTTAAAATTTAAGAAATATTTTTCAAAATATTTAAAACTAATAACACTAATTAATATAACTGCCAATAAGAAAGGAATAATAAATAAATCCGGCAAATTATATTTATTAGCCAGATAAACATAAACACCTTTGTATAAAATCCAGTGATAAATATAAATTCCGTATGAGTATTTTCCGAAAAAACGTAATGGACTTACGGATAAAATTCGATTGGTAAACATTCCAATTTTTTTTGTATCGTAAATAAAAGCGATTATACTGGCGAATAAAAGAGCAAATAACGTGTAACCAAATCTTACAAAATATGGATTGCGAAAGTGTAAGTTTTTAGTTTGAAAAAGAATTAACAGCAGAATACTTATACTAATAAAAAAAATTGGCAAAATTAATTTATTTAATATTTTTCTATAATCTCTTATTAAAATTGCCAGCATGGATCCTATACCTAAAGCATCAACTCTTGATAAAGTAAACACATAACTAAAATCACTATACGCATTGTAATTCCTTACTGTTAAGCTGATTATGATTAGTAAAAAGCAAGCCGATATTATTTTTTTTCTATCCAGATAATTAATTACAAATGGCCAGAATAAATAAAATTGCTCTTCAATTGCAAGCGACCAAAAATGGTTTAAAATATCAGTTTCTCCCCAGCCATTAAAAGCAAAATATATATTTTGTGTAAAAGTTAAGTAGTTAGTACTGCTTTGATAAAGGATCGTATTAAATGCCGGATTGATCCGGGTTATTCCTGGGATTGAGAGTACGAGAAAAAACAGGAAGAGTGTCAGATAGTAAAGTGGGAAAATTCTTAAAGCTCTTTTAGCAAAAAAGTTTGATAGAAAATTCTTTTTTCCTTTTGAATCAATTAAAATTCCGGTGATTAAAAAGCCTGACAGAACGAAAAATAAGTCTACACCAACCCATCCAATTTTTGAAATATAATTGATAGAAAGGAAAGTAATATTTTCAAAACAATGAAAAAAAAGTACCAGTAGTATTGCAATCCCTCTTACACCATCCAAAGAGCTGATATGTCCTTTTTTGTGATATACATCCATTCTGTTTTCGTAACTGAAAGTATAATCACCTCGGATTATTCACTACAAAAGGGATGAATATAATTTCTTGTAAAAATATGTTTATAAAATTAGTAGAATTAATTGTATAAACATATTAATATCTAAGCTTTTTACTGTACGAAAAGAATTTCACCCACCATCACAGGCCGTATTTTTCCATTACTGATTTCAGATTGATTCATCTTATTTAAAACCCGCAAAGGATCTCCAATGGGTTCATCGGCCAGGTCAAAAGTGCCATAATGCATCGGAATCATTACTTTTGCTTTGGTGTCGTAAAAGGCTTTGACTGCATCAGTTGGTGAAGTATGGCTTTGTCCCATGAAAAATTCAGGTTTGTACGCACCAATCCCAATCATGGTAAAATCTATTTCCGGAAAAATTTTAGGCATATCTGCAAAGTGATGATCATAACCTGAATCTCCTGCAAAATAAATTGTCTTTCCAGCGCCCTGAATAACATAACCGCCCCATAAATGCAGGTTTATGTCATTGAGCGATCGTCTTCCCCAATGCCGGGATGGCACGTACGTAATTTTCAAACGATTATCGGTTTCATATTGCTGATACCATCCTGCTGTCTGGATTTTTCCATTTCTTGTAAAATCAGCCAGGATTTTATCCATGTTTAAACCCGTCAGCCACTGAGCTTCCGGATTATTTTTAGCAAGTAACCGAATGCTTTTCTCATCACAATGATCACGGTGATCATGCGAAATGAGAATATAATCCAGATTAAGAAACCGATCGGGAGAAACCGGCAAAGACGACAAGCGCTTTATCAAAGAAACATTGAAGAAAACCGGATCAATTAATATTGAAATTCCGGCCAGACGAATGAAAAAAGAAGCATGTCCAAGCCAGACAATACAGTCACTTTCTGATTGCAAAAAATTACTATCATAGATCACTTTCAATCGCCAGGTATCATTTTTCTTCTCTTCTTTTTGTGGATTTTTTGACGTTTGCCATTTAAGAACATCTCGTAATGAATTTACAAACGGGATTTCATTATTTATAAACCGGCCTTTGTTATCAATAGGAGTACCCTTCCATTCAAAAGGCAAAGTAATATTTTCCAGCTTGGGATTTGATGTATACGGCATGCTAATGAATTTTTAATATGGCCAAAATCAGCTAACAATAAATTCAACTGCTTTCTGACATTGCAGGCTTATGGTATTGATCAAAGCAGGCTTGGATTTTACTCTTTGAAACGCAAGCGGAAGTTCTGTACAGCCTAAAATAAATGCATCAAAATCAGTATACTTATCTGATAAGTTTTGAAAATATTCTTCAAATTCAGTTGTGATAATTCCTTTTGAAAGCTGGATCTGTATGGCCTGTATTTCGTCACGTTCTTTCCAATGTGGTATTTCAACCTGAATTCCTGCCTGGATTAATGGCTGCTTAAAGTAGTTATCTTCCATCGTAAATTTGGTGCCTAAAAGCAACACACGATTCCAATCCTGTCCGAGAATGTATGCTTTAGTCAAATCAATAATATGGAAAACAGGAATTTGAATGTGCATCTCACTTTTGATCAGATCAAAAGCTTTATGCAATGTATTATTACAAATAATCAGGCCATCCGGGTTTAGTTTGAGAATATTTTCAATTTCTGTTTTAAGTAATTGAGGTATTTCCGCCCAGCCATCAGCATATCTTGATTTTATTTCGTGGTAATCAATATTGTAAAGTATCATCGGACAGGAATGATGCCCACCTAACTTCTTGTTAATCAATTGATTTAATTCAGTATAATATTCAATGGTTGATGGCCAGCTTGTGCCACCAAGTAATGCAATTCTTTTCATTAATGCGATAATCTGATTTAAAGGGCTAATGACTCTGCCTGCGTGTGCGCAAACATACTTAAATTCTGTTTGTCACCGCTATCAAAGTTTATTTGGCCCGATTCACATTCTTATAAATGCATTGTTTTATATTCTGATTAATAAAATTTGTAACTTATTAATCAGCTACAAGTACGTTTCATTTATGATTGTAAATTGATGTAATATCTACAATGTCCTGAAATACGGACGACTGGAAAATGGCGAAAAAGGCCAGGGAATAGCCAGAAATATGATAAGCAGCGCAATAGAAAAATAGACCAGCATAGTACGGAATTTCTCTTTATCGGTTGACTTTCGTTTTGCCAATGCGGATCCGATTGTAATGATAACAACTGAAATAGTCATGAGGAGAATGTGCGCAACACCGAAAAAAGCAAGGTCAATATTGCGGACCTGTTCTTTGAAATTTGCAAGAAAAAATTTAATTAACGGGCTGGTAAAATATAATACAGATCCGATTGTAAGCTGAATATGAGAAATAGTAGCTGTCCAATGCCTGACAGAGTCGTCGGTCCTATTAAATACTGCATTTAATTTATACCCATTATATGCCCGGTAAATTGCAAAGATCAAACTTGCTAAAACAAACCACCGGATAATGGAATGAAAGAATATTAACCAAGGATACATGGATTGAGTTATTTTGTTCTCTGGTGGTAAGGATAGACAAAAATACGGATATAACGATATCTTAATTTTTAATAAAATACAAAAACGCTCACGGAGTTATCGACCCGTGAGCGTTTTTAAAATTAGAGTAAAAATTTTAAACTTCTACATCAAACCCGGTTGCAGCGGCTAGTTCCTGCCAGTTTTCCATATCTTTTTCAACAGCTTCAATTTTTACTTTTGCAGCATCATAAGCATCCTGGCCCAAAAATAAATGAAGTGGGGGATTGGCTTCTAATGCAACTTTAATTAAAACGGCGCTTGCTTTTTCAGGATCACCCTGCTGATTTCCATTGATATCATTTTGATGAGCATCTTGTGAAGCTTTGGCATCTGCATATTCCGGAATAGCTGATTCGGTAATGCCAAGAGAATCCTGCGATAAAAAGCTGGTACGGAAATAACCCGGATAAACCACCGTAGCATGAACGCCAAAAGATTTTATTTCTGCCGACAAGGCTTCTGTAAAACCGGCAACTGCGAATTTGGTGGAAGCGTAAATTCCCCATCCTGCAAAATTTCCTGTAAAACCTCCAATGGAAGAAATGTTGAAAATATAACCTGAACGTTTCACCCGTAAATAAGGCATTGCATATCTGATCACATTCAGGGAGCCGAATACATTGATATCGAAATTCTGACGGGCAATTTTGTCAGAGATTTCTTCCAGTGTTCCAACCTGACCGTAACCTGCATTATTTACAACAACGTCAATTGTGCCAAATTTTTCAACTGTTGTTTCAATAGCTTTTTTTACACTTTCTTCATTCACCAGATCAACTTCCAGAGGAAGAAAGTTTGCTGACGGTTCACCTAATTCATTTATCAGTGCATCAACGGTTCTGGATGTTGCCGCAACCTGATAACTTTCTGACAATAATCGTTTTACGAGTGTAAGTCCAAGGCCTTTTGAAGCACCTGTTACAAACCATATCTTTTTATTTTCCATCTTTTAATTTGTTTAAATTTTGATAGAACAAAGGTATAGTAGGAAACAAGGCTGATGTTTGCGCCAAACAAACAGATGATTGCAAAATTCAAACAATTTTGATCATTTTATGGTATTAGCATATTGAGTACTAACTTCGGAAACATTTATTTTTTCCAGTGCTTTAAAATCTTTGTCCCTTATTTTTCGGTACAAATAATATTTATTGCCGTCCCATCTCCAAATTGGAAAAGTGAAACCTGGCAGACCAATTAATAAATCAGAATAACCCTGGTTACCAGTTTTTAATGCCTCTGGAATCAGTCCGGGAAAATCCAGATTCGGTTCGTAATTTCCACTGTTGTTTTTGATAAAAAGTACTATTTGTGCACCGGTATTGCCAGAGGTGAAAGTATTTCCGTACGATACGAATATTTCTTCATGGCCATCTTTATTCATATCTGTTGGCAATACTTCGGCAGTAAAAGGATAGTCATCTCCTCCTTCAATTGCAAATTGCTTTCTGTCTTTTGAAACATGAAAGCCAAGTTTAGTGAAAATGGAATTTTTTTCGGTGGCTGTCAGCTTAGTTTTAACTCCTTTAAATAAAAGACTTACACCAGGAGAAAGTGTACTTCCGGCTTCATTTTTAACGATTGGCGAATCTTTTTTGTCTGCATTTTTTACCCCTATTTCATTGATATTAAAATTAATTACGCTCAAAGCTTCCATTTCACTGTTTACTTTTTTGAGTTCATTAATGAACAGTTTGGGAGAAAGAAATGCGCCATGAGGTTGTTGAATATGAATTAAAATACTGGCGATATCCCTTACAAAATCAATAGTATTATGTTCCAAAAGTTGGGATTTCTGACTATTCCAAATCTTGACAGCATTCATGGAAGCATCGTATTCTTCTTCACTTATCTCAACTAATAAACCTAATGCTTTCTGGACTTTATAGTCGCTTTTTACCTCACCGGGTACAATTTCACCCCAAAGCACTTTCATTTCTTTTTTTCTTGGATAGTATCCCCAGGAATATTCCTGGATGGTTTTTCCCAGATCCTTGTGTTCTTTAAAAAAGGAAATAAAGACGTGGCCGCCTTTGTTACTGCTAGTGCCATATTCTCCGTAAAAAATAAGCCATTGTCTGCCGTAACCATCAGGGCAAAAGGAAAATAATGTGAGGAGGAGGAGATAAATTTTTTTCATGTTAAAATGGGTTGAGTAAGGACGTTTAATCTAAAAGGAAGTTAATGTTACGTTTTTTCAAATATAGAGATTTAACATAATTATTGATGCTGTTTTAAACTTATTTACACTCCTTTCTGGCAAGTACCTGAATTTTGTTTTATCCCATTAAATCACTTACTTCAAACCTCAGGTTTTCACTAATTCTCACTTCTATGAAAAATAAGATTACGCTAACAATAAGTTTTGTTTTAACACTTTCTCTCGTTTCAAATTTCCTTTTTGCTCAGGAAGATGTGCTGAAACAATTACAGAAAATTGCAATTATTGAGCAAAAAGTAATGATGCCCATGCGTGATGGTGTGCGTTTGGCAAGTGACGTTTATCGTCCAAAAACAGATAAAAAAGTTCCGATTATTTTTTCTAAAACTCCTTACAATTTTAATTCCTGGGGAGATGGCGAAATGAAGAATGGTACTTATCAGGCTGCTTTGGATGCAGTGAAACGCGGTTATGCATACGTTGTACAAAATGAACGCGGCAAGTTTTTCTCCGAAGGAAAGTGGGAAATATTAGGTCCGCCTACAACAGACGGTTACGATGCATTTACCTGGATGGCGGCTCAGCCCTGGTCTAATGGGAAAATAGGAACACTTGGCTGTTCTTCCACTGCTGAATGGCAAATGGCGGTTGCAGCTCTGGATCATCCGGCTCATGCAGCTATGATTCCGATGGGGTTTGGGGCAGGAGTTGGTAAAGTTGGAAAGTTTATGGAGCAGGGAAACTGGTACCGTGGTGGTGCACAGCAAATGCTTTTTACAACATGGCTTTATGGAACAGAAACAGATGATCTGGCTCGTCCGTTGTTTCCAAAAGATGCAAAAAGTGAAGATCTGGCGCGGGTTTCAAGATTTTATGATCTGGCTCCTGAAATGCCGAAAGTAGATTGGGCGCAAGGATTAAAGCATTTGCCGATCCAGGATATTATTAAAAATGTAAATGGCCCAAAAGGAACGTATGAGAAAATGATCATCAGGAAACCGAATGATCCGGAATGGTATAAAGGCGGGCTTTATCATGAAACGATGCCGTTTGGTGTTCCTAGTTTTTGGTTTACATCCTGGTATGACGTGTCGACCGGCCCAAATCTGGCGCTGTTTAATCATGTAAGAAAAAATGGATTGGATCAGCAAATCCGTGACGGACAATTCCTTGTAATTGCACCGACACTGCATTGCGCTTACAAACGTGCTACTGAAAATACCATTGTGGGAGAACGCAGTGTAGGTGACGCGCGGCTGGATTATGACGGATTGATCTATGGGTATTTTGATTACTGGCTGAAAGGAGAGGAGAATGATATACTCAAAAAAACGCCACGGGTTCAGTATTACACCATGGGTTCTAATAAATGGCAGTTTGCTGAAACCTGGCCACCGGCAAGTTCGCAGCCGACAACCTATTATTTTTCGAGCAAAGGAAGTGCAAATAGTTTATATGGTGATGGGAAACTGACTACCAAACCGCTTGGTAAAGACGAAAAGCCGGATGCGTTTACGTATGATCCGTCATTTCCGGTTCCTTCTTATGGTGGAAATGTCTGCTGTACCGGAACGGCCATTCAAGGTGGATCGTGGGATCAGCATCAAATGGAAACACGTCAGGATATCCTGGTTTATACTACCGAACCGTTCAAGGATGGAGTGGAATTAACTGGTTCTATTGAGACAACTCTTTATGTTTCCTCAGATGCAAAAGACACCGATTTTACGGTAAAATTAGTTGATGTGTATCCTGATGGCCGTGCGTTTAATCTGGATGAAACGATTCTACGCGCCCGTTACCGTGAAGGTTTTGATAAAGAAGTGATGATGGAAAATGGAAAGGTTTACAAATTGACCTTAAGTCCAATGGCAACAAGTAATTCTTTTGAACCGGGTCACAGTGTTCGTATCGAAATTTCAAGCAGTAATTTCCCGCGTTTTGACCGGAATTTAAATACAGGCGGAAATAATTTTGACGAAGATAAAAGCATTGTGGCACATAATAAAGTACTGCATTCAGCGCAGTATCCTTCTATGATTGTGCTGCCGGTGGTGAAGAAATAAAATAACCGCAGAGTTTAGCAGATTTTAATTCTCTGCTAAACTCTGCGGTTAACTCTTTTAACCCCGCGTTTAAATCCTAGATAACCCGATCAAAACGCTCTTTTTTCAATCCTTCCAAAATCTCTTTTGTCGATTCAAAACCAGTATGATGAAAAGCTTTAATTCCTAGTTTTTTGGCTGTATTGGTAAACATAATCCGGTCATCAAAATATACACACTGGCTTGGTGTAGCCTGTGCAATTCCCATAGCCAGCTGAAATATTCCGGGATCAGGTTTGCGCATTTTTACCTCGCAGGATGAAATAAATGCATCAAAACAAAGATGTAATTTGAATTTCTGAACCCGATAGTCATTCAGTTCTTTGCCCTCATTATTGATGGAAATAATACGGAAACCACAGTCCTTTTTCCATTCTTTCAGCCAAGCCAGCATATCCGGTAATTCCACCGACTGCGAGTACATAAATTCTTTAAAATCTTCCCGAACAAAATCCCGCGGATGGTTAAAGATTACGGTGTCCAGATACTGGTCCAGTGTAATACTTCCGATTTCGTAGACATTAAATATGAAATTATGAAGTGTGTCCATTTCTTTATAATTCAGGCCAAATTTTTCAGCCGCTTTTTCCCGGGACTCATGTCCCCAGCCATTGCTCAGCAGTACCCCGCCAATGTCAAAAAAAAGTATTTTAAGGTCGCTGCTTTCCATCTCTTAATTTTTTTGTGGATGATTTTTAAAGATAGACTGATTATTTAAGAAGCGCAATAATAGCATATACGAGTTAGCGGAATACATCTTAAATCCCCTTGACATTTATAAAATCCAGGTGCTTTCCCAATCCAAGCTGATTCCCGAATTCACCGACCAATAATACAGCCAGTGAAGCTGCCAATGCACTTATTTCTTTTTGACTATCTTTTTGTTTTACAGCAATACCGGCCAAAGCTGCAATCAAAGTAATCAGATAATAAGGATCATTTAAACGTTTTGAGACAACAGTACCAACTGCGGAAATGATGGGCAACGCACTTAGTGTCCACTGTTTAGCTTCATCCGGCTTTTTGAAATAACCTGATTCCTGAATTAATGTAGTAACACTGATTGTGCTGGCAGCGGTAAGCCAGCCAGTATACAAACTGACAAATTTCCTAAGCGTATTTTCAGGTTCAACAACTTCTGTTTGCCCAATTTCCAATGCACGATGTAATCCAATGGCAGCGGGCAACATACTGATAGTAGTAATAGCTGCACCTATTCTGTTCGTTTTGTTAGATTTTGAGAAAAAATACCCGAATAAGCCAGTCAGGATATAATTTAATCTTAACCAGGGTTGTGCCTTTTTATAACGAGTATTATCCGATTGAGACGGTAATGCCTGATGTACGGCTAATGCAATTGTTCCGATATAAACCGTAGACCATACGATTCCAAAAGTTGCATTGGCTGGAGTTAGTAAATTTTGATCTACTTTTTTTTGTCTTTTATTATCAAGTTTAGTCTTGATTTTATTTCTGCCGGGACGACTGAAAAAATAGGTTCCGATTATTCCGCCAATAACAATGGCAGCTGTTGTATAACGTCCAAATCGATTATCTTTCATGGAAATAAGATTTAATGTTTTAATCATAATTTACTATAATTAAAATCTGAAAATTATTGTGCCGAAAAGTGAGCAGGACTAAGGAATATTTTGGTTAATTCCAGCGTACAAAAAAGACCGATCAAACTGACCGGCCTTTTTCTGTACAATCATAAGAAACAATTAACGTCTTCCTCCGCGACTACCGCCTCCACCGCCATGGAAACCGCCACCACTATATCCTCTGCTCACTCCGCCTCCCATGCTGCGTGAACCGCCATAAGACGGACTGCTATAAGAACGACTATTCGAACCACCATAAGAACGGTTAATATTTCCGCCATAGTTTTGACGTGGTGCAACATTATAGCTTCTTGATGCAGATTGTCTGTAAGCCTGGTTATTGATAAATCCGCTTGAACGGCCGCTTATATTTGGAATAAAATGTCTGCTGGCTGATCCCATAAAAGGATTACGTGTTGCTGCCGAATAACCGTAACGTGAGCCATAATTGTTATAATAATGTCCGTATTGACGATACAGGTTAGGATAACGACGGTAAGCTCCTCCAAAAAACCATCTTGAAAATCCTAAGGATGGGAATCCGTAGATGGAAGAATATCCACCTAATCCGAAATAAATACCTGAACCATAACCAAATGCACCCGGATACCACATCGGTGAATTATACCATATTGGATAACCAAACCAGTAAGAATAAGGACTTCCGTAATTGATCACTTTGTCCTGGGTTGGGGCAGGATAGCTGTAACCACCAGTGCGTGCGTAATCCTGCGAAGCTTGGTTTAATTCCTGTAATGCCTGTGGATTTTGAGCTAAATTATCTTTGTAAGTAGCCAGATCCTGTTTGTTTTGATCTTCCTGATGATCATGAATTTGAGCTATTTCCTGGCTTACACCTGTCGGATCACTTGTATAACGTTCTCCTAAACGTGATGCAATGTCAATGTGGTCGTTCAAAAGAGACAAAACATCCGGCATTTCCTGCAATGTTTTAAATGCATTTTGTGCATTATGGCTCAACGGATTAATAAGATCCTGAAAAGAATTAACAGCCTGGCGGTTCAGATTATTCACAGTCACCAGGTCGTCATGATGATTATTATAAAGTTTCCAGGAAGCCTCTTTCAATTCTTTTGTCGGGTTATTTAACAAACTTTCAATTTCCTCTTTGGATTGTTTGCGTGGCATGGTTGCCAATTTATCCATCAAATTCGGAAAACGTGAAAGTTCATAAAACCAACTTTGTTTTTTCTGAGGATAATTTTGAATAGTTGCCTGAAAAGCCCTGGTCGTATTATCACGAATCTGTGATAGTTTTTGTAAAACGTCAGGATATTGGGTTGCAATCAATATGTCATTACGAACATCTTCATCGTAAGGTGCAATTGCCTGAACCAGACTTTCATCTGTTACTTTATTTTGATTGCTATTATAGCTATTCTGATTGTTATTATATCCGTTATTCTGGTTATTGTTGTAACCGTTATTTTGATTATTATTATAACCATTCGGATCATTCTGGCCAAAAGCAGTTACTGAACCTGCTCCTAAAAGTATAGTGACTAAAAGAGGTTTTATTAAATTTATTTTCAAGGCATTATTCCAGCTGGATGCTTTTTGCGGAATTCCTTTTTCAAGCGATTTCATGATCTTTATATGTTAAACTTTTAGTGACTTTTTGTCTTTAACAATACTAAATTACTAATTGATTCTGTTGAAATACTGAAGTTATTTTCTTTTAATGAAAAAATAATTTCCCGCAATTTGAGCCGATTTTACAAATTAAAAACCCCTTCAAAATCCATAAAAAAGTAAGCCCCGCGGGAAATTATTATAACACACAATAAGTCAGATTTAATCAGGAAAAAAATCTAAATTAAACTCATTACTGCCCGGCAACCATTCTAAACTTTGAACTCTACACTCTTTTTCTATCCCTGCCGAACCGGGAAATCTTTCATTAATTTCTTTACACCCTTGTTAATTTGTTTATCCAGTCGGTTAGGATTACTCACATCACCGCTGATCGCCTTTTGCCAGATAATATCTCCCGTTTTAGCGTCTACCACATCCAGGATTAAAGTGCCATCCGTATTGGTATTAGAAGAGGGAAAACCGCCGTAACCATATCCTCCATAGCCAAACCCGCCGTAATAAGGCATTCCATAACCAAACCTTCCCATCATCATTGGATATCCGCCTCCGCTATAATAGTTCCGGCGTACGCGTTGGGTATAAGTATGAAATTGTAAAAGCAGATCAGGATGCTGCGTATTACGGCTTAAACCTTTATTTGCCAATGCAACCTCAAAAGCAGTTTGAATACGGCGGCGCGAAAAGTTACTGGCATACATCGGATTTTGATTTGTTTTCATATCCGGTACAATCCAGTTATATGTAGTGGCACGAACCGGGTTTACAACCGGCTGCCGGGGATTTTGAGCAAATGCCATCGAACTCAGGATGGTTAGCATTCCCAGCAAAATCAGATTCTTTTTCATTTTATTTTTGAAATTTAAAACTTGAAATTATTTATAAAAAATGCCAGTAATAACGCCAGCAGGGGGATAAAATATATCCGCCCCACTGTGTTATTTCCTCACTTACCAACCTCACAAACCAATGGCATAATATTGGGTTTCTTCATTGCCGGGATACACACCTTCAATCATCACACCGCCTTTTTTGCCCTGCAATATTTTCTGCGCTTCTTTCACACTGCCGACAGGTGTTTTGTCAATTTTGGTGATAATAAAACCAGGTTCCATATCGGTACTCTGACGAATTTTACCAGCATTGATCTGACTTACACCAACGCCATTTGCAACACCTACTTCTTTTTTCTGCTGACTGGTCAGGTCCTGTAATTCTATTCCAAGTTGTTCCATCACAGCCGATTGTGGTTCTTCTGCACTTGCAATAGTTGCACTGCTTTTTAATGTAACAGTCATGATTTTATCAACGCCATCACGATTCACATTTACCGCTACTTTATCAGAAGGTTTGTGCTGAGCAATGGCCTCCTGTAACTGCGCAACGTCTCCAATCGCATGTCCGTCAATTTTTGTGATCACGTCGCCTACTTTTAGTCCCGCTTCTTTCGCAGCACTTTCGTCAGCAAAATTTTCAATCCTTACTCCATCCGTTACTTTTAAGTCAAACGACTTCACTTTTTCGGCAGTCAATTCACTGATTCCCACGCCCAGATAACCACGTTGAACAGAACCGAATTTTGAAATATCTTCTACTACTTTATGTGCAATACTGGACGGAACGGCAAATGAATAACCCGCAAATGAACCAGTCTGGCTCGCAATGGCCGTATTAATTCCAATCAGATTACCATTCAAATCTACCAAAGCACCTCCTGAATTACCAGGATTCACAGCGGCATCAGTTTGGATAAAAGATTCGATCGGTGCTTTTGCATTTTCACCTAAAATATTAATACTGCGTCCTTTTGCACTTACGATTCCGGCTGTAACAGTAGAAGTAAGGTTATATGGATTTCCAACAGCAAGCACCCATTGTCCCACCTGCACGTCTTCTGAATTGCCAAAAGCCAGAACAGGAAGATTTTTAGCGTCAATTTTGATCAGCGCAATATCCGTATTAGGGTCAGAACCAACTACTCTTGCAGTGTAAGTACGCTTGTCCGCCAAAGTCACCTGCAATGATTCCGCTCCCTGAATTACGTGGTTGTTTGTAATAATAAAACCCTCAGAATTAATAATTACACCCGAACCGGAAGCTTGCGCTTTTCCAGGCTTTCCTTGTGGTCCCTGCTGCCCGAATGGATTGCGTCCGCCAAATAAATCTTTGAACTCGTCCGGCACTTCCATCTGACTCACATTACGTTCTGCCTTCAAGGTTGATTTAATATGTACAACCGCAGCTGTTGCTTTTTTGGAAGCGAATGTAAAATCTGCTGGAATCATGGCCACGTTTGGTCCGGCAGTTTTGTCATCCAGTTTCGCCTTTACAAAAGGAGTTGCATTTTGAACCCATGTACTTAATGTATCGGGTTGGCTGAGGTGCTCATAAGTAGCATAGGAAGTTCCACCCAGAAATGCAGACAAGATTGCTACTGAGGCTATTCTTTTTATTTTTTGAGTTTGAAACATTGTGTTTATCAGTAATTAGTTGAAAAAGATGATGACCACGTGAGCACTTGAATTAAAACTTTATATCCCGTTTGCCTCGTTAGATGATTCAAATTTCACAATCAATCCTGTTGCAATTTTGTTGACATTCTGAAGACATTCTGAAGTTTTCAAAAAAAAGAAAGGTTTCACGCAGAGTAACCCAATAAGGCTGCTTATGTTTCGGAAGTAATAACTAAACAAAAAAATCACGCAGAGGACGCAAAGAAAAAGTAAAAAAAGGAGAGGACGCAAAGCGCTATCGCATTACGCCTGCTTCGCAGCCTCTCAAGTTGAATATCGGCAATGGATTTGTGACCATTATTTTAAATTTTGATAAGTTATATGGTAGCAGAGCAGATTACTCGCAGAGGGCACTGAGTTTCTGATTTAGATGTTGGTGCAGAGCACCGTAATATTTGTTTGTTAGTTCAATTTATCAAAAACACAAAAAGAGGAAGATCAAAAATCTCCCTCTTTGTTTACTACCAGCCATGAAATAAAATTTTTATTGCCAGGTCACGGTTAAAATGTGCCAGTCGTTTTCAATTTCGTATGTAAGCATTTGACCATTTACTTCACAAATTGTTTTGGCCAATGCAAGTCCCAGCCCCAGCGATGCAGACTGTGTACTTTCTTTTCTAAAACGCTCAAAAAGTTGTGCCGGATTGCCATTTACAGGATTTCCTGTATTTCTGACAGCCAGTTTTCCATCACTGAGTGTTATAAAAATGTTCCCGTTCTGCAAATTATGCCTGATTGCATTCGTAAGTAAGTTATTGACTAAAACTTCCGCCAAAGCCGGGTGCATAATGGGTCCTGTTGGTTCCAATTCGGTTTTAATACTGATTTGTCTTTGTGCAATCAAATCTTCCAGATCGCGTAATTTGCGGTTAATAATGGGTAAAAAATTAACCGGTTCTGTTCCTGCCAAAAATTGCCGGTTTTCAATTTTTGTCAATAAAAGCAAAGCCTGATTTAGTCTGCTCAAACGGTTAGCAGCTTCACTCACTTCCGACAATGTCACTAACTGCGATTCTGTCAGAGTTTCGTCCTGGAATAAACCTTCAATTTTTGACAAAATAACAGCCAAAGGAGTCTGGATTTCGTGAGAAGCATTTTCAGTAAATTCCTTTAAATTCTGATAGGTGGCGGCCAGCCTTTTCGTAAGCTGCATAACAGACTGGTTCAGCTGATTGAACTCCTCCGTTTCTTCATCCGGAAATTCCAGAACCTCATGTCTTTCAAGCTGGTAAAGGTCCAATGCACTCAGCGTTTTATAAAACGGTCGCCAAACCCTCTTGGACAGCCAGTTATTCAGCATCAAAAGTGATATCAATAATAATGCAACTATAAATGTTACCGTCACAACCACGGCATCCATTAATTGTTGTCGCTGAGCCAGTAACTTGCTGATTGTGACACGATACCATTGCCCTTCAACACGTTCATAAAAAACCAGCTGGCGGTAAGGCTGATACTTATTTTCCGACTGATTGTATAAAAGTCTTTCCCTTAGTAAAGTTCTAGCCGGAAACCGGACTGCATCCAGTTGCAGACTGTCACCTAATTGCAAAATATAAACAGGTAATGTATCAATATGTTTCAATTGCCAGCTCACTTTCACCTGACTGTTTATTAATTCCTTATTTACCTCATCATCAATTAAATAGCGTACAGAAACGAAGAAAAGAATTGCGCCAAGAAAGAGTACCGACAAAGAAGCGATGATCTGGTAGCGGAGGATTTGAGCAAGTAATTTCATCATTGCTCACTGAATTTATAACCTACTCCATAAATCGATTTAAGGTAATCAGGAGATCCTTTATCCATCAGTTTTTTTCTGAGATTTTTAATATGCGTATAGATAAAATCAAAATTATCCATCAAATCCGCATCATCGCCCCAGAGATGTTCTGCAATTGATTCTTTTGTCAGCACACGGTTTTTATTAGCTATCATATAAATAAGCAGGTCGTATTCTTTGCGGGTGAGAATCACTTCCTGATTTTCTACGGTAACCAAATGTTCCTGAGGATCAATAATAATTTTGCCAAACCCTATTTGTTGGTTTCCCTGAAAATTTCTTCTTCTAATCACAGCCTGAACCCGCGCATTAAGCTCAGAAAGATGAAAAGGTTTGGTCAGGTAATCATCTGAACCCAGATTTAAGCCGGCAATTCTGTCATCCAGTGAATTTTTGGCAGAAATAATAATAATGCCCGTTTCAGGAAATTTTCTTTTCAGCTCACGTACCGCATTCAGTCCGTCACCATCCGGAAGCATAATATCCACCAGCACACAATCGTACCGGTAAATGTTGATTTTTTCTATCGCCGTTTCATAATCAGCTGCCCATTCGCACACGAAATTTTCACGCTGAAAGTAATTCTGAATACTTGTGGCAAGTGCTTTTTCGTCTTCTATGAGTAGTAATTTCATGTGCTTTAATTTTATACAAATCAAACTATGAAATTTGTAGGAATATTGAAGTTTGTAAAAATCAATGAAATCTCATTTTAAGTTGCGCTTTAACCAGCTGAACAAGGTCAGATAAACGTCGTCCCGGACGGGTTTTTTAGAAAGTATTAAATCGTGCATTCCATCCGGAACAGCCTGCGTACTAAATTGTCCTTCTATATTTTTCGCTTGTGTTGCAATTGCTTCCACATTCAAAACGGCATCACCGGTAAAGAGCATATCACTCCATTTTTTTTCATTAATTGATTTCGTTGCATGTAAGATCAGTACGGGTTTATTAATTTGTAACCCTTGTGAAAGTTTTTCCAGACCGTTATGAACTGCCCTGATCCAGCCATAATTCACCGGAGGAACATTAATAGGCTTCCAGCTCAAATTATAAGTCCATTCGCCATGCGCAGTTTTATGCAGACTTTCGCCGTATAAAGGACTGATTTCCAAATCTATGAATGTTTGAGGATGATTTTCAGCTCTTTTTACTATGAGCGGTATGGCTGTTTTTTTTACAAGAGAATTTATTTTTAAATCAAAATAGGGACTGTTTAAAAAAATGGCATCAAATTGCTCTTTGCCTTTTCTTTCATTTGCATATAACGACGCAGTCAGTCCGCCGAGAGAATGTCCGCTTAAAAGGATTTTCTCTGAACCTTCACTTTTTATAATACTTAAAACTGTATCAATATCTGCAAAGTACTCCGACAAATCTCTAACGTTATTCATCTTCTGGTTGGCAAGCCAGGATCTGCCGTATTTTCGAAGATCGACCGCATAGAAATTGTAACCTTCTTTGATAAACCGGTCCGCCATTTCCTCCTGGAAAAAGTAATCGTTAAATCCGTGTACATATAGTACAGCTTTTTTTGTTTTGACAGGAGCTAATTTTTGTATAATTGTGCAGGTTACACTTCCTTCATAATCAGTAGGTTGTACAATAGTTGCCTGCTTAAACCCATTATTTAAAATATCTGTCCAGTAAGTGATCTGTGCCTTGGCAGAATTGGCAGACGATAATATTATTATTAAATGCAGTATTGCGGTTTTCATTAAAGTAAAGAGTTAACTATTTATTGTGGAGGCAGATCCGTTGTTAGGATCAAAAGCTGTGATGTTTGTAATATAACTAAACCATACTTTACTTATGCACTGAAATTTGGTCTGAATTAATAAAATTATACCAAAGAAATGTATTCTATATAATATCTTCTGCTGTTTAAGCGGGCACGATGTTTTATTCACATTACGTCATTAGATATTTTCAGATAATTTTACGAAACACACAATTAATCAACCGCTCTTTGTATGATAAATCTTGCCGATACAACCGATTTACTGGATCAAACTACCCAGAAATTAAAGGATGACTCCGAAACTCTGACTCCACAGGCAGGAATTGCACTAATCGATCAATGGATACCTGCGCTTTCAACTGCTGAAAATACAAAACCAATTGCTGAGAATCTCGAGCAGCTCAAAGGTTTGTTACAAACCGAACCAGTCAATAGTGATCAGGTTTTTGTTGTTTTGGGGGAATTGGCAGTAAAACTGACGTTATTGGCGCCTGATACTGGTTCCGAAGGTGAAATGCCATCATTACTTGAAGGCTTATCTGCTGCTTTAAAATTGGCAGCCGGCAATTCTAAATCTGATGAAGAGTAAAAAATAGTAGTGATTACTAGTCGAAATGCTGTAAATCTTTTATGTCAGAATTTGAAGTTTATTAAGATCCGTATATATGGCATGATTTTGTTTGCTATATACGTATGATAGTTAAACCTAAAATCAAAATTATGAAAATCTTCCTTTCAGTATTCTGTGCAGTTTGTTTCTTAAGTGCTTGTAATAGTGGATCTAATAAAGAAGCAGCATTATTAAAAGCAAAGCAAGCTACTATCGATTCTATGAAAGTGGTAATCGAAAAACAAGCGGTAATTGATTCTATGAATACAATTATGGCCCAAAATGAGGAAAAGAACAAGCAAATTGTAGCTAATAACGCCGTAGTAGCCCAAGAACAAGTTGTACAAACAACGACACAGACAACTAAGAAAAAGAAATGGAATAACACAGCAAAAGGTGCAGCGATTGGAGCGGGCGGTGGAG
>Ga0247734_1001324_pt1 | contig 19002 bp, 14 predicted proteins | sample UWRJL103311B2_FD_180933 | JGI IMG/M metagenome (GOLD analysis project Ga0247734, IMG submission 180933) | Plant litter microbial communities from Arlington Agricultural Research Station in Wisconsin, United States - UWRJ-L103-311B-2 | ecosystem: Environmental > Terrestrial > Plant litter >... | reverse complement strand
CCTGCCAGGGACGCAACCCGATTTGCTGGGAACCACTCCAAGCATTACTTTTTGCTGCATCCCAGGCACTGTACTGCACTGATGCCTCGAATCCAAGGGGAATGGTACTGTGTTTCAACGGTTCAGGTATGGCAAGCGGCGCCTCGCAATACCATTGGTTGCGGATGAAAAAAGAGACCCTCCTCGCCCTCCTTGACGAGATATCGTAGGGCGTGAAGATAATCACACTTGTGTTTGCCTCGCCGTTGCCTATCCTCAAAGAAGGCAGGTCTGCCCGGAATTTTACTGATTTTGGATCAGTAATGTGCTGTCCTACCTAAATTCCGCTCTCGCCTAGCCTTGATATACATGTGTACAGTGTGAGAAAGTAAGCGCGTAGTCAAGCAAGCTTGACTTATTGATCGCCTGATATGCATGTCTTGCAATATACAGGAGAACGGAGAAGAAACCAAAAAAAAAAATTAAGCGATCGGCTTCTCTTTCTGGATTCCGAAGAAGAAACAACGAAGGGTGGTAGCGACGAAAAGCTAGCTGATAGTGTAGGAGAAACTGGTGTGCGGTTCCATCTATCTCTCCTCTGAGTCGATGTACAATGCTTATAGTTAGTCTAGCAAATTTGCATCTACTGCCATTAATATGGCCACACGAATCGAAGGTTTCTGAGCCAGTTAAATGTCGCGAGCTCCATTATCGTGGCTCTTTTCTCTGTATAATTTTGAAGTTCTCCTTGCCTTTATGGCATTGGGATCAACCAGCGGAGTTTGTTGAAAAGGCAAATTCGGAGAATGGAGGTTACGATAATGAGATCGAATATCTCCAGCATTGGATGTTCAAGTAGGGTTACATCACGAAGCCCTGGTCAGCCCCTTAATTACAAGATATGAGCTAGAATGATAATTAGACACATCTGGACAATTGAAAGTGACAAGCAATCGCTCAGATAAAAATAGAGGCTTTGACAAAGAGATGCAGCAGTGCAAGCAGAATGAGTATCCAGAATGAACATGGCGAGTGTATTGCCGCTTGGACATTAGGCAGCAAGTACGAGTGTGCTGTAAGTTTGATCTGGCCATTCCTCTAGGGGCGTTGGTCTTGAGGGAACAGAGATGGCGGCGGTGGGTTTGCATTTCAACTGCGGACTTGTTATGTTTGGTGTTCTTTGAGGCGAAAGGCAAAAAGCGAACAGACATATTGCAGGTGCATCTCGATCGGCATCGGCATCAAATATAACAAGCGCCCCCCTTGGGAATCAAAATGCGAGAAAACACTAAGATAACCTTGTTCAAACCCCTTGATCTATGTAGGTGGACGGTGGACGGTTGCATGAGGGCGTTGAGTTTTATACCCGGTTCGATTGAAATGAAGTGACACAACTTACTTGAGATCACCTACTTTTACACTGCAGTTTTCACTTGATACGCCAGGGAACCTTAAGCATCTCTTTCCATGCCATCAAAACACGTACTGGCCTGCGTACAGTTTCATCCTAGCATCACCACTCTATGGCTCACAAGATAGAGATGGATAAAGCCTTGCACGCAAAGATAGGAGAGAATTAACAAGTTCAAGTTGACAGTGATGATCGAACCACCCAATAAACTCCAGATAGAGAATATCCTTTTTACTTACGGACAATATCTTACCAAATTAAATTTCTTCTTAATCATGTACCGTACTTCTTTAGCGCTCACCAATGGTCTCTAAACACATCCCCCAGGCAGGAAGAAGACAGCAAAAAGAAATAGCCCCAGTTCTTCAAGGTACTACCCAAGAGACCGTATATAGCTCATTTAGCATGTGTTCGATAAATTTCGTCTTGATATCATGTCACTGGTTAAAAGCAAGCATGAGGGACCGACTAGGAGATTGAGAACGACACTAGATCCACGAGAGAAGTATATTGTGCTGTGGAACGAACTCCAATCAAAACTAAAACGTATAGTATCATGAAGAGGGTGGTGCTAGCTTACCACCATGACACGTTCCGAAGCAAACCCCAATGCTTGTATCACCTCATGGCAAATATTTCCCTCGTCCCGGTCAGGGGCATCAGGGGCTTCATGGTTGTTTAGAGCATCATAAGAGGTTAGGGACCAAGAACCGGCTGACTTGGTTTGCATACGAGCGCATTGCTGCAAGTTTGTTATTCATTCGTAATTATGGACGTGCATTATCTGCTGATGTCTCTACCAGCAATATCATCAATGTAACGAACTCGGTATGATGAGAGTTTACACCCGCCAAGCTTAAACAATTGTACGCCTCTAAGTCTAAGTTTGTAGTGTCTCCTTCACTAATGACTGCAAACTGACCTGGTGTTGATGAGGTGTTTGTTGTTTTATACCAAACGTGTACGAATCCTACAAGAATGAGACTTGTAATACCCGGATTTCTTATCACGGCCATGAAGATTGCCTTGGTCATTCAAGATATGTGATCCTTGCGTTATATGTGTCGGACGTTTGTTTCCCTGGTATTATTTCCCGTAGTGTAGCCGCTGGCATGTATAATGGTCCCACCCCCCCTTGAACTTGGTCATCGCTTGCTGTAACTCTCGAGGCCGGCTAGCGTTTTTATTCATAGCAAGTAATACGACTTCCCCGGGGTATGGGTAAGCCAACTCATGGGTAACAAGGTTGGCACACTCGACCTATACAGAAAAGCTTACACTTGTTTTTCTCGTTGCCTTTTAATATGAATCGAACTCTGTCAATGTCATGCATTTTTGTGTCCTGTACAAGTTTTATTTTTCAAAACTTCTGGTCCAAAAGATAATCCTCCCTCAATAAAGACTATTTTATTAATCTTGGGCCAGGCGGGTCACATACATGTTTCAGAATGTGATCTTAATCCGTTCAAAAGTAACCCCAAATGAAGGATCATATTACTAGAGTAGAAAGATTTCGTTGTTCAGGTAGTTAGAGGCATGGAGTAGACCACAATCTCTGTTTGAATGCTATTGTTCTCTATCCCACCATCGATTTCTAAACCTTCAATGACAGCCTTTGTGTTCTCCCATGGGACTCCAAACAAACCAGAATTGATCTGGCACATTCTGATTTCAGTGATCTTATCCTTGTTCTCTTCCGTATGATTGTACTTATTGAATGCTTTGTAGAGATCTTCCACTGCCGGGCCAGTACTTGCGAGAATTTGGGCAGGACTGTCCTTTCCTTTTCCGTATTTTTGGCTGGTGAATAGACAACCAATGAAATGTTGTGGACCTCTTGATTCCACTACATATGAACTTAGCCATGGTTAAACGTAATTTTGATAAGTTTTGCCACCTTCTGATCATTGGAATTGAAATACTTACTGGGAGGTATAAGAAGAGCGGTGCCAATGAGCGACTGGCGCTAATTAGCATTGAAATACAACTAAAGATGAAGGCGGACTATTTACAGCAGGACTATTGGCATCACAGTGTTTCTTGTATGCAGCAAAGGCTCGAGGATATTGTTGTTTAAACGTTTTAGCAATTCCTGTTATGTGCTCAATGAGAACCACTCATTCAATCAAAAAGAGGTTCTTCGAATTCACATACCAGCACCCCATGAGCCTAAGCAATTGCATGCATGAATGATGACGGTATTGTCAGGTGCCTCAAATATGGCGCCAAATTTCTCTTTGACGACAAATTTCTCTTTGACGACAAATTTCTCTTTGACGACAAATTTCTTTCGAACAATTGAAGCCATGACTGCATGTGATTTTCACACTGTGTCACGGGAGGTTTATTGGCTTTTCTCAAATATGATGAGCAAAGCAAAGAAAACGGCCAGGTAGGAAGCAGGGAAGTGCAAACTTACTAGCAGCGCCAAGCTCGGCTAGCTCACAACCAAGCACTGGTAATTGAATATCTTAACCATCTTCATAGCGCATTATTTAGCATAGAGTTCTTATGATGATGGGGATAGGCATGCATTTCAAACTCAAGGCTTTTAAAAATAAAAAAGATACTTATTTAAAATAAAATGAGAGAAGTGGTGCAGTGCCGCTTAATCCATCATCACTTTCATAATATATATATATATTGTGCCATTTGACGGTTGCTTCTACTATGCCTCTAGAATAAATATTTGTATACGCGACAATGTAGGTTCTGAACACATGAAAATTTAAGTTGCAATGATTGCGGATGGTTTAAGTGAACATAGGTCAACTTTTTGTATTTAATCTAAGCCTGCTTGTATTATGCCTCAAGCATCTATCATAACACGGTATCAACGTCCAAATCAATCAGATATACGCTGTGAAGTCTTGCTCACTATCAGTACTCTCTAATCGCCCCTTCATACTTCCAATCCCCTTCTTCCCTGCGTCTACACTAACAGGTCTCCTGCCATGTCCTCTAACCATCCTAGCATTTCCAGCAGTGCCCATTAATGGCAAGGCTGAAGGAGCCGTCATAGTCTCAGGGACTAACTCTCCCGTAGCGGTGTTGACTTCTGCTGAACTATCTCTCCTATATTTATTTGACGCATTCGGCCTATACTGGATCATTGGCTGCGTATCCTCAGCGCCGTATGTGATGATATTTGGAAAATTACTTTGATCATAAGTTCTGGCCTGGCTCTCAAATTGAGAGTCTTCAACTTGAGTCTCCCAACTACCCTCTGAGCAGTTCTCTGGTAGAAATTCTTCATAACTATCACCGCAATCTTGCATCTGAATGTCTCCTTCACCGTCACGCTGAAGTTGTTGTACTGACTGCATTGAGGGACTCGCTGACTCAAACCTGCTGTCTTTTGACAAGGTAGATTTTACACTAGCGTCTGTGTTTTTCCTAGATAAGTGATTCTGCACATAAAACCTGAGCTGCCTTGTACTTTCCCGAGTTGACATATGAGGCATATCTAGGGAGCCCTGAGCGGTATTGGCAATGGTTTTTGTACTATTAGGAGCATCTATCTTCCCTGCTGCTTGAAGGTCTCGGGCTAGTGTGGATTCGGCTCGTATTTTACTATTGGGTGACTTTCTGGACACCGTTGCTTCGATTCGTCCACTAAAGAATGGCGTCGAGCCTATTTCTCGCCGACCAATAGGTCGAGAATAGCGCTGCTGTGATACTTGGGCAAGATTTGGGCTCAAGTGAATAGAACTCCGTGATTGTAGAATGTCTGTTGCTTCAGTTGTGTTACTTGAATTAGTTCGCGTGCATACCTCAGTCTCATTCGGATCAATTGTAAGCCAGGTTCGCGAATCCCTAGGAAGACCATGAAAAGTGGTCCAATTCTGGCCATGTCCAATGCTTTTTCGTTTTTGATTTGGGCCAACTACAGAATCTATTGACTCCCTACTTCCATGTCCAATACCGCTCGTAGTCTGATCTAGAGGCGATATGAGCTTTGAACTTCGTCTTAAATACCTTGCCGGAATTGGCGACTGGTTACGTGATGCGACCTCAGGTACCTTGGGAATCGGAGCTCTTTTTGACATGACAGTAAAGTTAGCCAGTGGCATTGCTGCGAAGTTGTCATCTTTCAAATTTAATATGGTCGCTTCTTGTGATTTAGTGGAGATAAGACTGTTCCGTATGGGCGTATCGGAAGCCCAAACTCGACCAGATCTCCGCGTATGGCCCTTCCGAGAGTAATTGGAGTAAGTTCTAGCAACTCTCGTAGTTGATGACTGACTGCTTGTCTGGGTAGAATTTGCTCTTGAATGAATGATGGGGTATGAGCTATCCTGAGTGGCTTTCCAATTAGTTGCACTGTCAGATCTCGGGATGGCGTTTTCAGAATATGCACGTGCTCGACTTCCCACGCCCCCTACCGTGCCTGGCCTTCCTAGAGTCAAGCTTCGAGCCCCAGATGTAGAAGAGACTCCGGAATATGTTCGAGAGCGCATGAGAGGATTGTCAGTGTTGCTTTTAATGCTTCGTCTGCTAAGGTCGGCAGAATATACAGACGAGCGATTATCAGCACCAAATCCAGACGTGTCCAGGTGAAGAGTCGGGGGTTCTACCTCCGGAGCAAGGTTCACTATCTTTATCTCGGTTGACTCCTTCTTGAGAGGAGCCGAGATACTGATCTTAGGAATATTTTCTTGATCCATATCTTCAGATTGTCTCCTTCGACGATAAAAAAACATGCTAAGCAGTATAATGAATGCTAAAGCGGTTAATGCTGCAATGGAGATGCCAGCTATAGCTATCTTGCTCAACCTTTTAGGCTGCGAGTCCGTTTTTGAGTTTCGAGTAGTTGTGACTAGCCCATTCGTAGGTTCAGTCGATTCCGGAGGTAGAGCTACTGTAGTTGAAGAGTTTTCATCACTAGGAACAACTGAGAGGGTGAAGTTTTGAGAACTTGAAGCTTGCCTAGATTTTGAATTTCCTTGGACAAATAAAGTATCTTCAGAAGGCCCAAGATCTGAGGGTGGATACCCCGATAATAAAAAGGTCTCGGAGTCAAAGTTTGCCCAGGAGCTGGACCGAGGGATTCCCAATGCCATGACAATATCTGATTTGTTCCGAAGATAGACGCTTAAATCGTACGAAAATGTGGATCCCGCTGTAACATTAAGTGTCCTGATCTCTGCCGTGAAGATAGTTGAGTCGATATCAACAAGCACAAATGCTGTGGCGATGTCTCCGTAGATGTCAGTGGCTTGCACAGATATGTTACCTGGAATTGCATCTGAAGGAGGAGTACCGCTCAGGGAGAGTGTTGAATTATCGAAGGAGATCCAAGGTGGGCACTGCGCCGTCACTGAGGCGACCGATGATGCAGCCGCTGCTTGCCCATCTATTTGAAGATTGTTGGCCAGGCCATCAAACTTAACCTCAACCCCAGGCGAGAAATTTGCTGTTAAATTCGCATTCTTAAAAGCGAATAAGTGGACGCCAACCTTGATATCAAATGATATAGCTGCACCCGCAAACCCTGCCACGTCGGAAGCAATGAGCTTCATCCCAAATGTCTGTGGCGGTTGTATAAGCGAAGCGTAATCCGGAGTCTGCCCACTGAAAGTAAAGGAGGTTAGGTCGAATGTGATCCAAGATGGTAAAGGTGTGTTGTCAGCGGTGACCGCATAGTAATTGAAATTCGATGTCCCATCTTTTGCGTTGAAAGTGTCCCGGTCTATACTGATCCTGAATGGTGTTGATGGACGATAAAGTGCAGTTGAGGGCAATGAAGTTGTTCCAAATGAGGATAGTTGGTTTGATAGAGGTATGTTAATAACCGGCGGAGGTTCTTTAGATATCACAATGGTAGCATTTAGGATAACTGATCCCGTATCATCCTCTGCAACGATTTCAATTTCTACTCCGGTAACAGCATCGGGACCCGTGTCTTTTGGAGTCGGTGTACCAGATAGTGTGCGTGAATTGCTATCCAGTGAAAGCCATTCGGGTGCTTTGGAGAGTGAATACTTCAAAGGAAGCGCAGATGAGAATGTCGAACTGGAAAACGTATATTGGAATGGCTCTGATACTCGTGCAACTGGCGGAACCTGTGAATTAAGAGGGAAGGCAATGGTTGGGATGGCACCAACGACTGAACCTAGAATTGCGATAGCAGAAAAAGCATATCGGTGGGCCATTTCCCCTTGACACTGCTTTGGAAAGCAAGAACTTGTTGTATCCTCGTCTACAAATGCTAACCTTCACGAGAGAAAATAACAGCAGGGCATAAACATCGCAAGAAAGAGCAGCAGTACGTCTTCCAAAAAGCACATACATAGAACGGGACAAAGCGCAAGTAGCCATAGGGAAAGAAAAAAACAGAGGCGCAGTACAAGTATGCTAATCCTGTGCTATCGCCTTGCATTGGAATTGAGGGGTAATTTCAGATTGAACTGTAAGGAGAACTAGCAAAACTCGAAAAATGAAACAAGGTATAAGGAGGTCTAGGTTGCATATTGACACAAGGCTGCTGCAGCTTTTAAATGCCTTCTCCAGCCACCTCATTCTACTCGTCCATCTTCAAGAATTTCACATCATAAGCCATCTTTCAAATCAGACAGCCAAGTCATGAATTCTCCGTCATGATGGCTAAGAACCTAACTTGTGCTTTGGCACTGAACAACCCTAAGTGCTTACTTGGTGTGGTAATGTTTGGAGGTTTGGGTTGACAATGTGATGGATAGAGATAGATCCTGCGCTATCTCAATATAGAGCATAAGAAATAAGACTAGTAAGTCCTTAGATACACCATCCTATTGATTTTATCCCTGCTCCCTTTTCGATGTCAGTGGGGAGCAAAAAGGAGTTGACGGGTTTGCCCTTTGCACAGCACAAAAGGAAGGGGTTAGGATGCCAAGAGCGCTCCGTACTCCGACAAAAAGTAATCCTTCCCAGTAGTGGCTGCCCCACTTATTCGTTAAACCACACTTGCTCGGTATCGATTCCAGTCTGCAGCCCAGCGTCTGAGGTACTTAGGTACTTTGGCTATTAATTTGAAGATGCTATCCCGCTCCCCATCCCCAGACTTCTCTCCCCTCTCTATTGGCGTCGATCTGACCCCTCTTCCTACATACAAAGCGCCTTCAACCACATACATCGACTTCTCCACTCTGCTTAACCCTCCCCTACAGCTCCATGAAGATCTCAAATCTGGATGTGGAGGTCAGTTATGGCCAGCTGGTATGGTGCTAGCAAAGCACATGTTGAGATATCATAGAAACACTCTCAAAGATGCCAGAATGTAGCTATTTCCATTTATCATATTTTCTTTTCTATTTGTCCGCTGACCAATGTTCTGAAGTCTTGAACTTGGTGCTGGCGGAGGACTGGTTGGGTTAGGGGTAGCGATTGGCTGTTCTTTTACCAGCCCCATCTACATCACGGATCAGGAAAATATGCTTTCTCTCATGGGCCAGAATATAAAGCTGAACGATCTGGAATTGCGGGCAGTGCCATTGGTTCTGAATTGGTATGTTGCCCGTGGTCTCCGAGTGCAATCCTAACAACAAAATAGGGGTGATGCATTGCCATCTGAAGTGGTCAATCAGAAACCTAATGTGATTTTGGCAGCCGATTGTGTCTATTTTGAGCCTGCATTCCCTCTACTTCTCGCAACATTGGAAGAACTTCTTCAGCTTTGCGAAGATGCCGTCATCTACTTTTGCTTCAAGAAGAGGAGAAGAGCGGACCTGCAATTCATGAAAAACTCAAGGAAGAAGTTTACCGTTGAAGAAATCGAGGATTCTGAAAGGCCGACATTCTCTAGGGAAGGCTTATTTCTGTATACCTTTAGACGGAAGCAATGACTAATGATCAATGAATCTACACTGCCTGATACAATCACATGTTAAGACCATGTTGTTCTTCAGTTATCTTTGCCTGTGATTTTTGCCTGTATGTTTAAGCACATTATAAGCTCGTAGTGCGGTTGGTGAACCTGTGATTTAGGGAAATCTTGTGTTCATACTCATTTGTATTGTTGAAGCGGACCGAAATCTTGAGAAATTCACATCTCACCACAAGAATTACTATAATGCCATCCACTACCTCCTTGTAATACTGACAGTAGCAGATGCCTGGTCAAGACACGAAACGTAGCTAGCTGTACCATGTGGTCAAAATAATCCTTTCGCATTATGGGCAAAATTGAAGCCCTAAATCAACTTTTCCGAAGTCTCTATCTAACGTGTGAATAATCTTCCCTCTATAATTAAATGGCCTGGCAGATTGCATAAACCATGACGCCCATCTCATCACTAGTTTTTAAAGAGCAGGGTTTGATTCCCTAAATTTCCACCCGCTTTCTTAAGGGGGATTCGCAAAGAACTATACCAGCTGAGGGCTAACAGAAGCCTAGATCAAATGATGGGGATATTTATAGAGTCTTGGAAATAAGGGTTTCAGAGAGAAACAGCGTGATATGAAGATGGGCGAGCTCGAATACCCGCAGCATTATGGCAGCAACTCTTTACAAGTCACTGAGAGGCTGGCTATTCAAGGGGTCAAGGGTATATTTGTTTGACTTTGGGGGTTGGCGAAGAAGATAATCTGATTTTGGCCATAGTCCCGGATAACTCTGGTGAAGTATATCAAACTTAATTCTCCTGTATGTTATATATATCATACCGGGAGACTTTTCATTTACTTGCTGATGGCAAAGAATGGAATAAATACACCATCCATTAGACAACAAAGTTTTCCCACAAAAGAATAATGCAGCTCAAGTGAAACATATGGCAAAGTGTGCACTAGTCAGCTACTCGCTCTATAAAGTCTGACGAGCTAGTATAAGAGTCTAAGATAGGAATGGTGTATTCGACCAGTTAGCGTGGCGTGAATTTTTTGGAATTCCAGAATGAGGTAGGAAGAAGACCGTCATATCATGTTCATTTATGCAATTCATGGACGTGAACAATATTTATAATCATGCATTGGTTATTCAGTTTACCTTATTCACATGTGTTGCCAAGGCTTAATCTCACCCCATGTTGACACCAAGCAAGAAAGCTGGCTCATCAACCTTGTGATGCTCATAACTCAACACTCCAACAGCGCCTGGTTCGAGCATCATTGGCAATGCCGTTCCCATCTCAAAGCCTATCCAACGCTTCGCAAAGGCCCGTAGGATATGTCCGTGTGCAATGAGAACCACATCAACTCCCTTTTCACCATGCATGTAAGGGCCTTGGATCTCCCGAATCTCTGTAATGATTCTGTCGAGCCGGTCAGATACTTCCGCAGCTGTTTCGCCATTCTCACATCCATCCAACCAGATGTTCCATGGCCGCTCAGTATCCAGACCTCGCTCCTTGCGGCCGGCTCTGATCTGTGCAGTCAAAAGCCCCTCGTAAGTTCCATATTCCCATTCTCGAATATCTTCTGTAATAGTAGACTTTGTTTCCAATTTCTTTTGTGCTGTGGTATCGAAGAGCAACTCATATGTTCGACGAGCGCGGCTGCGAGGACTAATGAATAGATGGGCGATTCTGGAAGGATCGATAATCTTTCCTGGTCCTACGACCTTCTCTGCAGAGGATGACACTTGCAGTTCGCCATTCGAAGTCAGTGGTATATCGCTTCTGCCGGTATACCGTCCGGAGATGGTCCACTCGGTTTCACCTGAATTATTCAGAGTTAAACGAATTGCAAATTCGGTTTTGTGGTAGGGTTACCTCATGTAGTGTTAAGGATGTTGTTGAACCTACCATGTCGCACTAGAAATACTCTAGGAGTCCCAGCATCTTTGTCCGGCATCCTGGTAATTGGCAATTAAGTTGGTTGTGGTTACTTTTATACTACATCTAGGATTTTATCGGGCTGGAAATTTTGCCAAGACTTGAGATAGCGGCCCCACAAATCCGGATATGGATATCCACCATCACAGCTTTACAAGAAGTACCGTTATATACTCAAGTTGTGTAAGAGCTTCTAGTTCTATTTAGCTTTTAGAAATTTCATCATCCGAAGACTTTGTTAACCTTTTTTTTTAAAAAAAGGAAAACTATGTATCAATGATTATTCAAGGAAAAGTATAACACCATAAACTAACTTATCAGTTCTGAGTTATCACGCGGGCAGTAGGCTAGTTATCCAATGACTAGAAGTTCGAGGAGAGAATTTGAGTGAAACGGAAAGGTTTTGTCTTGCTTGAAATCTTCGCATTTAGCTGTTAGCTAAAATATGAAAATTGGCATAATCCCATGAGTTTCAGGAGACCATATCCCCGCAGCCACAACCACAACCACAACCACAGCTACATATCTTCTCTTATGGCCGATTCGAACAAAAGATCATTACTCCCAAATCCACAGGAACCTTGGAGATATTCACCTACTAGTGTAGAGAAGTTATGACAGTGTCAATCCTTCGTATACCGCCTCGGTCATAGACCCCACTTGGAGGTTATCAGAGCACAACTTTGATTGGAATTTACCAGATGCTGCATTCTTTCCGGAAGATCCTACAGCGTACGGTAGATCACTAATCTACCCGTCTTTCCAGCCTCCATTGAATGTCTATAATCTTGTTTGGAGCTTCTACGAATGAGTCTGAAATTCCGTCAGTAAGTTTTTGGGTTGCGTGGGTACAAAGTTTCAAAAAATCAGTGTATCTAATGAGAATCATTTCGATATATATGTTCCATTGTGGTGAGCCGTAAGCTATTCCTTGTTTGAAATGCCTACCATGTCCAACAAGCACACAGTTGACTTGTGACTCACCAGGTCCTCCAGGACTCTAGATTGGTTGAGAGCTATCTCAATCCCGCATGGACCCTCTAAAGGATTAACTTACTACCTTGTGACACTCTGAAAGATACGCATGCAGAAACATGCGCGGGCCGGCAGGTTAGATCCGAGGATCGGCTAGAGAGGCTATAGTATCCGACTATTAAGGGCAACAACGAGAATGTTTCTTCGCTTTCGGCTTTCTCTTGTGACCTTGTATCGATCTAGATTTCTTTGCGAAATTAGGGGGAGGACATTGGTGTTGCTCATGTGGTTGGAAGATCTTATATTTTTGCTTCTTTCAAGAGCATGAAATAATGACGTTGAGATATGATATTTCGGCTTCTGGGCTTGGTGTAGACTCCATGTGTGGCAAACCTGTCCAGTGATCATCCATGTCCCTGCTCAGCCCTTCATGCTAATTCCCATTGAGAAAGTGTATGTTGGTATAGAGCGTACTAGTCTTTGGGTCTACCGAGGAGAATTATCAGGATCTTCGCCAACACCCGGCCGTACGACCCTCGTGGCCACAGTCACATTAGAAATACCGCCAGCCCATCGGCCAGCAGCGGCCCTACCCAATTGCACTTTATCCGTTAAACCGAGTTGTCCACGTTTGATGAATTCACCAACAGCTTTACCATCACCAGCTCATGAGCAAGAGTCGCACCGCAGCATGACAAAGATTTCAGCCTTGAATGGCCCTTTGACATTCGTATAAGCAACATTCAATCCTGCGGCAGTACGAGAGTCAATTATTAAGAGATGGTCAGGTGTACGAGTTCTGTTTTCAAAGTCGTAATGGCTTGTCCTGCAAGTTAAAGAATACGCGAGGTAGCGTTGTGGCACAGCAGCGCAAAACTCAGATCCTATTTGTGAGAAATGGGTTTGGGTACCAACGGAAACAGCGGTACGTGAGGGCATCGCGGTGAGTTAGAAGATAGTCCGTTACCGTTGTTGGAAACGGACGTTGTGGAACAGAGTATGTTGATAACAAAATGTGGTTGGAAAGTGAGATATGGGAAGGGGACATGGCGCCCGCTTTTATAGAGAGAAAGTACCTTTGAAGCCAAGCAACCTCAGAAGCGGAGATATCGCCGCTTTGCTGAGTTTTGTGTCACTACGATGTATATTTTTATGAGTTGACTGCATCACATGAACGAGTATTGCTCCATCAAAATGCAAGATGCATTCCACGCTGCTCGGCAAGGTGACAACAGCTTTGTACTCCCAAAGCCGCATAATCAAACGGTCATCACTATGGGCATCGGCGTAATCCATTCCTAATGGAATGATATTACTAAACAATGGCAAAATTCATGTAATAGAGAAGTAAGTACACGGATGGTAAACAAGCTCAGACAAATCTCAGGATCGCAAATCCCATGCAACGTCTGCGTAAGAAGCCAAATATCAGAAGGAAACATGGATTTAAAATAACCGGATACGTGTTAAGTCCCAATTTGAATATACAATAAACATAAAGAGTGTGTAGTCCTGACACGCAACTTGCAGTGGTCCAGTTGCTGCTGCTTCATAAGAACTCCCATTTGAGTCTTATTAATAAGAAAAGGTAGAAGCATCGGCAACATGTTACTATCACTCAGAAGCAGGAATTAATTTAATCAGGGCCAGTCTACCTAGTGGTCGGTAGCAGATCCGTGTCTTTGCTGTCCGTAGGCAGAAGCTGGGAAATATTCACTTCCATAACCACCTCCGTCGGCCGAGTTGTTGCTATATGAGGAATTGTAGACAGTATTGTTGACTGCTGAATCACTAGTTGAGTGGTAAGGACAAGGTTCCTTGACGAGCCTAGAGCCATTGCATGTGGAGCAAGTCTGTCTTCTAAAGGCCTCAACCAGTCAATTTAGAACGCATATCATTGAAATAAGAAGACTTACGGGTGCCCTCCACATGAAGTGCAAGTGCGATATACGTAACCTCCAACGCAGCAATCTGCTTCTTGAGAGAGAGAGACTCGACGAGGCATAATGAGGTCTTCGTACTGTTGATAAGAATAACAATCTTCTAAATTGAGATTCTTTGAGAGCGTATGGAAGATATGTGGTAATGAGTGCTGATGTTTAGCATCTAGTAGCACTATTTGTGTTGAATTTGACGATAGTATAAATAGCTGAGTCTGAGAAAAATAAAAAGATCATCTACTTATACCTTTTTTACCAACAATCTCCTCACTGGAGGTACATCACCATCAATCTAATGCACGCCATCTCAGCATTTCTGTATCTTGATGATCATTTTGGGCAGCAGGTCCAACTCATCTCCGTGTTCTTCTCATCTTCAAAATATGTCTCACCGCCACGTTCCATAGAATGGCATTATCGTCCCATTGGAAGTACTACGTAGGTTATCCTTGCAGAACCATTACCATGTATCTGAAAGATGGGTCTCCTGATTGACCACCTACCGGTCATACAAGCTACCGAAACCTCTCATTCCACAGGTCGCACTCTCCATTGCAACGGAACCGAGAGGTACTCCCGGTGGTCATTTTCGGCACCAATGCCGTGAATATGATAAGCGGTAGTGGACGAGTATGCAAGCCATCCCATATGCACCCGCCAGTGTTATTTTCTTTTCCTTGAGGAGGGGAACTATCTCGGGGTTGATTACATTCATACCGAGCGGGAGGGAGGTCTCAGTTGTTGGCACCTTGAAACCGAATAAGCTTCCATTCCAGAATTACTGGAAAAGTGGGAAACCATTTTCTGCTGTGAACCCTCGATGTCGATCCTGCGAGTCTCTGAGCGTGCAGGAGCCGTTTTATTTGAAAAGTCATGGTACGATTGAAGACTAATGCAAGCTGTTGTAGGGAAGCAGCTGATTGGAAATTACGAAGAGCCGAAGATATGCTGTGCATCCCTCGTAAATTCATCAACGCCACACCTATCCCATCAAAAGTCTCCCCAATTTCCAAGAATATGAGTTGTCCACGGATAGCGCAGAATACAGAGTTAAGATATGTGAATATCCGCATTAATCAGCCCATCTTCTATCTACTGCCGAATAGAAATCTTTAAACATTTCGCTCACCTAGCGCTTTTTTTGTCCCCAAATATAGAATAGAGGTCATCAGACTTATCTCGGGCTCAATGAGCTGTACAATTCCCACTGCAATCAAAGAAACTAGTAGCCAGGATACGGATGGAGCGAGGTACACGATGAGGCAAGCGACTTACTTCAGGTACTTTATATGATTCCACGTTCTCAGTGTTCCTGCTTGGCATGCCTTGCAACTCTACTTGCATCATCTGGAAAACCCCGACTTGTCATATATTATCATATCACTTATCCAAAATTCTTAGATCTAGGTGAACAAGGCAGAGTATCTTACGCGGGGCAGTTTTGCAAACTGCTTGACAACAGAATGCTGCTAATCATGCGCGATTGAGAGCCTTTAGTCCAAAAAAGCAATAGAGATTTTCATAATAAAGTTACAGGATATGTCTTCCTCGTGTAGCTACGGAATAGAAACATCGCATTGCGTAACTTAAAGCGCGGCTGGGCAAGCAAAGACTGTAATGATGTCGGCATTATCAAGCGTGATTTGCCAGTTACAAGAAAGTCACTGGTCCATTAGATACATGCAGACAGCAGCGCTGTGGTATGCTGCTAGACTATGAAGACTTTAGTAAATACACTCTTCGTCTCCGTCGTAATTTAGCAGAGCTGGCAGCATAGTATTTGATCAGCGACTTTACATGTTGCATGTTTGACTGTCGACGCTGTAGGACGTGAGGAATTTCTCGAACGAAGAGTTTGCATCCACTACTTATTCGGTTTACCTAAAGAGGGCTTGAGGATCATAGCTAGCATATGAACCAAATGACTTTGAAGCAGAAAGTAATAGCGTGAAATCTGGATATCAATAAATTTGCTATAAGTGAGCGCGAGAGCCACTGACAGGGTCGTTAACCGTAACACAAACAGCCTTAGCGCCATTCCATAAAATACGCCTAAATGCAGGAGGGAAAATGTTGACCTGTCTGCCCGACCTTCCATATTACCTATGCTGACGACTCCCCCTTAACCCAGTTCCAGGGACTGTGACAAATGAACATGAAAACCAAGCCGCAAAATAGTAAATAAGACATGTCCTTAATAATCCCCAATCTATGCTGGTCGATCGAAACCCTACAAATAGTCTGGTGCTGTGGCAACCAGTACCGAAAGCAAAGCCCCTCCCACCGCAGCTCCTCCAAGAGCAGCATAGCTTAGACGTTGTACAAAAGTCTTTAGTCTCTTGCTCGGTCGTGCCACCTCAAGCTCATCGGAAGTTGCATTGATAGCAGAATCAGATGCCTGATGAGGCGTTGTCATAGTGACAGTGGCTTGCAAGTTCTCCGCCGGGGATTCCGCTGATGGTCCATCTCTGGATGGAGAAGTTGACGCACGGTTTTTCATATCAGTATTGTCAATTGAAATATTTTCGGCCTTACGTTTGAGGCTTTGGGAGTTTTTCGCCGAGTCTATCGAAGAGCCGTCAATAATGTCGTTAATGCTAAGCCTAGAACGACCAGAAAAGTTTGCGGCGATTTTATTAGCAGCATCCATTTTGATTTTGCTCTCGTTATACTTGACAGCACTTGTTAAATCAGGTTCCGGGCTTGGATCTCGATCCATCAAGGGAGGAGCTTGTGCATGATTGTCAAGATACGGTAGAGGTGTGGCAGTTGACAATCTGACGATACCAGGGCCAAGTGCAATATCGGGCGTGTCTCGTGGTGTTCGGGATCGTCTAGCCCAAGAACCTCGGGGAGTGGCAAAAACTCGGAGTGGCTTAGGTTCGTGGTAGGTTGATTCGGAGATTGTAACCTCAGTGTCATCATAGATCTTTGGGATAAGATTTGAATGCCTGGTGCTATCATCAATACCTCCTTGGCTGACTTTCGCCTTGTTATAGCTTCTGGCTTCGAAAAATTCGTGCTTTCCAGTTTTATCACCGAGTGTCTGTGAAGTCGTTTCAAACCACTCTTTGCTGGAGGTATGATCTATATTGACTTGGTTCACGGTAAGCCGAGTTATAGCGGCAGGCTTTACCATCGCAGCGTCAGAGGGGCTTGGTTCCCGGTGTTCAATAAAATGATCGAAAGACATCTTGCCGGGAAATGTTTTCTCTAATGATGAAAAACTAGCATGCTGCAAAGGCTCAACATTGGCACCTGAGTGGCTAAATTCTGTGCTCTTCAAATCGTAATTGCCATCGTCCTTGCCAAGAAGGCCATCTTCAAATAATGCCCGGATGCCCTCTCTTCCAGCCTCAGAAAGGCAAAGATCACTATCGCTATCATCGTCTTCTGAAGCTTCGTTGTTGTCGATGACTGAATCAATATGGCTCTTCGGAGAAGATATATTAGCTGATTCATCGTTCATCTTAAGGAGGTCGCCGTTGTCATCTGTGGCTGCTTCAATGTCATCCGCGCAGCAATAGTCTCTCGAGGAATCAAGAGACTCAGATAGACCTAATTCAGAGCGATCATCGGAGTCTGTGGAGAAGCCACCTTCTTCGTCGGTTTCGAGTATTATTGGCTCATTCTGGCTCGCGATAGCAACAGGGACCTGAAAGTGACCAAGAGGAGGTTGACCAGTCGAACTCTGTCCTGGAGGCGGTGGAGTGATCAAATCTACTTGACGCGCACGTAGATAGACCCCGCGCACGTAGCTGCTTTCTGGAGAATCATCTCTTGTTAAATCAATTGGATCCAGTGAGGACTGTGTTGCCTTGTATGGTGAGCCTTCGATCGATATCCCATCATCACTCAAGCTGCTATTCTTCTCGTCCATTTCGATGTCACTGAAGTCATAGACCTCCTCGTCCTCGATATCTGATGATTCAGGGAAGTTATAGCCCTTAGACATGTTGATCCTAGACATCTCTATCAGTATCCTCTAGGTTGAATTGTGGAAAGGCATTCTTACTCATACGGGCTTATTTCGTAGTTAAGCTGGAAGGAGCACGCAGGAAAGGTTTCGATGCCACGCTTGACCTCCGCCCCAAGTATCAGAATGTCCCCATCGGCCAAATCTCTAGGCTCATCTTTACCTAAACGATGGTTATTGAGATATGTTCCATGCATGGAACCGATATCTTGAATTTGAAGACCCTGCAAGATGTTAGTAATGGTCATACTAGAAACCCGGGCTAACATACGCCATCCTGAGGATTGAAGACAATTTCCGCATGGTTTCGTGACATCACCGGGCTATCGAACCACGCATTGCTCACGGCTGCCGAGAGATTCTTGGTGGGGCTTTTTGACGCTCGGCCAATTTGTATTGTTGGAGCATCTGGGTTGAGGTTCAATAGACGTTCGGAAGGAGTCAGGTTACTCGTCAAAGCCTTGAGGGTAATTTTGGCTGTTAAGAGAGTTAGCATCTAAGTCCAAGGCGCACAACAAGGCTTTGAGCCCCAGAAAAAGAATGAGTAGTAACAACGAGCGTCATTACGTATTATCTCACAGTAAACTACACTGGAGTTCCAAAGAAAATCGGGAGGGTGCAGCCTTGTGGATTGGAAACATCCTCGAGCCTCAACGTACCTTGGGTGGTCATGATGACAGCCGGCTTAACTTCACAGAAGGGAAGATATCGAACGTATTGCTGTCTGCTGGTAGTCTCAACGTGAGGTTGCCAAAAGGACAAGCGGAAGCTGAAGTGGAAGCGTAAAGATGAGGGAAGGTGGTTTGAGGTAGTAACGGTGAGGAGGGTTATCGGCGGAACGGTGAAACTGGAGCAGCCGAACGAGGATGGATGAGGGCAGGAAGCTTTTGCGTGTTCATTTCACAACAAATATCAATAGCAGCCTGCCAGACCACAGTAGATAATAGCTGGTACACAAGTCCGAAGTGA
>Ga0247734_1001323_pt1 | contig 19004 bp, 21 predicted proteins | sample UWRJL103311B2_FD_180933 | JGI IMG/M metagenome (GOLD analysis project Ga0247734, IMG submission 180933) | Plant litter microbial communities from Arlington Agricultural Research Station in Wisconsin, United States - UWRJ-L103-311B-2 | ecosystem: Environmental > Terrestrial > Plant litter >... | reverse complement strand
CTCGGCGACGGCGGCGGGCACCGCCTCGTCGAAGCTGATGACCCGGGTGCGGCCGGGGCCGGCCGTCACGCCGTCGATCGAGGTGTCACCCGCGAGGTCGTCCGCTGCTGCCGATCTGAGGGCGGTCCCGCTCCCGGCGCCCGTGACGATCAGGCCCGTGGCCCGCGCGGAGCCGTCGGTGGTCGACAGCGGGGCCGCGGGAAGGGCTTCGGGTTCGTCGGCCCCGGTGGCCGGTGCGGCCAGCACACCGATGACCAGTGCCACGGCAGTGGCGGCGGACCAGGACGTGTACCTACGCATGCATGCTCCCCGAGCTCGACAGTCGCCTCACGATACTGGACGCCCACCGGGTCGGCAGCGCGGGACGACGGCGCGAGCCCGCCCGATATCGTGGGACGGTGCGCCTGCGACTCGACCTCTCCTACGACGGGACGAACTTCCGCGGCTGGGCGACGCAGCCGGGACTCCGCACCGTCCAGGGCGAGGTGGAGGCGGCGATCGGGACGATCCTGCGCCTCGACTCCGTCCCCCAGCTGACGTGCGCGGGCCGCACCGACGCCGGCGTCCACGCACGGGGCCAGGTCGCGCACGTCGACCTGGACGACGTCGATCCGCCGGCGCTGCAACGCAGGCTGCGGCGGCTGCTGCCGGACGACATCGGGCTGCGATCGCTCACTGTCGCACCCGACGGCTTCGACGCCCGGTTCGCCGCGCTGGAGCGCCGCTACGTGTACCGGATCTGCGACGCGCCCGCCGGCCCGGACCCGCTGGGACGAGGCTCCGTGGTGTCGTGGCACCGACCGCTCGACGTCGAGGCGATGAACGCCGCCGCGGGCCATCTCCTCGGCGAGCACGACTTCGCCGCGTTCTGCAAGAAGCGCGAGGGGGCCACGACGATCCGCACGCTGCTCGAGCTCACGTCCGTCCGGGTCGGCGACCTGGTCGAGACGACCGTGCGCGCGGACGCGTTCTGCCACTCGATGGTGCGGGCCCTCATGGGCGCTCTCGTCGCCGTCGGCGAGGGCCGGCACGAGCCCGCGTGGACGAGCGAGGTGCTCGGCGAGGCCGTGCGCAACGCCCGCGTGACGGTCATGCCGGCCCACGGCCTGGTGCTGGAGGAGGTCGTCTACCCCGACGACGAGGGGCTCGCGGCCCGTGCCGTGGAGTCGCGGAGACGGCGGGACGAGTGAGCGTCCGTCTCGTCACGCTGTCCCCGCAGGTCTTCGAGGCCCTGGCCGACGGCGACCGCGCCTCCGGTGAGAGGCTCACGGGTCTGTCGATGACACCGTGGTTCGCCGACCGCGTCGAGATCTGGCAGTACATGCTGACGTTGCTCGAGGGGCGTCCGCACAACGCCCCGTGGCTCATGCAGGCGGTCGTGCTGGGCGTCGACCAGGTGATCGGCAACGCCGGCTTCAAGGGCGTCCCTGTCGACGGTCAGACGGAGCTCGGCTACAGCATCGAGCCGGACCACCGACGGCAGGGCCACGCATCGACGGTGGTCCACCTCCTGCTCGACCGCGCCCGGAGCGAGCCGACCGCGGACCGGGTCATCGCTCGCATCGATCCCGACAACGCCGCCTCGATCGGCGTGGTCACGAAGGCGGGCTTCGTGCCCGACGGCGAGTGGATGAGCCCTCGTGCGGGACGCCAGCTGCAGTTCGTCCACCCGACTCCCGGCACCGACGGATGAGACACTGGTCGGCATGTCGGTGACCTGGGAGGACGTCGTGGCGTTCGCCGTGACGCTGCCCGAGGTGGCCGAGTCGACGTCGTACGGGACCCCGGCCCTGAAGGTGGCCGGCACGCTCATGGGCCGGCTGCGCACCGACTCGGACGGCGGCCTCGCGCTGAAGTGCGGGGCGTCCGACAAGGAGTCGCTGCTCGCGGGCGACGACCCGGCGTTCTACACGACACCTCACTACGACGGCTACGACTACATCCTGGTCGACCTCGAACGCGTCGATCCCGACGAGCTGTTCGAGCTGGTCGACGACGCATGGCGCATCGCCGCACCGGCCAAGGTGCGCAACGAGCGACCCGCGTGATCCTCGGCAGCCTCGTCGCGTCCGTGGTCGCGACGATCGCGGTGGCGGCCCCCGTGGCCCTCCCCCCGACGGGAGGTGTGGCCGACTACCAGCTCGGCGGCGCCTACCCACCGGCCACCGACGTCCAGATCGTGACCCGCGACCGGTCCGAGCCGGCCGTCCCCGGGCGCTACTCGATCTGTTACGTCAACTCCTTCCAGACCCAGCCGGGCACGCTCGGATGGTGGAGGAAGAACCATCCGTCCCTCCTCCTGCGCGATGCGGACGGACACCTCGTCCGCGATCCGGGGTGGCCCGACGAGGTCCTGCTCGACCTGCGCACGTCGCGCAAGCGGGCCGAGCTCGGCGCACTCAACCGGGCGTGGTTCGCGACGTGCGCGCGCGAGGGCTTCCAGGCCGTCGAGCCCGACAACCTCGACTCGTGGACGCGGTCGGGCGGGCGTCTCAAGAAGTCGCACGCCGTCAGCTTCGCCCAACGGCTGACCCGCGAGGCGCACCGGTACGGCGTCGCCATCGCGCAGAAGAACGCTCCGCAGCTCAGCCGGCTCGGGCTCGGCTTCGACTTCGCGGTGGCCGAGGAGTGCGAGGTCTACCGGGAGTGCGGGGCGTACACCCGGGCGTACGGGACACGCCTGATCGAGATCGAGTACACCGACAACGGCCGGTCCGCGTTCCGGCGGGCCTGCGCCGCTCGCGCCGGACGCGCCTCGATCCTGCTGCGCGATCGCGACGTCGTCCGTCCCTCGTCGAAGCAGTACGTGTCCCGCTTCTGCTGAGGGTCAGGACGGGATCGCACCGGCGATGACCTGGTCGCCGGCGGCGTCGACGACGCGGAAGCTCGCCGCGTCGCCGAGCAGGATCGACGAGCTCATGTCGCACACGATCTTGGTGCTCGCGACGCCGACGAACTCACCGGCGTCGTGCGACACGCCGTCCTTGCCGACGACCCAGACCTCGAACCGTTCCCCCGCGCGCAGACCCGTCGCCTCGAGCTTGATCTCGAGCCCCCACGTGTGGTCGACGAGACCCGCAGAGGCCGTCACGCCCTGTGCCACGTCGACTCGTGGGATGGCGATGACGGTGGGGCCGGGGGCTGGATCGTCACGCACGACGACCGCCGTGACCACGGCGGCGACTGCGGCGGCCGCTGCCACGGCGATCGTGACCGGCGCCCACGGCCGGGCGTTGCGCGGAGGGCCCGGGATCGCCCGCCGGATGCGTTCGTCGAGCTCGGCCGGCGGGGTGGTGCCGACCGGCGGGAGCTGGTCGATCTCCAGACCGCGAAGCGCCTCGGCGACCGGAGCGATCTCCGCCAACGCCCGGCGACACCCCCCACAGGTCGACAGGTGCTCGTCGACGTCGCGGCGGAGCTCGTCATCGAACTGGCCGAGGGCGTAGGCCCCGAGTGCCTCGCGCAGCTCCTCGTGGGGGCGGCTCACGAGTCGATCACCTTCGTGGCCATGGCCTGACGCAGCTGGCGGAGGCCGTGGAACACCCTGCTCCGCAGCGTGCTGACCGAGACGCCCAGCTCGGCCGCGACCTCGTCGTACGGCCGGTCACGCAGGTAGGTCTCGACGATCGCGGTGCGGTGGTCGTGGCTGATGAGGCCGAGGGCACGGGAGATGAGGTCGACGTCGGCCACGGCCATGGTCTGGTCGCTCATGTGATCCTCTCGGTGCTCGGCCACGACGCCGGCCAGCTGGGCTGCCCGATGTCGTGCGGTGATCTGATCGGCGATGACGTTGCGGCAGATCGCGTAGAGCCACGTCCGCAACGATGCCTTCGCCGGGTCGAACCTCTCCCCCGCGCGCCACGCCCGGACGATCGTCTCCTGGACGACGTCCTGGGCTGCGGCGTCGTCCGAGAGTCGTCCGAGAGCGTAGCGGTAGAGCTCGGCCCCGTGGCGGGCGTAGCCCTCCCGGGCCAGTGCGTCAGGTGTGAGTGCCACACCCTCGTCACCGGCCCGGGATCTCCTCCACGGTGCCACCAGTGCTGCTCCTGTGCGGTCGAGGTGCTGGGCGACACCGCCTGTCCGGGCGGTGTCCCTGGATCACGGCTGCGGGATGGCGATGTCAGCGATGTCCTTGGTGAACTTTGCCACCTTCGTGAACTTCCCGCTCAGCAGATCGACGGTGTACAGCGTCGCGAGACCGCCGGTCGACGGACGGATCGACGCGTAGCCGGTGTTCTCGACCGTCCGGCCCGTCTTCAGGGTGCTGACGATGTCGAATCCGGCGATCGGTCCCTGCTTGGGACCGAACGGACCGGAGGCGACGAGCGTCCCGGCGTTCGCGGGCACCTGCTGCACGACCTGGTCGAGGTTCATGTCGAGGTTGAACAGCGTCGTGCCGGTCCTGGCGTCGACGTCGTTGTTCGTGTACGCCGCAGCCGAGACGCCCTGCGCGGCCGGACCGGCGACCGGCGGGGTGCCGGTCGGGTAGTTCAGCGCGCCGTCGTTGGCCGTCGCGGGCACCGCGTTGGTCACGTCGTGGCGCAGGCTCTGGCCCGTGTCGCTGATGACCCGCAGGCGGTCGGCGGCGGGGTTGAAGTCGACACCGAAGTGGGTGCCCGACAGGGGGACCGTCAGCTGGGAGACCTTGCTGGTGAACCCGCTGCCGGGGCTGATGCGGTAGATGCCGCCCTGGTTGCCGACGCCGTAGAACTTGTGGTCCTGCGGACGCTGGTCGATGCCGACGAGCTTGGTGTCGCCGGTGAGCTTGACCTGGCCGAGCGCCTTGGTGCGCTTGGCGGTCCTGAGGTCGAAGACCGAGAGGTTCTTGCCGTTGGACGACAGGCCGAGCGCGGTCTTGGGGATCGTCGCGGCACTGGCCGAGCCGACGACGGCGACGGTGCCGCCGAGGGCGAGCGCAGCCGTTGCTCCGACAGCGATGAGATTGCGGGTTCGCAGTCGCATGAGTTCCTCCGATGGGTCCGGGCCGGCCACGGTGCCGACCTCACGAAGGGATACTGCGACCGACGCGTCCGCGTTGACGATCCGGCGAGATTCTTTTCCGGAGCCACTGGAAGACTGTCCCCGTGGCCGATCACTACTTCGACGCATCACCGACGAGCGACGACCGTCGCCGCGACGTGACGGCCCACGTGTGGGGCCGCGAGATGGTGTTCACGACGTCCAGCGGGGTCTTCTCGCACGACGGGCTCGACAAGGCCACCGCGGTCCTCCTGCGACACAGCACTCCCCCGTCGACCGGCGTGGTGCTCGATCTCGGGTGCGGCTGGGGGCCGATCGCCTGCTCCGTCGCCACGACCGGCGCCACGGTGTGGGCCGTGGACGTCAACGAGCGCGCACTCGAGCTGACGCGACTCAACGCCGAGCGGCTCGGCGTCACCGTCACGGCGGTGCTGCCCGACGACGTGCCGTCCGACCTCGTGGTCGACGAGATCTGGTCGAACCCGCCGATCCGCGTCGGCAAGCAGGCCCTGCACGACCTCCTCCTGCGCTGGCTGCCGCACCTGGCACCCGAGGGCGTCGCCCGTCTCGTGGTCGGCAAGAACCTGGGCGCCGACTCGTTGCAGCGGTGGCTCGTCGACCAGGGCTGGCCCACCGAACGGGCGGCCAGCGAGAAGGGCTTCCGCATCCTCGAGGTGCGCCGGTAGGACGCAGCGGCCCTGCCGGGGGCGGTGGCTGGGACACGTGTCGAACGCGTTCGCGACCGTCTCCGGTGTCCGAGACACCCATCCGGCTCCGGACAGGTGTCTCACGCACCGCCACGCACGGTCCCGGGCCTCGACAGGTGTCTCAGCCACCGCCCACCGTCAGGACGCACGAACGCCCGCCACCTCGCGGTGACGGGCGTTCGGACGAGCAGTGACTACTTGCTGTCGTCCTCGGTGGACGCAGCGTCGTCGGCCGGGGCCTCGGTGTCGGTCGAGGCCTCGACGGTCTCGGCCGCCTCGGGAGCGTCCTCGGTCGCCTCGACGACGTCGACCTCTGAACCGAGGTCGTCGGACGGAGCGTCCTCAGCCTCGACCACGGGGGTCTCGTCGACAGGAGCGGCGGCTGCGGGGGCCGCCTTCTTCTTCGGCGTCACGTTCTGGGCGCCGAACTCCTTGGCCTCCACGATCTCGATGACGGCCATGGGGGCGTTGTCGCCCTTGCGCGGCGCGACCTTCGTGATGCGCGTGTAGCCGCCGGGACGGGTCGCCATGGCGGGACCGATCTCGGTGAACAGCGTGTGCAGGATGCTCTTGTCACGGATGACCTTGACGACCACACGGCGGTTGGCCACCGTGTCGGTCTTGGCCTTCGTGATGAGCGACTCGGCGTAGGGGCGCAGACGGCGCGCCTTGGCCTCGGTCGTCGTGATCTTGCCGTGCTCGAACAGGTTCTGAGCGAGGTTGGCAAGGATCAGGCGCTGGTGCGCCGGGCTACCGCCGAGGCGGGGTCCCTTGGTGGGGGTGGGCATGGTTGGTCTCCAGAATCAATCGGGCAGGGGCCGGGGGTGGAGCAGTACTCAGTACTGCTCGTCCTCGGCGAAGCTGGCGTCGTCGTCGTACGCGTCGATGACGGCCGACGGGTCGAAACCGGCCGGGCTGTCCTTGAGTGCGAGGCCCATCTCGGCGAGCTTGGCCTTGACCTCGTCGATCGACTTCGAACCGAAGTTGCGAATGTCGAGCAGATCCTGCTCCGAGCGCGTGATGAGCTCACCCACGCTGTGGATGCCCTCGCGCTTGAGGCAGTTGTAGGAGCGCACCGTGAAGTTGAGGTCCTCGATCGGCAGCGCCAGGTCGGCAGCGAGCTGCTCGTCGACCGGCGACGGACCGATGTCGATGCCCTCGGCCTCGACGTTGAGCTCACGGGCCAGGCCGAACAGCTCGACCAGGGTCGAACCGGCCGACGCGATGGCGTCGCGCGGAAGGATCGACTTCTTGGTCTCGACGTCGATGACGAGCTTGTCGAAGTCGGTGCGCTGCTCGACGCGGGTGGCCTCGACCTTGTAGGTCACCTTCAGGACCGGCGAGTAGATCGAGTCGACCGGCATGCGGCCGATCTCTTCGTCACCGGACTTGTTCTGCACCGCCGAGACGTAGCCGCGGCCACGCTCCACGACGAGCTCGATCTCGATCTTGCCCTTGGCGTTGAGCGTCGCGATGTGCAGGTCGGGGTTGTGGACCTCGACACCGGCCGGAGGCTGGATGTCGGCGGCGGTGACGCTGCCGGCGCCCTCCTTGCGGAGGTACATGACGACGGGCTCGTCGTTCTCCGAGGAGACGACCAGACCCTTCAGGTTCAAGATGATCTCGGTGACGTCCTCGGTGACACCGGGGACCGTCGAGAACTCGTGCAGCACACCGTCGATCTTGATCGAGGTGACAGCCGCACCCGGGATCGACGACAGCAGCGTGCGACGCAGCGAGTTGCCGAGGGTGTAGCCGAAGCCGGGCTCGAGGGGCTCGATGACGAACCGCGAACGGAACTCGTCGACGACCTCTTCGGACAGGGCGGGGCGCTGGGCGATCAGCATGTGTTCTTCCTTTCCGGACCGACCTCTATTTGAAGGTCCGGGTTGACGCCCCGGTCGTCACGGCGACGACCGGGGTCGGGGGGATCAGATCTTGGAGTAGAACTCCACGATCAGCTGTTCCTGGATCGGAACCGTGATCTGCTCGCGGACGGGCTGGCTGTGGACGAGGATGCGACCGCGATCGGGCGCAACGTCGATCCAGGCCGGGACCGTGTCCTTGTCGTGGGTCTCACGCGCGACGATGAACGGCGTGGTCTCCAGCGACTTGGTCTTGACGTCGATGATGTCGTGCTTGCTCACCTGGAACGACGGGATGTCGGTCTTGACGCCGTTGACGATGAAGTGACCGTGGTTGACGAGCTGACGGGCGTGCCGACGCGTGCGGGCGAACCCGGCACGGTAGACGACGTTGTCGAGGCGCGACTCCAGGATCTGGAGCAGGTTGTCACCGGTCTTGCCGGGACGACGCGACGCGAGCTCGTAGTACTTGCGGAACTGCTTCTCGAGCACTCCGTAGGTGTAGCGCGCCTTCTGCTTCTCGAGCAGCTGGTTGCGGTACTCCGACTCCTTGACGCGCGCGCGGCCGTGCTGGCCGGGAGGGTAAGGACGCTTCTCGAATGCAGCGTCACCACCGACGAGGTCGATGCCGAGACGGCGCGACTTCTTGGTGAGAGGTCCGGTGTAACGGGCCATGGTTGATAACTCCTAGATCAGGCGGTCGTCAGAGACGACGGTGCTTGGGGGGACGGCAGCCGTTGTGGGGGCTGGGGGTCACGTCGGAGATGGTGCCGACCTCGAGGCCGACTCCGCTCAGCGACCGGATCGCCGTCTCGCGGCCCGAACCGGGGCCCTTCACGAAGACGTCGACCTTCTTCATCCCGTGCTCCATCGCCTGACGACCGGCCGACTCCGCGGCCATGCCGGCGGCGAACGGCGTCGACTTGCGCGAGCCCTTGAATCCGACGGTTCCGCCGGAGGCCCAGGCGATCACGGCACCCGTGGGGTCCGTGATGGTGACGTGGGTGTTGTTGAACGTGCTCTTGATGTGGGCTTCGCCCGCAGCGACGTTCTTCTTCTCCTTGCGGCGAACCTTCTTGCCAGCTGTCTTAGGAGGCATGCGCTATCACTTCTTCTTTCCGGCGACGGTGCGCTTCGGACCCTTGCGGGTGCGCGCGTTGGTCTTGGTGCGCTGGCCGCGAACGGGCAGGTGCGCACGGTGACGACGGCCCTGGTAGCTGCCGATCTCCATCTTGCGGCGAATGTCTGCCGTGACCGTACGACGCAGGTCGCCCTCGGTCTGGTAGTTCGCTTCGATGTGATCGCGGAGCGCTACGAGGTCGTTGTCGTCGAGCTCGTGGACTCGCTTGTCCGGGCTGATGCCGGTTGCTGCGAGGGTCTCGGTGGCGCGGGTGCGGCCGATCCCGAATACATACGTGAGTGCGATCTCGATGCGCTTTTCGCGCGGGAGGTCGACTCCTACGAGGCGTGCCATCTAGGCATTTCCTTCCGTTGAGCGAGGTGTGGTCACCTGATGCGTCCCGACTGCCTCCCAGATCTGTGGATCTGGAGTCGGGCCCCGGCCTACGCTTCCGGGGGTGACCCGCCGCGGTCGTCCATGCGGTGGGAGCGATCAGATGTTGCTGTTGCTGCTGTGTGAAGAAGACCTGCTTCGCAGGGCTGTGACATTGCGGCCTCGCGGCCGCCGAGTCAGCGATGACGCTGCATTAACCCTGACGCTGCTTGTGGCGGGGGTTCTCGCAGATCACCATGACGCGGCCGTGGCGACGAATCACCTTGCACTTGTCACAGATCTTCTTCACGCTCGGGTTGACCTTCATCGAGAGTCTCTCTTTGGGATCTGAACGTGGTGGTGGTGCGGACTACTTGTAGCGGTAGACGATGCGACCGCGGGAGAGGTCGTACGGCGAGAGCTCCACCACGACCCGGTCCTCGGGGAGGATGCGGATGTAGTGCTGGCGCATCTTGCCGCTGATGTGCGCGAGGACCTTGTGGCCGTTGGCCAGCTCCACACGGAACATCGCGTTGGGCAGCGCCTCGACTACGGCACCTTCCATCTCGATGACGCCTTCTTTTTTCGCCATAACCTCTTCTTTGGTTGCACAATCGTGGTGTTCGGTCCTGCATCGGCCCGGGCGCACCCCACAGACACCGCCTGAGCGGCGTCAGCACGTGAGGGAGCGGACCTGAAAAGGCCGACTCTCGATTCTACGCTCCCGTGTGGCGCGTATTCAAATCGGCATGGTCGAGGTGTCGGCAGATCGACCGACACAGGCCGAAATGGCGTGAGATGCGGGTCTGGAGTCGCTGCTCCCTGACTATTCTCGGGCCACCCCCGGCATCTGACCGGGTCGGCGTGCGCCGGCGGTCCGCCGCCGCACGCACCTGCTCGAAGGGACGAGCCGTGACATCAGCGACGGAGCGGGGTGCCCCTGCCACCCAGGACCTCGGCCTGTGGTCCGCCGGGGTCGAGCGCTGGGCCCATCGCATCTTCACGGTGTGGACCGTGGTCGCGCTCGCCAGTGGCCCGAGCATCGAGATCCTCTCGTCGTTCCGGGACGCCCCGCGTCCCGCCACCTGGCTGCTCGGTGCGTTCCTGTGCGTCGCCGTCGTGCTGTCGCGCCTCCTGGCAGGGCGGATGTCCCCGATCGACGTCGTCATCGCGAACGTCGCGCTGCTCCTCGCGCTCTGGACCAACCAGCTCGTCGATGCCGCAGGATCGGGGGCCGACTCCGGCCCCGCTCTTCCCTTCGCGCTGGCGATCCTGATCGGTTACGCGACGTTCGCGCCGACTCGCGTCGCCATGGCGATCGCCCCGTGCACGGCGGCCATCTACGTCGCGCTGCGCGAGCTGTGGACCGGTCCCGGACTGGTGCTGAGCGGCATCGACGAGATGATCGTCCTCGGCGGCACCGGCGTCTCGATCCACGTCCTCATGCGTGTGCTGCGCTCCGCCGCGGCGCAGGCCGACCGGCTCCACGCCCTCGATCTGGAGAGCGAGCGGTCCCGAGCCCGCGAGGAGGCCCGGCGGCACAGCATCGACGAGGTCCGCCACGTGCTGCACGACGACGTGGTCGCCGCGCTCGTGCTCATCGATCTCTCCTCTTCCTCGTCCGACGACGCCGCCCGCCACGCCGCGCGCGCTGCGGTCGAGGAGCTCGAGCAGTTCCGCTCGTTCGCCGGACCGCGGCCCCGGACCTCCCCGCTGGCCTACGCACCGGTCGACGTCACGTTCGAGATCGACGAGACGTTCCGCTTCGACGACTACCCGACCGCGGTGCAGTCCGCTGTGGCCGGTGCCGCCATGGAGGCCCTTCGCAACGTCCGCAGGCACGCCGGCGTCGACCGTGCCCGGATGCGGGCGACGAGCGCCTCGGGCGGCGGTCTGGTGTTCGAGATCATCGACGAGGGACGCGGGATCGGGGCGGGGCACGGCGCCGGCTTCGGGATCACCGTCTCGATCGTCTCGAGGATGAGGGACGTCGGCGGTGCCGCCGAGGTGTCGCCACGACCCGGTGGCGGGACGATCGTGCGTCTCACCTGGACGCCCCCGTCACGGGACGCCGAGGTGGCGGTCGACCCGTGGTCGGCGGCGTGGAGCTCCATCATGACCTCGGTCCCCCGCATGCGCACCGACCTCGCCCTGATCGTCTACACCTACGCCGCCAGCCAGGCGTGGGCCGCACTGCGGCACGCCGATGCCGGCCGCAGCGTCGTCGGCGGCGCCTGCACGGCGGCAGGACTGCTCGTGCTGACGTGGGTCACGACACGCCGCGCCTCCCGCGCCCCGCTGACGGCGCGCTGGGTGCTGGCGCTCGTCTCCGTGCTCGTCGCGTTCCTGGCCGCTGGTCTGTGGAACGCCGGAGCGGGCGCGCTGCTGAGCTTCGACTCCTGGGTCGAGGGGATGACGGTGGCGCCGCTGATCGTCGTCGCCCTGCTCACGCCGTCACGCTGGACGATCCTCGCGGCGATCGTCAACTGCGTGACCGTCCTCGTGGCCGCCGTCGTCGACCCGACCATCGCGCCGGCCGACGCGCTCTCGCCCATCACGGGCACCGTCGTGGCGACCGGGGCGTTCCTCGCCGCGGCGGTGGCCCTGCGGCGGATCTCCGCCCAGGTCTCGGTGGTCGAGCGGGTCATCTCGTCGACCGCGGTGGCAGAGGTGCGGAGCACTGCCCGGGCCGAGCTGCTCAGCCAGGACCTCGCCCATCTCGGCGAGACCGTCCTGCCCTTCCTGACGCAGGTCGCCGACGGCGTCGTCACCCCCGGCGAGGCGGCGGTGCGAGAACGTGCCCGCACGTTGGCGGCACAGGTGCGCGACGACCTGCTCGTCCCCACGGTGCTCGACGCCGAGCTGCGGGGCGTCCTCGCGCAGATCCGGGCCGCGGGCGGAACCGTGACCTTCCGCGTCGACGACCTCCCGCCGGACGATCCGGCCCTGATCAGGCACGTCCTGGCGACGATCCTTGATCCCCTCGACAGGATGGCCGTGATCCGGATCTCCGGATCCGGCGCCCGCGTGGCAGTGACGATCGGCCCTGCCCTCACCGAGGATCGCGCCCGACGACTGCGATCCGTCCTCGGTGGCGTCGACCTGGAGGTCGGGTCCGGCGACCGGACCCGGATCACGGTCGACTGCTCCGACCGACAGGGTCCTTCGCCGGCACCCGACCCGTGGGTCACTGTGCACGACTCGTGACTCCGACCGCGGAGAACTTCTCCGCCGCGGATCGGTCATTCGTCCGCCGCCTGGCCCCGGCGTCGCTACAGTTTCGGCTGTGGCAATCGAGTGCAGAGCCTGTGTGGTCGATTCGACCCCTGCGGACGAGCACCCACCGCCGGCACCCGGGGCCGGCCCGTGACCGAGCTGGCCGGCTGGGCGCCGGGCATCGAACGCGCGATCCAGCGCGTCATCGCCGGCATGGGCGCCTTCTACGCCCTCGTCATGGCGCTGTGGATCTCGACCGAGGCCACGACCGCCGGTCGAGGCACGTGGATGCTCATGGTCGCGGGTCTGGCGATCCTGCTCGTCGTGACCGTGCGGGCATGGAGGACGCGCATCGGGACGGTCGACATCGTCGCCGTGAATCTCGCGCTGCTCGTGATGCTGCGGGTCAACGCGGAGGTCGGGACGGACGGCATCGGCATCCAGGCCGGCCCCGCCTACGTCTTCATGACCACGTCCCTCCTGCTGGCGGCACTGACCCTCCCGTGGACGATCTTCTGGCGATGGGCCGCCCTCACGACCGCGGTGTACGTGCTGGGCCGGTACGTCGGCGGCACGATCGACGACCTGTGGGCGGGCCTCGACGAGGCGATCTCCGACACCAGCACGATCGCCGCCGCGGGTCTGGTCCTGACGAGGTACCGCCGTGCGGGGCGGCGGGCCGACGAGGCCACCGCAGCGCGCCTGGAGGCCGGCCGGCGCGAGGCGCTCGCCGACGCCGTGGAGCAGGCCGCCGCCGAGGAGAGGCGGATCCTGCACGACCAGATCATCGCCGCGCTGGTGTCGATCGAGCACGCCGGGTCGGCCGGCGAGACCGACCGCGCATCGGAGGCGGCCAGCCGCGCCCGCGAGGGGCTCGCGGACGGGCGTGCCGACATCGGCTCCACCCCGGAGTCGAGATGGCTGGTCGACACGACGGGCCTGCGTGTCCCGGTGACGATCGACATCGACCCGGAGCTGATGACGTCCGGCGTCGTCCGACCGGCCGTCACCGTCGCCCTCGTCGGCGCGATCAACGAGGCACTGCGCAACGTCGAGCGGCACTCCGGGTCGCAGTCGGTGAGCGTCGACGTCCGGCGTGCCGGCGATGCGGGCGTCCGCGTGATCGTGCAGGACGACGGCCGCGGCCTCCCACCCGATCACGTGGCGGGCTTCGGCATCAGGCAGTCGATCGAGGCCCGCATGCACGAGGTCGGCGGAGCCGCCGAGGTGCGCAACGGCCCGGACGGCGGCGCCGTCGTCGAGCTCGTGTGGCCCGCCGACCGGCCTGCCGGGACGACGGTGCCCGCGGCCCACGTCCTGTCGTCCATCGGCGACCCCCGGCGGTTCACCTACGCGGTCACGGGTGTCGCGCTGGGGGGCCAGCTGTGGCTCGTCGCCCGGCACCTGCACGGCGTCCACGAGGCGGCGGTCGCGATCAGCACGACCGCACTGGTCCTCGCGGTCGCCTGGCTCGCCCCACGTCGACCGATCGGGCGCGGTGTGACGGTCGCCGTCGTGGCCCTGGCTGCGGCACTGCTCGCCTGGGGCCTTGCGGCCGCCGGCGACGGCGCGTTGCTGGACTTCCGGTCCTGGACCGTCGAGCTCACGTGCGTCCTGATCTTCACGCTGGTCTTCTTCATCTCGTTCAGGGCGCTCATGGCGCTCGCCGTCACGCTGGCCGTCGTGATGGTGGCGTGGTGCGCGCAGGACCCCGCCGTGGCGGTCGCCGACGCCACGGACCCGATCCTCCAGCCGATCTTCTACGCGGCGGCGATCGGCGCGACGGTCTGGGGCCTGCGCGCGCTGGGCGTCACGACGGCGGAGGAGGAACGGCGGTCCGTCCAGCAGATGTCGCTCGAGGCGGCACACGTCGCGCAGACGATCGTGGACCGGGAGCGGTTCCACCACCTGCGAGCGACGCTCGATCCGTTCTTCGAGTCCGTCCAGCACCAGTCGGTCGACGTGTCGGAGCCCGAGGTGATCGATCGCGCCCGCGCCCTGGCGATCCAGGTGCGCGACGAGATGTACCTGCCCGGCCTGCTCGACGACGACCTGCGGCTCCTGCTCGCGACGGCCCGCGAGTCGGGCACCTCCATCACGATCCGGGCCACGGCGTCGCCCGAGGGCGGAGCAGCGGTGCGACGGCTGCTGGAGGCCGCGATCGATCCGATGACCGTCCGCACGGCGACGCTGTCGCTCCCGGACTCGGGCGCGCCCTACGTCCGGCTCGTGATCCTGCCCGCCGCCGACGAGCCCACCCGTGAGCGGCTCGGGGAGGCGCTGGACCCCATCGGCGCGGAGATCGAGTCGCTCGAGCACGCCACCGTCATCACCGTGCCGATCACTCCGGCAGGTGCCCCTCGCCCCGCGCCATCGTGACGAGTCCGTGCGAGTTGCCGGGGTCGAGACCGCGCTGCCGGTAGGTGGCCACGGCACGGTTGAGGTGCTCCCTGACCGTCGACTCCGAGATGTGCATCGACTTCGCGACCGACTTGTAGGGCAGCCCTTCCGAGATCGAGCGCAGGATCTCGACCTGCCGGGGCGAGAGCCGCACCATGAGGTCGTCATCGGTCAGCAGGGCGTGCGCCAGGGCTCCCGAGCAGACCAGCTCGCCAGACAGCGCACCCAGGATCGACTCCGCGATCGACTCGACGGGGTCGATCTTGAGCAGCAGGCCCGACGCCCCGGCGGCGATCGCGCGACGCACCGGTGCCGGACGCTCCTCGGACGTGAAGATCAGCACCACCATGCCGTGGTCGACGAGTCGCTGGATGTCGTCCTCGACGGTCCCCTCGCGCGGCATCCCCAGGTCGAGGAGCACGACCGCAGCGCCGGCCCCGGGACCGGCGAGCAGGTCGTCGACCGAGTCGGCGACCGCCAGGAGCACCAGGTCCGGAGTCGCCTCGGCCAGTGCCGCACCGATGCCCTTGAGGACGATCGGGTGGTTGTCGATGGCGGCCACGCCGACCTGCGCAGCTCTCGTCACACCGGACGTCACGTCTCACCTCTTCTGGAGGACCCCATCGTCCTGCAGGTGGAGAGCCGCCGTCCAGTCATCGTTTCGGTGGACGGGCACCGTCACCCCATCGCGCTGACGGCTGTCCGCGCGACCTCGTCGACGAGCGTGACCCCCGCGTCGAAGGAGACGTTGCCGTCGGACAGCACCGTCAGGAGGTAGGTGCGACCGCCCGACTCGATCTCGCCGGTGCTCGTGACGTCCCACCGTCCCGTCGTCGAGCGCTGGAGGTAGCCGACCTTGAGCGCCGCGTCGTCGGGATCGTCCGCGGCCGCCGACACACCGAAGCGCTGGCTGTCCACGACGTTCGACATGAGGGTGCGCGCGTACGCCTGCGACGCGGGCGACAGCACCGAGTCGTCCCCGAGGACGACCTGCAGGAGGCTGACCTGATCGGCCGACGTCGTCTGCGTCAGCCCCCAGCTGCCGTTCGAGCCCACGTCCGTGTCGGTCAGGCCGATCTCGTCGTCGAACGCCTCGAGGCCGGCCTCTCCCCCGACCGCCTCGAACAACGTCGTCGCGGCGTCGTTGTCGCTGCGCTCGATCATCGCGGTGGCCAGGGCCTGCTCGGCCTCGCTCAGCTCCGTGCCGGCCCGCTCGTGCTGGTGCAGGAGCGCGGCCAGGATGTCGACCTTGACGACGCTGGCCGTGTCGAAGGCTCCCGTCCCGTACGTGAGGGACTGGCCGGTGTCGACGTCGAGCACCGACACCGAGAACCGCGCGTCGGTGTCGATGGCGTCGAGACCGACCGTCGACGGTTCCGTGGTCGGAGCCGTCGACGTGTCCAGCGCATTCGTCACCGTCGTGCCGGACGACGCCTCTCCCACGAGCGCGTCGGCCGCGATGCCGGCGGACGAGGGTGACGCGGCGGGGTCCTGAGTGGTCAGTGCGACCGCTGCGACGGCCACGGCCCCCGTCACGAGTGCGCTGGTGATCCACGTCCTGAAGGTCTGGCTCGTCATGTCGACGACGCTATGGACGTGGGCTGGGCGACTCCTCCGGCTCACCTGTCACGGGGATGTGAGCCCTCACGCGGGTGGGCTGAACTCCGCCTGTCCGGGCCCGTAACGATCGATCAGCCGCGACAGGACGATGGCCGTCTCGGTGCGGTCGACGTTGTCGGTCTCGACCCTCACCCGCTCCAGGGCGCGCTCGAGGTCGCGCACGTCCTTGGCGACGATGTGCAGGATCGCGTCGGCCGCGCCCGAGACCGTCGCCGCGGCGTGGACCTCCGGCACGCGGCCGAACGCCGCGCGCAGCTCGTCGGGCGAGATCGTGCCCTTGCAGTGCACCTCGACGTACGCCTCGGTCGTCCAGCCGACCAGGTGGGGATCGAGCACCGCCGTGAAGCCGGCAATGACCCCGTCGCTGACCAGGCGGTCCATCCGGCGCTTGACGGCCGGTGCCGACAGGCCGATCCGGTCGCCGATCGCGGCGTAGCTGGCGCGGCCGTCCTCGAGCAGGCATCCGATGAGCTGGCGGTCGAGATCGTCCATGCCAACAGTGTTGCAAGAATTCGCCGCAGAATCGAATGTGACGCAAGATTTCAGGGGTCCCAAACATGGTTTCCGATTCGTGTCGCGGCAGACGCGACGCCTAGCATGGATTCATTGCGCAGAGTCACTGCCTGAGCTCACCCCGGAGGCCTCACCTTGACCGTTCTCGACACCCGCACCGCTCCCGGCGTCGACGCCCTCCGTACCGCGCGGACCCGCCACTACCTGATGTGCGCGCCGACCCACTTCGAGGTCGCGTACGCGATCAACCCGTGGATGGACGTCACGAACCCGGTCGATGTCGATCGCGCCAGGCTCCAGTGGGACGTCCTGCGCACCACGTACCTGAGCCTGGGACACCGCGTCGACCTGATCGACCCGGTTGCGGGGCAGCCCGACATGGTGTTCGCGGCCAACGGCGGTCTCGTGATCGGCGGTCGCGCCTACGGCGCGAAGTTCCGCTTCCCGGAGCGTGCGGCCGAGGGGGGCGCCTACGCCGCCTGGCTCACGGGGCAGGGCTACCGGGTGGTCGAGCCCACCCGCACCAACGAGGGCGAGGGTGACTTCCTCGCGCTCGGCTCGATGATCTTGGCCGGCACGGGATTCCGCACGTCGATCGAGGCCCACATCGAGGCCGCCGACGCGCTCGACCGTCCCGTCGTGTCGCTCGAGCTGGTCGACCCGCGGTTCTACCACCTCGACGTCGCGATCGCCGTGCTCGACGACGGCAACGGCTCCGCACCGGCAGACATCGCGTACTACCCGGGGGCCTTCAGCCGGCACAGCCAGCGCACCCTGCGCGACCTGTTCCCCGACGCCATCCGCTGCACGGAGGACGACGCCCGCGCGTTCGGGCTCAACGCCGTGAGCGACGGCAAGAACGTCGTCCTGCCGGCGGCCGCGACGTCCCTCGCGACCAGCCTGCGCCGGCGTGGCTACACGCCCGTGCCGGTCGAGCTCGGCGAGTTCGTGAAGTCCGGCGGCAGCGTCAAGTGCTGCACCATGGAGATGCACCGCTAGTCGCTCACGTCGATTCGAGTCACACACGCCCCATCCGTCACGTAGAGTGTCGGCGTGTCGCACTCTCGGATCGCACTTGTCGTGCTATTTTTCGCCGCCCTCCTGGTGCCGGCGACCCCCGCGCAGGCGGCATCGACCGTCCTGTGCACGGGATACACCTCCTGCACCGACAAGGGCTACCCGCACTCCGGCTACTCGTCCCACAAGGACACGAGCTACTGGAACATGTACACGGGCACCAACTGCACCAACTACGTGGCGTACCGGCTGATCACGACGAACGGCATGCCCAACAAGCGTCCGGCGCCCGGCGTCGGCAACGCCCGCGACTGGGGCACGGCCATGGCGTCGGTCACCGACTCGACTCCGACCGTGGGAGCCGTGGCCTGGTGGGGCAAGACCGGCAACCACGTCGCGTACATCGAGAAGGTCGTGTCGACCAACGAGATCTGGGTGTCCGAGTCCAACTGGAGCGGCGCATTCGACTGGCGCAAGATCACCCGCTCCGGTGGCGGCTGGCCCGACGGCATCATCCACTTCACCAACCCGACCCTGGCCAACTCCGCGAAGCCCGTCGTCCTCTCCGCGCCCAAGGTCGGCACGGCCGTCATGGCCTCCGCGGGCAGCTGGAGCCCGGCGCCGACCAGCTACGCCTACCAGTGGCTCCTCGACGGCAACCCCATCAGCAAGGCCACGGCGAAGACCTTCACCCCGACGGCCTACCAGGCCAACCGCAACCTGTCGGTCGTCGTCACGGCCGCCCACGCGGGCTACCCGAGCGTCCAGGCCACCTCCGACCCGCGGACGGTCGCACCGGGCACCTTGACCGTCACCGCGTCTCCCGCGCTCAGCGGCACCGCCAAGGTCGGGTCGCGCCTGACGACGACCACCGGCACCTGGTCGCGCAAGGACCTGACGTTCACCTACCAGTGGTTCTCGGGCGGGACGCCGGTCGCCGGAGCCACGGCCGCGAGCTATGTCGCGCGCTCCACCGACGTCGGCAAGACCATCACGGCCCAGGTCAGCGGCGGCCGCGGCGGCTACACGACCCTGGCGTCGAGCACGACCCCCACGGCTCGTGTCGCGCCGGGCACGCTCAAGCGACGCTCGGCTCCGAGCGTCTCCGGCACGCCGCGCATCGGCTCGCGCCTCACGGCCGATCCGGGCACGTGGTCCCCCAGCGCCACCACGACCTTCCAGTGGTACGCCGAC
>Ga0247734_1001322_pt1 | contig 19014 bp, 20 predicted proteins | sample UWRJL103311B2_FD_180933 | JGI IMG/M metagenome (GOLD analysis project Ga0247734, IMG submission 180933) | Plant litter microbial communities from Arlington Agricultural Research Station in Wisconsin, United States - UWRJ-L103-311B-2 | ecosystem: Environmental > Terrestrial > Plant litter >... | reverse complement strand
TTTTTGTATGTTGCATGAATCAGTTGGGTTCAAAGGTAGATTGTACCATCTTTCTTGACGTCTCTTCATTCAAACCAAGCTCAAGAATCTTCAGTTCTGGTAGTCTTGAGTAGTGTTGCTCTGGGGCCAATCGTTACATGCATCAATGATACACGGCGTGGAAACTGAGAAATCGAGGTAATAATGGGTATGGTAGGGGGCCGAATGATGTAAGCCTTGCTGAAAGACAACTCTTCATGCGCCTTAGTTACATGTGAAGACAAATTTCAAGTGCGGCCTCTTTGATATGACGGCCAAATTTAGACCCTTGATATGTGACTGGCAGAGCAAGCATTGTCAGCGCACCTCCCGTGCTAATGGATTACATCGGGACACTGAGTCTTACCGTAGATTGAGACTGCAAATCCTCTTCTCTCGCTCATGTCTTTCTTACCTTATCATTCTTTTCTCGTTGTGTATTTCATTACGTGATGTTCCAACCTCGATATACACGTCAATTTCCTTCTTCTAGAACTTCGCATATACCTTGCATATTTATATGTGTTGCTCCTATAATTTCAGTTGTACTATTATGTACCTTTTATCTAAGCCGTTCATCGAATTACCATCCAAGTTTTCCGAGCTTACTCCAGCATGGAAATGTAGCTTATAACAAAGAGCACTTCGTGCAGGACATTTTGAATTCAGAGATCGATGGACCATTCAATAACACATCACTTACTACGCTTTGTAGTCGACAAGATTGGATAGAAGGGCTCGTTATTGAGTGTGTTGGTTTTGGTGGAGGAGTCGGAAATATTAGGAACGTGTTTCTAAATTGCTTTCGATATGCTATTGAGGCCGGAGGTTTGTTGACATCGTTCATAAATACCTTTGATAATATTTCTAACTCTGTAGCCTAGCAACCGGTCTTATTCTTCCTCAGATTATAAAACGAGCGGAGGATAAGATAGAAATTCATCATGGAAAATTGATCCCTTTCACATACCTCTTCGATGCCGAATATTTGACCGAATCTCTCTCCACATCCTGTCCTCGAATGCATATCATTTCCAACGCTACCCACATTGAAAGTATCTCACCAAAACCTATTGATTTAGTCTCCAAAAGTCTAGTCCCACTTAGCAGAGATCAATTTCCCACCTGCATCGAACCTAAAAATTGGGGCCAGAACTTCCGTCAATTTCTCAAAGATGCAAACGCAGCCATCTCATCTCAACGACCTCAAATCATTCATCTCGACGTCACAATCTTTGAGTGGCCACTCAGCTTTGATGAACCCACATTTGTCGCAACGTTCGGTCGCATTCTACGATTCCGCGCCGATGTTAGGCAAATTGTTGCCACAATTCTGTATGGGATTCGCACCCAATATGCCCCTGATCTAGAACTAGTGGAGGGTATTCAAGACAACCTATTCTACGGTGCGCATTTGAGAACGTCAGTGGATGCAGCAGCCGCCCACTGGCGAGGTTATGAAGCGCAAAGCAAAGATTATCTTTCCGCAGCGGCGGAACGCAACCTCAGTCTGATCTATCTGGCTTGCGGGAATTCCGAAGATATCACACGCTTCAACACGACTGCTATCTCCCAAAACATGAGCGTTGTAACCAAAGATCTTATCCTCTCTTCGTCTGCTTTCACCGCTGAGAGGAAGCTTATGGAAGCGCTGTCTTGGGATCAGAGGGCACTGATTGATTATGAGGTTTTGCTAAGATCGAGTATATTTGGGGCAACTTTGGAGACAAGTTTTGGGTGGAATATTGCATTTAGGAGACATGTGGTCGTGGGTAATGGTACTTGGATAGCGGTATCGCCAGATGATGTGGCCGATGATATCGGATTGACCTTTGCGGATGAGAGGAGTATGATCTTCGGCAATAAAGGTGGAAGCAGCTTCTTTACTAAAACCGTATGGCCTTGAACTTCGCTAAAGTAAAATGTTGGTCTATGTATTTTATTATGGGCTGGGGACCGGCGTTACATCAACGGAGTCATTTAGCAGAATAACATTAGGTAATAATGTCCGAGAATAAGCTTTAGAGATAATAGAGATACTGTCATCATATTTTTGCCCTTCAAGCATGACATGAGGAGTCTGTAAATATTACAAAATGCTCCATTAATCGATCCGGTATCACCATGTTGAACTGCGGTTTTTAAAATAAAAATTCGACAATATGAACCACTCTTGTCAACACTCCCATGTTATAGGCCAGAATAAATTAATTGGTTAAAAAAATTGAGAAATAGCTAGATTCTACATTATGATACGAATCCGGGAATCTCTGTGTCATAAAGTCCAAAGGCAAATATCAAGAATCGAATCACGTGATTATCGTGAACAAAGTTAAGCGAGAATGTTAGCTCAGGGGTAAGGCACCCCGACAACACTTGGTATCGGGAAATTGAGTCACCAGCCCTATTACTTTACTATGATTGGTGTTCTCATGTTATGATATATCGTCTAAAGTCGGAGAGGCGTCTAGTCGACCTAAACCTTTGGGTCACCAGGGGTCGTCGGAATTCATGACCGAATTGTCAGCAAAACAATACCAAACAACACCAAAAGTCGGTCATAGATCTGACGACCCCTGACGGGTTGAATTACGTACAGAGCACGCCAAGTAGAGGAGTTACGAGTACGAATGATGGTATTGCTCCGGGCATAATAATAGTTAGTGTTCTGAGGTTAATAAATATTCTTATAAGGCAGTGTAGGGATTTGATCATGATTGCAATCATAGACATCTGCAGATTCCTTCGGTAAAACCCATATATCAAATCCTGCTATTTGGTTTTCTCGCCCTGCTCTCCAAATCTGAGTTCCGTATGGACTCCCAACCCAGGTTCCTGTTCATCTGCAGCCAAGGCCTTAAGATCATCTTCACCCATCTCCCCATCCCAACCATTCTCAACCAAGTATGCTCTAAACAGTCCGTCCTTGATCGCGAGATCATCACCTGTCAATTCTTCCACAAAGAAATACGTCACCAAAATTCCCGTGATACCACAGATCGCCGCGATAATAAATGTCCATCTCTTTCCAAGATGTAGCTGAATCGGTGTAAAAGCCTGCGTCCCAACCGCAGCCCCGACTTTTCCCAAGGCTGCTGAGATCCCATAACAAGTTCCCCTTACAGAAGTAGCATAAGATTCAGATGAAATAAGTCCTAGCATATCTCCTGGTCCTAGATTTCCACTTGATTGCATCAGTCCGTAAAAAACAACGAAAAGTGGCACGATTTTAGTGATTTGGTTGTAGGCGCAGCCGATAATAAGCCCAAAGACTAAGTAGCCGGAAAAACCTAGCATCATGGTTTTCTTGCGTCCGAGGCGATTACATAGGTAGGCACCTAGAAAAACTCCGGGGAGGGAGAGAATACCGAGAAGCAGTTGCCATTCGGCGGTTCGAATGATGATGGTACTTTCTGAGCCGGTAGAGGGGATCACCGACGCAATTATCGTACCTGAAAATACCCCGTTGGGAAAAGTGACGAAATCATAGAGAAACCAGGCACCACACGTCCCGATCAGCGTTCTCCAGTAGTACCGCAAAACTAATTTGTAGGGAACCTGACGCTTGATGGCACCCTTACGATAGAGCTTCGAGTTTAGCATTTTAAGACGGAAATAAAACACTGTTAGGGGAAAGATGACACCGATGCCGAAACAGACACGCCATGTTGTGCTGTAATGGGAACGACCGCAGGCGGAGAAAACTATCAAAAAGATGATAACACAGAGGGGGCCACCGAAGGATAGGGGGAGGTTGGTTACGAGAATGAATATAGGACCTCGTTGAGACAAGGTATGTTCGTTTGCTGCTTCAGAAGCGGAAGTGGACGAGGCAGGATATTCGCCTGGTCTGTTAACCATATTGCATTTTGAGGTATTCGGGAATAGATCTTACCTCCTGTACCAAATCCGACTATGCCACGGCAAATAGTGAGCATCCAGAACATGCCGTTGATGGTTGTGCCGTGCGCAGCTGTTGCTAGAATTCCCCCGATTACAATCATCATTGTCGTGGTGACAATAGCAACCTTTCGACCCAGGTAATCACAGATTAGACCGACTACGAGCTGCCCAAAGATCTCTCCTACTAAGAGAGCATTAGACACACGAGTACTAACAGCTGCAGTATATTCTTTAGGATACTCCTATGTGTTCTGCATCAGTCTATGTCCATTTTCTTGCTCGAGTAGTCAATCCTATCCGGCAAGTGTGTTTTGTGAAACTGGATGGATTATCTGGTTTTGTAAACAAATGTAATATACCTTTTTAAAAAGAACATTTGCCATTGTCATAAGATTATTCTGATACCCATCAGATATCAAAGCAAACCCAGCACAAAACTGCCATATAACAGTTAGCATTGTAAGATTGCATTGCCGCTCTTCGAACCAAAGTGATAATAGCTTACAATGGTAAAAATATCAGATAACGACTGTTTTTTCGCTGATACCATCGCAGAAGGTGCAACAGCGTCATCAGAGGGTGGTATTGCTGAACTTAGCACTGATACAATCCGGCCATCATCGATCGCTTTCTCTTTATCTATGGCCATGTTTGCCAGGCTCAATTGCACTGTACTTTGCAGCTAATATGTGCCGTATGTCTTGGTATCTAGTCCTTTAGCACAAGAGAATCATGGATCCTTTTATGTTACGAAAAACAAGCTACGAGGATCTAATGCTTCTTCGAAATAAGCATTACGGCTTTTGCCCCATTCTTGAACATGAGGTTACGTAGGGGGTAGTCGTCCAATGACTGCGGGGAATTGAAACCATGTGCTCTGCGAGAAGCCAAGATGTGTTTCCATATAGCGCAATCTGAGCGTAGATCTCCCATCCCATGCACGTGCGTCTAATATCGCCCAGGCCGCCCAGCCGGGAAGAAAAAGCTTGAGGACGCCCGCAGCCGCATAGCCGGAAAAAGACTGGGATCCTGCTCTCACCTGGAGGCTCGAGTGTTCACAATGTCAAATGACTGAAACACGTGTAGATTGTTCAGTCGCGTCGTTACCTGAAGTGGTTATATTCAATCCAGTCTTTTTATGATTGGGAGCCAGAAATGCGCAACATCCCGATATGATTTTGCAAAGTTAGGGATACTTATTATCTAGAACAAAACAACATTGAAAAGGAAATATATGCCCTGGTTTTCCGAGCGTGCTGAGTTAGGCAGAGATTAAGCAATGGAGGGTTCAGTAAAGCATGTTATTATGTCTTCTATTTTTATTCTAACGTTTCTCGTATATACATCTAATCATAAGCTCTTGTCTTCGCAGTACGTTCTAATACAATTAATTAATTTTCGTCGTGTTTCTGGTTTATCGAAGACTTGCGCATGGTCCAGGTCACTGAACCAAAGCACATCAATACCTTCTCCCTTCCATGGTCTTCTCTTCCACTCTTCCTCCTTCGGTTCCTCATCACAAGAAGGTCCACCGCCCACTCGTAATCTCACTGATCGTTTCACGTCTATTGGTTGATCTGTGTCAATCAATGTACCTTCACTAGATGAGGTAGATGGATCTATTTTGACATATCTGCTCTCATAGCCATGAATCGGCTCAGATAGGTAACGACCTACAGCTTCAGTGTTGACAATTAAATCATGCCCACCTAAAGAGACTGTGACTTTATGGGAGATAAGATCTTTCTTCCAAAGTATGTTCTGGCTCCAGAAAAAGTGGCGCGCGAGCGTATGTGCAACACCAGAATCCATGCTTGCAAAGTAGTATAGCTGGAACTCATTTGCGTGAGTTGGCTGTCTTCTGGTGAAGTTGTAGGCGACGTCTGGTAGGTGAAGTAAGATTGAAACTGGGTCTATCAACAATACGGGTCCAACTCGATTGGAAAGAGGAGGGTAGGCGAGGAGATGTGTCGATATCACGGTTCCGTACGAATGGGATGATAAGACAAATCTTTGATCGCCAAAGTGTTTGGATATGATACTTGTGATCTCAGCGCATAATTTCTCTCGGCGAAGTGCAGAATGGGTGATGCGGAAAGAGACTGGCATGATTTCAATAGCGAGGATACCGACCTGGTCGTTTGGATCTAATGTTTCAAGACCTTGTGTTGAGTTAAGCTCGGAGAGGAAATTGGTGTACGGGTATAGTCCAATTCCAATGCCATGCAGGAAAACCACGGGTAGCTTCGTTTTGGACGTATGCTTGCGGTACCAGTATGTTGTATGCTTAGCTGGACTCAGCTGGCGTGAAAGATATGCATATGGACGCAACGGCCAAATGGTAAAGAAGCGACTGAGGGATGTACGGTGGAACTGGAATCCGTGGTACGATAGCTTGAGGAAGGTAAGGAAGTCGACGAATCCAACACACTGCATTGATGTTAGCCCCGAATCTTACCTACAACTGGAAAGAGAGTCGTACAAAATACCAAATCAAGCTTCGATGCAACATATCAACTTTATCCAGAGTCAACCGCAAGGCTTGTGCACTTCCTCTGCCTTCTTCTATCGGTCTGCCCAACAACTTTTCCGTGGCCGACACATATTCTTCTAACTCATCGTCATCATCTCCCGGTGGCCCGCCTCTATTAAAGAATGCCCATAGCAGGAAATCTTTCAGGTTCTCCCTCTTGATCTCATTTATATCTGCTCCAAGGAACCACTTTCGCAGATATCCTTCGCAGTCGGTGATATTGTCATTGCATAGTGAAAATAGCTCTCTTCGCTCTTCTCGTGAAGGTAGAGGTGGATGTGCGGTTTTGCGTTGCAAATATCTGTTGTATGGCAAGTAGACCAAGAAATAAAACAAGGTTTCTAGGACAGCGCCTGTCTCGACGAGGAGGGGAAACCGGTATTTCGTTGCCTTGAAGCCGTAGAGGTAGACGAGGAGGACACAATAGCCGATGCAGAGAGGGGATATATAGTGTAAACCGACTATGCACAATCGTATAAACCAGTATTCTGGCTTGGAGGTCCCGATCATGGCGGGGTATGGAGGACGACTTGTTGCTGAAGGGAAGCCACGTTGGCGATGAAAAGTTGATAATGTGGCGGTAGGAAGGAAAAGTCTTAGAATGAAGATGCGGTAGTTTTGATAAGATGCGTAGTTGAAGTAGTTGGGATAGAGAAGCGTTGGGATGATTCGGCCATACAACGTAGACCAGAGGATACAACTCTCAACAGTTTGGAAAGTTGAAGCTCGTACCATCCTTTTTTTATTTTCACATGTCAATAACCGCGGCATGACATGTGCATAATTAAAGTTTACAGTATCCTTGTCCTTACATAAGCTTTGTGCAAATTATACAGGGTTCTCCAGAATTCGGTTAACCCCTTGAAATTAGTATTCTACTGTAGCCACTTCAGGGAGTTTTACCCTTTCTACTTTGTTTAAAAAGTCTTGATCGGTGTATCAAAGGGTTAATTTATACACCTCATGAGTTTGCGAGACAGAGATGAGTCCCTTGCTGCTAGTTGAATATGTAGCCAGAGTAAAGCTCCATTGATTTGAAGAAACCAATTGTCTTGTCACAGACAATCAATCATACAAGGAGCCAGTAAGAAGTTTAAAGAATCGCACCTAGTAGCCCGAAGGGACATAGTATGTTGTTTCATTATAGTTTAGGCTTAAGACACAAGTTCAGTGATCTTGCTAGCCACTGGCTATATATCTATCTTGCCAAGAAGCCAGCATACCCTTGTACCGGTTCTCATCTGGATCTGCCTATGAATCCAACGAGAGATGACGACCTGAAAAAGTGACGGCCTATACCAGAGTAAAATTCCCGGTGGGCTCCTCTATCCGAGAGATTCAAAAACCAAAACTTGAAAACGGCGGTGAAGCCTGCTCGTGGATTATACTATTTCCCATAGATGTGCTAGGCCCTCTAGTAGAGATAGGCGGTCCAGATCCAGATACACCGTTGTGGACATCTCGAACAACTGGCCAGGGCTTGGAGTAGTAAACTTGGTCGAGAGGGCTCAGACTGGTTGAAGCATGGTGGCTATAAGATGACAACACTGTGCGGCGGTACCATTACGAGAGATTGCAGGCTAATACCGGTGCTAGCAGGTCGTAAACTCGGTATACTAACTAACGGATATCCCCAGGATTCATTGTTTAAAGTTGAGAAAGCTCCAGGCCTAGATATATTCCTCGCACTCTTCCCATGTCTGCACTACCTGCAATCTTTTCACCGAGTTGAATTCCATATTCGGAAATCCGGCATTAAATCTCAAAATCTTCATTTCGAAGAAAATCTTAGAATTCATTTGCCTGCATATAGTTATTTCAAACAAATATGGAACTTTAGGATTGCTCCACCGGCACTTTGATATTTATTTATTATTGAGATTCCGTAGGTACAATACCTATCAGTATGTCCCACCTTACAGTAGATCGAAAGATGCACTATGGCCAAGCCACAATATCATAAAGCAGGGCTATGGATGCCCCAGGTACTTGCAGCACAGCACAGCACAACAAACTCATAATCTTAATGTTATCTTTAATATATGTGGCACCACATGAGGTGTCCAGCTTTCTCACACATTGAACATATTTAGTATGATATATACACCGTATGCATTCGTCTCTAGAAGGCTCTGGCAAAACATTACCTCCTTATCTTCTTTAATCGACTTCAGCTTGTGAAATTTAGTCCCGTCATTGCAGTACCTCGAGGAATCAGTAGTTTTGGAACTTGGTGCAAATAGCTCGACAAGCAGCGGGTTTCTGGCATTGAGTAAAGTATTTCCTGGATTGACCGAAATAATGATGCAAGATCCACTGAATTTCTGATGAACGTAAATTAGTGTGGACCAAAAAGCTAATTATTGGACATATCGTTCTTAGTGCTCACTCAGTTTAGAAAGAATGACCCCAGAAGTTCTGAACCCATGGCCCACAACAAGCGGGGACAACATAGTGTAGTATCAATGAGATATTCTGTTGATATCATCGAAAAACCATTAAAATTGAGCCGTTTCCTTCCAGGAAGGGAAAGAAGCTGCCCACATAAAGAGAACATTCACCTATTCTTTTTGGTCTAATTCAGCAGACATTTAAGCTGTTTCAAAGATCTGGCGAAGCGTGCAAGTATAGCATTTTCTTGGCGACGTGCTTCCGAATATTGCTACATGCTGTTGCTAATTAAGTTGCCCATTCGGTTTTAAGAGGCTTCAGTTGTTCTATTGGAAACTAGGGGAAAATAATTCCAGCCAGTTATCAGTACTTATGCTTTCGGTGATCGTTCTCGGTGCTGTGATTTTGGGATGTAGCACTTCATTTAATTATGTGCTAGGTTAGAGCTACTGTTTTAGGATGAGAATCAGTCAACCATACCGAAATCACTTCTCGATCAAAGCTATGACTTCCAAAATCTCAAAAGTCGAACTCGCTAAAACAAGGGGCTTATCACGTGTAATTAATAATCCCGTGACTTGTATCTAATTTAGCTTATAACCATGAATACCAAGTATAAATTCCCAATATCGTGAGATTCTTCGCAAAGGTCTATGGGGGTGTTTACACAGTGAGTTGGTGTTGTTGAAGCAAGAGCCTAGACTAAAGGGTACACACCTACGTCAGCTTATTCTTGGCTCCCACGTTGGCTGGTCAGCATCTTCCATTTGATTGTGTTTATTCTTCACTCTTCTGGGCACTGCACACTGCAATTTCAAGGATTCGCGTATCCGCCTTGGAAACCTGCATACCTTTCCAGTCTCGTAACAAATTCTCCAGCTGCCGAATAAGTTTGGTGAGAGGAGGGCTACCCTACCCCGCCGTACCCCGCAGACCTTTTGTATATCCTATGCTGTGCCAATCGGTCGTATCTATCGACCAGCATAGTAATTCTTAGTCTGGGAGCAAAGAGTTTGGGCGACGAAGTAACGTGGTATGCAATTCCCGATACCGGTCTAAGAAAGAAGTCATGACGGGTCTTCTTAAACTTCCACACTTCTGTCTTCAAACATGGAGTTCTGAAAACCTTCAGAGCTGGCTACCGACATTTCCCGCTATGCCTGCATTCTCATTAAGGTTAATTGGGAATTTTTTTATTGCAAGTCAGGTGGTAGTGCATTTGGATGCATCCGAGCAATCAAGGAATATTGACATTCTGAACTATGTTGACCCATTAATCGGAACAACCGAAGGAGGTGAGATGTGAACACATCTTCTTGGAAAACCAAACTGAGCTGTTTGATAGGCCATGTATTCGCAGGAGCAAATCTTCCCTTTGGAATGGCAAAAGGTGGCCCAGATGTAAACGACCCTGATGAGAAGCAAGGTGGCTTTGCAACTGGCGATACCGAAATCACGGGCTTCTCGCACATGCATGATTCCGGCACGGGAGGAGTCAGTATATTTTCTTTGAGTTAAAACGGGCAACTAATATAAATACATAGGCACCATCATTAGGAAACTTCCCTTTCTTCGTACACACGGGATGTCCCGGAGATGACATTAACAACTGCAAATTCTCGAAAGGAGCACGTGCTTCAAAGTGGAAGCAGGAGTCTGTTCAAGCATCTCCTGGATACTTCTCAGTTACTTTAAATACATCAATCCAGGTAGAAGTGACACCAAAAGAACATTCTGTTTTATACCGAATCACATTTCCAAGAAATGAGACAAACCTTGAATCCGATGACGACTCAGCCCTCCCATACAAGCCCATGATATTTTTCGACCTGACAGATTTACCAGAAAGTCGCACTTATGGTTCAATGTCAGTTCTGAAAAAACCTGATGGCACAGTTCGATTCTCAGGAAATGGAACATTTAACCCGTCATTTGGCCTTGGGTCTTATAACGTAAGTCTTTTCCTATTTAGATAATTCAAATCTAAGCTTCCTATTAAATACGTAATTATTATTTCCAACTTAACCTTTAAGATGACACTGAGTAGGAACTATACGCTAACAAGTTTATTATTAGGCATACTTCTGCGCTGATACTGTTGGAGAAGTGGAAGAGACTGGCGTCTTTATGAACAGCCGTGCTGGAAAATGGCCTGATGGTGTGGAACAAACTGTGTTTATTGGACCGAATGGAAATGAACCCCCAATTTCAGCAGGCCGCTATGCAAAATATCTCACTCCAAAAAGGGAAACCCAGGGAGATCAGATTTTCTTACGTGCTGCGATGTCTTTTCAAAGTATTGATCAAGCTTGTAAATGGAGTGAAGATGAATTTGCTTGGACTGGGGTCCCAGAAGCCATGTTCGCCAAAGCCAAAAAGGAAGCTGAAGATATGTGGAGAGAAAAACTTTCCGTGATCGATATCGACACGACAGGTGTTAGTAATGAGTTGATTACTGTCTTCTGGTCAGGAACGTACAGGACAATGATATCACCACAAGATATGTAGGCATATCACTCTTCCAAAACATATGCATTGAGGACATGAAAGAAACTGATAATGCTTGGTAACAGGACTGGGGAGAATCCTCTTTGGGATAGTGAAGAGCCCTATTATGATTCTTTCTATTGTATATGGGACTCGTTCAGAAGTGTTCATCCTCTTCTAACGATACTTGATCCCAAAAGTCAAACAAAGATGGTGAGAGCATTAATTGATATTTACCGACACGAAGGTAAGTCTAACAGCAATGGCTTACAAAAGTTTATATTGATAGTTTGGCAGGATATCTTCCTGATTGTCGAATGTCTCTTTGCAAAGGATTCACTCAGGGTGGATCGAATGCTGATATTGTACTGGCGGACGCTTTTGTGAAGGGACTCACGGATGGCATCGATTGGGCTACAGGTTATGAGGCAGTGGTAAAGGATGCTGAAGGTATATTCTCTTGGGATATCAATTCATTGGACTGGGTGGCTAACTATTAACAGTCCAGCCTCTTGACTGGGCTGTCGAAGGTCGCGGAGGTTTGACTTCATGGAAAACTCTTGGTTATATTCCCACCGATGACTTTGACCCATATGGAGGCGGACCATTTACGAGATCTATCTCTCGAACTGTAGAGTATGCATACGATGACTTCTGCATTGCCCAGATGGCAAAAGCCCTTGGTCATCCAGAAGATGCAGAGAAATATTTACAGAGATCGGATAATTGGAAAAATATGTACAAAGAGGACCAGGTTTCTTTTGTCAGTAACACCACAGATCATCCTAACTCTACTATTGATAGTGGGTTCGTTGGATTTCTTCAAGTTCGTTACTTGAACGGCACTTTCGGCTTCCAAGATCCATCTCTTTGTTCTCCTCTCTATAACTTTACTTCTTGTTATTTGAACCCTAATGGCCACGAAACGTACGAGGGAAGCTCATGGATGTATACTTTCTTCGTCCCACAAGATATGAGCACACTCATTACTACTCTTGGTGGCCCAGAAACATTTGTCAAACGACTACAGTACCTTCATACTTCCGGACTGTTGTATATTGGTGATGAGCAAGCTTTCCTTCCAGTCTTCCAATTCCATTATGCGGGACGACCAGGGTTGTCTGCTTATTTTTCACATTTCTACATTCCAAGCCAGTTCAATGCTTCTAGGAATGGCATCCCAGGAAACGACGATTCGGGAGCGATGGGTTCCTTCACGACTCTAGCTATGATGGGTCTTTGGCCAGTTGCTGGACAAAATGTATACTTAATCACCCCGCCTTATTTCTCGGAAGTCAGTGTTCGGAATAATTTGACTGGGAATGTGGCTACGATTCGAAATGTTGGATTTGACCCGAAATATGAGTCTATCTATATTCAGAGTGCGAAACTGAATGGAGTGAACTATTCGAAGAATTGGATCACGCATAATTTCTGGACGGAGGGTGGATTGCTTGAGTTGGTGTTGGGAAGGAATGAATCACAGTGGGGGACGAGGGATGCGGATCTGCCGCCAAGCTCGTCGACAAGCTGGTGAACCCACAGAGTAGTATATTTAAATGTCCTTTTCAACACGCAGTTCTCGATGGAGGATAATGGAGGATAATTGAGGGTATTGTAGATGATCAGATATAGCGATTTGATTGAAAGGAAATAAGATGTCATTCTAGATTTCCAGAGCCTTGTTAACTTGATGTCAAAGACAAATCTTGGCATATCAATGTTAAACTCCACCAACCTCCAGTATAAGATCGGACTCTCTTGAAAGTACAATGTCGTTTATAAATCCAGATACGGTACTTGTATACCTTCTCTTTGTTGTTTTTTTATTTGTGTGGGCAAAAGCATTAAGTGAGGCTTAGTCCTTCGTATTGTTCTTATTCGTGCTCTTTGTGTTTAGAACATCTCAATTTGTACTTCTATCTTGATATTCTCTCTTTTGAATTTTCTCACACTCATCACATTTCTGTTTCATCATAGAGTTCATTCAATTGCTTATTTCCGTTATTCCAGTTCCTGTGCTAATCATGAGGCCGGTTGAGAAAATGACAGCCGATCACGATATCATCATTATTGGTGCTGGCATATGTGGAATTAATTCAGCATATCACGTACAGACTGAGCTGCCACACTATAGCTACATAATCTTAGAGAGTCGTAACGCAATTGGAGGAACGTGGGATTTGTTTCGGTACCCAGGTGTCCGTTCAGATTCGGATCTGTTCACATTAGGCTTCTACTGGAATCCCTGGAAGTCCGACGAACTCATAGTTGAAGGCCAAGCTATACAGAATTACATCAAAGAGTCCGCTGAGAATTTTGGGATCGCTCAGAAGATTAGGTTTCGTCACCGATTCTTGAGTGGAGATTGGAACTCTGATCGCCAACGATGGGCTTTGACGATTGATAAAGAGGGCGAGACCCAGGTGTTTACGGCAAAGTTTCTCATAATGTCTACCGGGTATTTTGATTATGATGAGCCGATGAAAGCTGTCATACCGGGAATTGAGAACTTCAAAGGCAAGCTGGTCCATACCCAGTTTTGGCCCCAAGACTTGGATTACACAAACAAGAATGTGGTCATTATCGGAAGCGGTGCAACTGCCATCACACTATTGCCAGCCATGGCCGAGAAAGTCTCCAGTATTACCATGCTTCAACGTAGTCCTACTTATATCATTAGCCGAACAAGGATAGATTCTCATGCGACGATCTTGCAAAAGTACCTGCCTATTTGGCTGAGTGGTCAAATTATCCGCTTCAAATACATTGTGCTTAGTTTGATAATGGTATATCTTTGCGTGTTATTTCCGACCTGGATGAGGAAGTTACTTAGACACCACAACGAGAGATTGTTACCCAAACATATTGCCCACAATCCCCATTTTACTCCACTTTACAACCCATGGGAACAACGAATGTGTGTCTGTCCGGATAATGACTTTTTTGATGCCCTTTACAGTGGAAAAGCGCATGTGGTAACGGACTCAATCGAGGCTGTCATGGAGAACGGGATCCGGACGAAACATGGTACGCTGCTAGATGCCGACATTATTATCACTGCTACTGGTCTCAAACTTCAGTTATTTGGAGGAGCTCGCATTCTTATCGATGGTAAAACAATAGATATGTCAAAGAAGTTTTTCTGGCGCAGCTCATTTGTGCAAGATATTCCAAACGCTGTAGTTGTCATCGGCTCTATGCATACCTCTTGGACTTTGGGTGCTGATATCACTGCTTCACAAGTATGCAGGATATTGAAAAATATGGAAACAAACAGGCTGTCATCAGTGGTACCGAAAGTTTCGCAAGGCGTCAAACTGGAACCGATCAAAGTTCCTGAATCTGCCTCGACATATCTGAAGCGAGGCATAACCGATTTACCAAAGACGGGTGATAAAGGACCGTGGATGGGAAGAATGGGCTACATCAGTGACCGCTGGTCTACTGACTATGGCTCATTCTCTGGTATGGTCAAGGAATTGAAATTCGTAAAGGAAAATTTTGGTAAGTGATTGGCTTCAGCTTTGCGCAACGTCGGTAACGGTTAGTATGGAAATATAATTATGGGGCGCAAATATGTACATTCCAGTTCTAGTCTAACTACATATAAATACACTTTTATAAATACACTTTTATAAATACACTTTATCACACAATATAACGGATAGCCAGGGGCTGTTTTCAGGGGGGTTTAGACACTGTTTTTAATGGCCTCCTAACCAATTTGTAGCTAACCGAGCACCCGCCACCTCTGCACAAACCTTTCCAACCAGGCTCCGTCCTCATATTTGGCCGACAGCTTCTTGACGCAACCTCTCTCAAGATGCCATCTCCTCCAACCTTCTCTCACCATATGGAGCTGGCCATTACGAAGCAGCAAACGCGCCTTCTGGGCCCGCTTGCTGCTCGCTCACTGCTCATGATGGATTCAAAGCGTACAGTACTCTCGTTTCCCTTCCTTCCATTTCGCTCCTTTTACTCTTACCATCGACTTTTGCATCCTGCATCCCTCCTGATTCCCCTGTCCCAACATAGCTCTCGTGCTAACCGGCATTTTAGTTGCTCTACTGCAACGATTATCGCCTCCACCAGGACACAGTCGTTGTGACCTGCCATCTCGTCACCCTTAGAAATCTTGCATAATTATACGGCCGTATCGAAACGGTAAAGCCAGCCTATCTATTGACAATGGGACGGATAGCCCGAGCGAATCTGACACAGACAACATATTTGAATGCATTGATAGTAAAGCTGACAAATTAAGTGATACTGATTCAGAGAGCTCTCTAAAAGAAGTCCATAGTAAGACTAATAACAACAACATGCTTTTCGACGATGAAATACGACACCCACCTGAATACTATCTTATCACATCAGCTAGTCTCGATGTCGGAACATTTCGGCAACGTCGTTATAGCTCGAAAACGCAGGGTCGCATTGAGTGGGTCAAAGAACATTATAATCGGTATATATATAGTATAGACCGACGCTGCTGCCACGCTCCGCTAATAGGATATTGCATCTAAGTACTGTACCTTCATCGGACAACATCTGAATCAATGTTTTTAAAAGGTCTTAGCCAACTTTCTTTACAGCTTGCTATCCTAGGTCTGTGACTAGCGACGAGAAGAAATAGATACAGACACCCTGGAATTAAACATATCAACGCGCTATAAAAAGTCTGAAGGTGGCACCTAATGCTTTATCAGCTTGAGATAAACAAAGGATTGATAATCTTGTTCAGGTTCAAGGTCTAGATATAAGTTTCCGATGTCTTAAGCATCCTTTTTTATAATGTAGCTGCTTGCTGATAGATTGTAGGTCTTAAAGGTTGTTGCGATAGAAAAAAGGCTCGACAACAGAAAGCGGGAAAGTGTAATAATATATGTTGAAGATTTGGCTGATTTTGCTTGTATGCTTTTGAAAACAAGCAAGATAACCTTTCAGCTAGGCTAGTTACGAGTTCAGCTAATCATCTTTTGACTGCTTGAGGGCATTACGAAGAACCGCCTAGAGGCGCCAGTTTAACTACGGTATCGACACTTTTGGTTAAATTTAATTCGAGGTTTATAATAGTCCTCGCCAGCGACTCTTTATTAAGCTGACTCCCTTAACTATAAACCGTAGCGTTGTTGAGAGATCTCGCCAAGCTCGAGAAATCTTCACTGACCAGACGCCCGGACTTGACCTACGACCAGATTCCGTGGCGACGTCTGACGGGAATGCTTGGGTTCAGATTCTTGGGGCATGTGTCTTTCGATTTGATCTGGGACATAAATATATAGCTGCCACATTGACGCCTCTTCAACTGCAAGCGCGTTTGCTACTTATCAAGTGGATAAGCCATAGAGTTCATAAATCAGATTCTCCTGGAATCATTCTGATACTGCTGATAAATTAATTTATCTATAAATAGCGAAGCACAGGTTTTATACATCTATTTATCTGAGTTAATAGCCGAAGTAATTACCCTTTTGTTGCTACTAATTAATTACATTTCCATATTCCCCTTTCATAACTACTGGTACAAGACATATATTAGAGATGTGCTACAAGAATTATCAGATACTGCATAATTCTACAATAACTTATAAGCATTTGTATAGTTGACATTTCAGCATTGAAAAGTTAATTCTCTTGAAGAATAAAAAAGTTTACAAGCATGATAAGAGTAAAGCGAGTTATTCGAGAATCCAACTACTATTACCACAGTCCAGCTCCGAAACGATTTCTTTATATCGACCATTTGCCTTTCAAAGGGTTCAAATCTCGTAAATTGCCCTTGGTACACCATATATCGCGGTCAAGAGTCAACGGGTGCGGTTCCTATCTTGGTGATCCACCAAGCTCGAAAGGGATCGATAACCTCCTCCCGCTTCGCAACTTGAACACCGCTATATCATTGTTAGAAAAGGGCAGTTGTTATTTTCATTTAAATATTCCTTACTCTTCTCTTGAGGAGATCATATTTGCGGTAGGCAGAGCCACGGCTGATGTGAGCATAAGGGCCACATAAGTATATACGGAGGCACGCATAGCTGATCAAGTGTTTTCTCGTAGGCCAGAAAATAATTTGTTCGAAGAGGAATTTAATGGCTTGTTATGGGCTAGAAAACCAAACTATCAAAGGGAGTTTCTGGGGCTTATCTGGACCTAAATATCTTTTCGGTATGACTTGATAAACCTTCCCAATTTCCAAATCGGGTGCCTGTTAACTTGTAATTAATCACCCCTGCACGACACCTCCAGTTACAGACACAGCATATGCAAAGCAGTTTTTTTCTTTCTCAGGCTAAATGTGTCAAACGTTACATTTACTAGGATAATAGGCACTCAAGAATCGGGTTCACGCCTTGCTGAAACTTCATGTATTCATCCCAGTAGTATGAAGAGCAAGGAGCATTTAGGATATAACTCTGTATTTAGAAGGTATCAACACCCAAACACTAGTATTTCCCAACTGTCTCTTAACGCAATTTTTGGTAGCCATGTCATCGCTTGAGGCAGAACCATTTCTCCATGGAGAAGAAACAAACGTTTCTATTTCAACTAAAATTCAACCTACGCGACGTTTTTGGGAGAGCTCAGCCTTAAAGTTTGGTGGTCTTGTCGCGTACACGATTCTCGTTAGCCTGGCGGCTGCCTATATCTTTCATGGGGGCCAAAACGAAGGTCAAGCAGTAATTCGAGGTATGCTAAATCTTTGACGATCAATATGCAAGAGCTGATACCTGCAATATGGTCTAGGTTTTGGCGGCAATTATTTCGCACATAAGGCCAAACTGTTCATCCCAACTACCGAAAGTAACTATTCTGGAGAACCCAACCCTGATAAAGATGCGGCGTGGAAGCAGCTCCTCAGCCAGCAGATGATTCACCTCACATCTTCCGAGGTACGCCGCAGCGGAATATCAACGATCCCATTGCAAGAGAGCCTAGGTTTCCTGGCCACTACAACCCTCTGGCACGAATTACACTGCATTGTAACTTTGCTCATCACCGGCAATACGAAAACCTGCTGACATTTTAACCAGTGGTACCTGAGGGAAGCACTTTACCAAGACTACTATCATCTCAACACAAGTGCAGAGGAGGCACGAATACGCGTAACGCACTCTGGTACGCGTCTTGCATCTGTACTACCCCTTCCCATGGAAATCAATGCTCACTACGAATAGATCATTGCCTGCATATGCTTCAGCAATCTGTAATGTGCTCGGGCGACGTTTCTCTGTTAGTGCTGAGTTGGGAACAAGGGAAAGACCGTCCCACCATCCAACCATCATCGCTCCCACATGATTGTGTTGATTGGGAGCAACTAGAAAGTATAGTGCAGGCACGAGTTATACCAACAAATGAGGTGCTAAATCTCAAGAATCCTCTAGGATCTTTGTAACGTAGAGTATAAAGAATTCAATTAGCAGAATTATCCCAATGTATGTCATTCTTAGCTGGCACTTTTGTAGTATAAGTCTCTGGTCCGATTCTCCTTTGAAGGCCACCATCCCGCGCAATGATGGGAGCGCACCGATTTCTTACATAGAATCACTAGCCTTGGCTACGATTGTTGTCGTCGTCGAATCGAACTGCTAGCTGGAGCCAATCACGACTTTTAACAGGCAACTCAGACCGATGGCTGGTCTGTGGTAATCCTGGGGTAATCCCGGAATGGTGCCTGC
>Ga0247734_1001321_pt1 | contig 19027 bp, 19 predicted proteins | sample UWRJL103311B2_FD_180933 | JGI IMG/M metagenome (GOLD analysis project Ga0247734, IMG submission 180933) | Plant litter microbial communities from Arlington Agricultural Research Station in Wisconsin, United States - UWRJ-L103-311B-2 | ecosystem: Environmental > Terrestrial > Plant litter >... | reverse complement strand
GTTTTCCTGGTATGCGGTCGTCGCAGCGAGCCCGGTCTCTTTGATCTGAGCCCGCGCCTTCTCGATGTCAGCCGGATCAACGATGAAGCCGTGCTGCTTGGCAAAGGCGGCAGCCTGCTCGGCAGGTATGGCAGCGTCGTTGACCATGCCGACAAATGCCTGCTCGTCGTCGGGGCGCATCCCCGCCATCGGCGTGGGCGTGTCCCACCACTGCGCCACCGTTTCTCGGCTCGGTGCCGGCAGAGGTTGATCGCGGTAGGCCTCTGGCGTCTGGAACTTGGTGTCGTGAATGCCGAGGCCATTGAGCCGGGCCAAGCGCTCGGCCTGCATGTACTCGAACTGGCGCCGTGGATCGTCCCGCAGGAAGTCCGGGGCAGCCAAGGCACTGCCTTCACGCGCCATCGCCAAGCCGGCGTCAGATCCGGCGATGTCAATCGGGGCAACGGGCCGACCGTAGGACATGCCGACTGGCTGCCCAATGGACTGCGAACCTTGGCCCAGCATCTCGCCAAACGAATCGCGTGCCTGCGTGCCGATCGGAACGGGGTTTCCTTGCCGATCCCAACCCTGCTGCTTTAGCTCAGGCGCATCGACGCCCCAGACCCGGAGGTTGCGGCCGGACGACAAACGAGCGGTGTCGCCATCGACTGGTCGAACGATGATGTCGTTCGAGAGCGCCGGCGCTGCCGCCTTGCTCTTTCCCTTCTGCTCAAACTGGAAACCGGGAGGGGGAGGCGGAACGTCGTCGCCCTCGACGATGAAGCCGGCGGGCGGTGGCGGGATACTTGGATCGCGCGCCATCAGTGTATGCCCGCCAGATTGCCGAAGTAGGGGTCGTTGATGAAGATCCGGGCGCGTTTAGCCTTCTCTGATGGTTTGACCACCGGCGGCGCGGGCCTAATCGACGGTCGGCGGCCGATGCCCGTACCAAGAAAGTCGATCTCTTCACCGGCCATCAGGCCTTGAATATCCCTGAACAGACCCATCAAAGCGGCTCCCACTGCTTCGTGGTTAGGTTGTACCGGATGCGGTTTCCCTTACCGTCCGTCGCGGTGATTTCCCTCGCCCCCTTGGCTCTCTTGGCAGCAGGCTTTAGCGTTGGGGCATCAAGATCACCGACCGTCAATTGCTCGGGCCGCTTGCCGAGGATCGCGGCGCGGCGCTTCATGAGCGACATCAGGTTAGCGGTGCCAGCATCGGTGCGTTCGACCTGGGCGGCGTTTTTCGCATCAGCATATCGGGCATTGCTGGCGGCCGTCGTTGCTTCCGAACGAGTTTTGCTGGCACGCGCCGTGTAATAGCCCGCCGCATTCTCAGCCTCAGCGTCCTTGATAGCGACCTCAGACGGCTGGAGTTCTTGAAGCCGGGCCTCGCGCTGCAGGTCAGGATAGAGTTGCGCAAACTTGTTGGGGTCGTCGGCCGAAAGGTAGATGCCCAGCGTACTCACCGCGATCCGCTGGCGCTTCGGATCGTCGCTATTGAGTTCGTCGATCAACTCTTTGGTATGTGGGTCTTGGTGCTTGGCAGCAGCGTCAGCGTCGTAACGTTGTTGAAGCGCCGCCGCTGCTCCCTTAAAGTCGCCATTCTGACCGCGCACGTAGGCAGTCCCAACCTGAGTCTGATTGGCTTGGCGCTCCTCGGCGCGCAGCGCCTCCCAGCCCGGCTTGATCTGGTCAGCATACTCTGGGAATTGCGCCATGAGGCGGGTGATCGCGCGAGGGTCGCTGCTAAGCACTGCTTGGTTCAGCCCCACCCGAAGCTGCTGCTGCCTCGCCTGCTTCTCCTGCGCGGCGTCGGTCGCGACGCGCCGCTGTTCGTTCAGGACCTCGCGCTGCTCGCTCATGGCGCGCCGCTCGTCATCCTGAATCAGCTGCGCTCGGATGTCTGGGACGAGGCTTTGGCCAGCCTTAACGATGGCCATCATGTCGACTGGCATTAGTTGAGCCCTACCTTCTCGCGTACGGCATCCCGGATCAATTCGGATACCGACATCCCCCGTTCCTCGGCGCGCCGGGTCAATGCGGCGAGAAGCGCGGTCGAGGAACGAAAAGCTATGGTCTCATTGTGAATAGCACGGCGCATCAGCCACTCCATCTCGGCGTTTCACATTTGTACCGAGGTAACAGGGGTATGGCTGTTTCTCTTCCCTAGCTATTTTTCTTCCCTAGTTGATGCCGGGCGCCAGCGGATAAATGCCATACTTTGAACGAGTAATGCGTTCTGGCTGAAGAATGCCGGAAGGCTGGCGGCCGAGCCATCTGGAACGTAATCGCGGGGGCTCATGTTCCGGTTATGCGCGCGCCCTAAGACAGGCGAGGACAACGGCCTCGCTCTCTCCCAACAAGATTACGGGACCTTCAACCTAAGGGGCCGTCTCATCGGTGAGACGGCCCTTTTTCTAAAGGGCACGGGGCGTCGCAGCTCAGTCCACTAGGGTAGCCGCGATTCAAATTAATTCGGTTGCGTGCTTAGGCGACTTCCCAGCTCAAGGAGAGGAGACGACCATGCAGGATGAAATTGCAAACCGCCGGTTTCAGGCACTCGAAGCAGAGGTGCGCCAGTTGCGCAGCGAATTGAATGAGGTTCGGGCGAAGCTGGGTCTTTCAGCGGGACAGGCTCGCAAGCCGCCTATTGGCTGATCTGCAGGAAGTGGGCCGCGCACCGGAAAGACAAAGAAGGTCTGAACGGCGGCGGGATTAAAATCCTGTAAGACCTCGCGCCATCATGGACTTCGAGTAGGCTGAGCCCGCATAGCTGCGCTACGAATGGGGACGATCATGCGGATGATTTTACGCGCGCTTCTAATTTTTGCGCTGCTGGGATGTGGCGGGCAAGCAATCGCCGCCACCGTCTCGGCAGATACCCTGAACTGCCGTAGCCAACCGAACCCGAGCGCCCAGATTGTGACTAAACTTTCGCGAGGGCAACACGTCGACGTGAAAGAAGCCGGAGGAGGCTGGTCGCACATCGTTTCACCGGATTGCTGGGTCGTGGCCCGTTATCTGTCGGCTGACCAAATCGGATACAGTCCAACGAAATCCAGCGCCTACCGTGGCCCAAGCCGGCAATCTATCAAGTCGCCAGGTCACTTTTTGGCAACCCCAAAATACTCAATCAAACGTAAGGCGTCGAGTTCGTCGCGCCCATACTCGCGCCGAAGCAGCAGATCGTCAGGGTCCTATGGCGGCAGTTGCCCTTGCAGCGGAGGCAATGTCTGCGTCGGCCCACGTGGTGGCCGATACTGCATCACCAGCGGGGGCAATAAGCGCTATGGGGTTTGAGCGAACACGCTGGATGATGGCGGTGGCGAAAACGCCGCCAATTTCGCAACAACGTGATCCCGAGTGAGCAGAGGAGACCCTTCCATGATTCGCAAACTGTTGAACGCCACCGTCGTCATCGGAATGATTGCAGCGACACCTTCACTCGCGGCACCGTGCAAGGACGCCAAGGGCAAGTTCGTGAAGTGCCCTGATGCCAAGCCTGCAAACGCCGTGAAGCTTGGCGTGGTGAAGGATGCCAAGGGTAAGTGCCACGTCGCGTCTGGGCCTAAGAAGGGTCAGTTCACCAAATGCTGACGACGAAACACGAGCCGTGTGTCTGCATTTTCTAATCCTTGCCGCCGCCGGCCTCTGCATCGCCTCCGGGCATGACGACGACACCGTTCGCCTGTGCGACGGCGGGCGAGTTCGCCTCGCAGGTATCGATGCGCCGGAAGTCTATGACTCGCCCAGCGCCAAAAGCTCGCTGGGTCGAAGAATCAGCTTCTCCGCCTCCGCTCGTACAGGGCACCCGTGAAAGGACAGGCAATATCATGGAACCAACGGCACTTTCCGAAACCGAAATGGCGCTCGTCCGGGCCACCGGAGGCGCGCTCCTGATGATAGCCACGCTGCTCCAAAGAGATGGGTTGCTATCCGTCGAGGAGCTTGCGGGTCAGCTCGGCATTTACGGCGTGATCAGCGGAGAAAGCAGCAGGGAAGAGGGCCTCATTCTTGCTGCTTGGTCTGGGATGCTGTCAGACATGGCGGGCGACTTGCCGAAGTTTCACAAGCACTGATCCCCGGCAAGTCCACTGACAATGATCGCCTATGAAAAGCGCTTCTGGGTGTTAGCGGCAATGCTCGCGGCCCTGGCTGGCTTCGTAGACGCGATTGGGTTCATCAGCCTCGGCGGCTTTTTCGTATCCTTCATGAGTGGCAATTCGACGCGCGTTGCGGTCGGGCTGGTTCGGGACATCCCGGCAGCATACGTTGCTGGATCTCTAGTCTTATCGTTCGTCTTCGGCGTGATCGCAGGAACCTGCGTCGCGTCCCGGGCGAGCCGGCACCGAAAACCCGCAGTGTTGGCGCTAGTGACCGGGCTACTCACCGCTGCCGCATCGTTGAGCGAAGTGACTTCCCACCTGCCGGTTGCAATGGTTCTGGCGGCAGCTATGGGCGCAGAGAATGCCGTGTTCCAGCGCAACGGCGAAGTTTCGATCGGTGTAACCTACATGACCGGCGCCTTGGTCAAGCTGGGGCAGCATATCGCCGCAGCTCTTATAGGCGGCCCAAGGTGGAATTGGGCACCTTACCTCATCATGTGGGCATCCTTGGTCTGCGGGGCTTGCTTGGGCGCCTTCACCTTCATCCGGGCCGGTAACGTCGCGATCTGGATGGCGGTGTTCGCAGCGGGATCAATGGCTGCTTATGCCGCGATGGCGGGACCATCGAAGCGCTCACCATAGGATTGCCGAGTGGAGCGCGCGGTTGCCCTGCGAATCTCAGTAGGCATCCTCGGGAACTTTAAGGCATTCCGCGACCCGCTCGACAATCGGAGCGTACTTGGCTGCTAGGCTTTCGGGATAGCGGAACCGGAGCGCGATCAACCGGTCACCCACCCTAACGGCCTTTGTATAAAGCGCCTGGTCAACCCGCGTGCCGGACACGACAAACCAGTTCTCCCCCCGCCCAACCAGAGCGACATGGGTCAGCCGTTCCTGTTCGATCCGGAGGGGTTCGGCCAGCGTCTCGCGCGTGTAGTCGATGCTGCCCGCGATCAGTTGCGCGCTGTCTTTCGATTCCAGCACGATTGCGTGACCCGTGTCCGATACGCGGCGCTGCTGGAAAACGTCGGCCGGATAGCAGACGGAGAAGGGGAACGGTTCACTGCGCCAGGTCGCCCATTCGTCGGCCCTCGCGCCGGCAGGCACCAGGCTTACGGCCAGCGCCAGAACCGGCGGCGACATCGCTCGAAACAAGGTCCTCACGCATCAATCTCCAATGTCCGCACACGGCATCCGAGCAGGTGGCCACGCGGTGATCTCCTTGGCTTCACTGTTTAATTAAATTGGCGCGGCAGTCTGCCGAAGCCGCCGCGCTAGCGCAGCCGAGTTGGCTCCCCTGCTGGCGGCTCTCAACAATATTAGAACCCGTTTAGAACACCGCGCCGGGGGGCGGCTGGATCTGATCCCATCGCTCAGCGATGCCAGCACACACAGCTCTTACTTCCTTGAAGCGGTATACGGCGTTGCTAGGCGCCTCATGGGTTCGTCCTGTCCAAACGTCGAATGCGACACAGAGGGCGCGCTCAGAATCCATGTCGACGTCGCCAGTACCTTGGTGCAACTTCGTCGTAAGGTATCCCATTGAGATGGCACCCTGCCAGCATGCGACCTCATCGGCCAGCGGCTTATTGCGGGAATAACGGAAGAAGGCGACGCCAATCTTCGGGACATTTCTCCGATTGACGCGCTTGAGAAGCAAATCCGGCGAAAACGATAACGTAAAACCGTCAAGGTCGAGAGATGTCATGCGCCCCGCTTTTTTGACCTCTTGCGCACCCCCCGGCAACTGAAGCTGCTGCTCGCGAAAGCGATCGATGTAATCCGCATTGTTCTCAGCCACTTCGTTCTCAAAATCCGTCGCTCGAAGCCCGCTTCTCATGATCTCGGCCCGTGTTTCGAGCGTTTCAGCGTCGATCTCACTTGACAGAAATGCGGCGATAGATTCCTTGGCCTCAGAATGCTGGATAACGCGAGCGCGAGGCCGGAACTTGCAGCTTCTCAGGATGGTCCGCCGGGCCTGCTCCGAGGCTGCCATGTAATCTGACAGGCGGTTCGCCGACATGCCAGGCTTGGCTCTTAGATCATGAGTTTTGTTTTCAGCCATACGTCCTCGGAGAAATGATCGTGGCGAGCCTCTACTTAAGCGCCGATTTGGGCGGTACCCGAACGATTAGCCTCAAGCCGATTACCAAGCGAGTCGCAGAATCAGTTGATCCCCCTATTTCCGACGCGGCAGGTTACTTCCTTATCGAGCAAGATGGTGCAGAAACCAACGTTCTGGCTCGTGTTGATAGTGACGACGCCGCTCTTCGTCTCGGCCGACTGCTGGGGCTATCCTGATCTGTCCTAAATAGAGGCAGAAAAAAGCTGATCACAATCATTTGCGATGGCACGTCAGGGGCCAACGCATTGACCCAGAATGGTGAGTAATTTTCCACCATTGCTTACCGGCTCGCATTCAGCAAAGACGCTTGATCCGAGAAGGATCGGAAGAGCCGCACATCAGCGATCTAGAGTTTCAAGATGGGGCCGCGGGAAAAGGCGCTCTTGACGTAGAAGCGAACCCAATTACCCCTCCTAAGAAATCCAGGGGGTTGGCGTGATCGAAGATAAACCGGAATTCGTAATTGGCTTGGCGGGGCCAGCCGGCACCGATCTCGCTGGCCTGGCGAGGACAATTGCTGAAGAGCTAAGCCCCTTTGGATACCGCTGCCCACAAATCCGCGTGAGCCAATTGATCCAGGAATTCTGTGACGAAGAACTAAAGTCGCGCATTGCCGACGCCAAGCATGGCGAGAAGGTCGCTCTTTTGATGGGCGCGGGGGATGCACTCAGAGCGCAAGCAGGGCGCGGAAACGGGCTAATTCCGCTGGTAGTTTCCGCTATCCGTCAGGCGAGAAAGGAGCTCCTTGATAGCGATGGGGTCGAAATCAAGGATGAGAACCCTCAGCCTGCTAGCCGGGCCTGCTACATAGTAAATTCACTTAAGCATCCAGATGAAGAGAAGGAGTTGCGCAGGCTTTACGGCGAAAACTTCGTAATGATTTCTGGGTTTGCGTCTCCAAAAGAATGTGTATCACAACTATGTGAGTTAATTGCCAGATCACATAATTCTACACAAAATGATAAATATAAGGCTGAAGCAGAGGATTTAATCCGCTTGGACGCAAAACGTCCGGGAGAAAAACTTGGACAAAGCCTAAGGGATACTTTTCACGCGGCAGATTTTTTCGTTCGCGTTTCCGGTAACTACGGGCAGGAAATTAAGCGATTTCTGGACCTCCTTTTTGGCGATCCTTATATTACGCCGAGAGCGGACGAGTTCCATATGTTCGAAGCCAAATCAAAGTCTTATCGATCAGCAGATCTCTCACGCCAAGTGGGTGCTGTTATTGTCGGAAGAGAGAATGGTATAATATCTTCCGGATGTAACGAAGTTCCAATAGCTGGCGGTGGATCATATTGGCCCGACGAAGACAAGCGATACGACAACCGCGACCACGTAATGCACAAAGACTACAATTCCATAAAGAAGCATGAAATTATTGAGGAATTTCTGTCATTTATGGAAGATGACGAAATTCTTACATTTTTGAATGGTGAGAATGCTAGATCGATAGTTGATCAGCTTCTTTACGGCAAAAAAAGTTCTCGGTTTAAAGACTTACGTGTAGCGAACCTCATAGAGTTCGGCCGGGTCGTTCATGCGGAAATGAACGCTATTACCGAGGCCGCCCGCCGTGGTCTAAGCGTTGGCGGCGGTACAATTTACTGCACCACCTTTCCCTGCCACATGTGCGCTAGGCACATAATCGCAGCTGGCATAATGAAGGTCGTTTACGTGGAGCCTTATCCCAAAAGCATGACGGCCGAGCTTTACGACGACAGCATCACCCTGGATTCAGGCGCGGATGCAATCACCACCCCTGAAATCGGCACTCATCCGAAGGTGGTGTTTCAGCCGTTCGAAGGCGTTGCTCCGTCCCTTTACCCGGAGCTCTACAAGGCAGGAACCCGAAAGGATCGACGCGGTTATACGCTCGAATGGTCCAAGGAAACGGCGAAGCCGAAAATCATACGCACCGGCGCTGCGCACCTTAGCCTCGAAATTCCGCTGTTCAGCGAGCTTGAAAAGCTGAGCGATGTCGGGGTAGAACAGGTGACGGCCCACATGGGGAGTAAGCCACATGTTGATAACACGCGCGCAAATTAGTGAGCAGTGTCAACGAGATAGGGACGCCTTCGCTCAGATGCCAGCCGGGATGCGAACATTCCTGTTGCACGAGATGATCGTCGCACGCCAAGCCTCGGACGTCGAGTGCACGAGGCGTTCTGACAGCCAACGCACGGCGAGAGCAGCCTAATCTTTAAATGCAGGCGCCGGCGGTCTTGAACGGCGCCGGCGCCTGCAGTCATTGTCCAATGGCAACCGGCCTCGCAGCCGCACCCACATACATATCTAATCTCTGGGCGGCATGGCGGGCCCAAGTCATATTACTCACTGAGCAATCCGCTTCTTGCTACATAGATGTTTGAAAGAGGATTTCAGCCATTTAGCTGATCCGTCGTCGCGCTTCCGAATCGCCCCAAGAAAGCTCGGTCGGATCGCCCCCAGCCGCTCACATTCGCTGCCAACCAGCTCTAATCGATGGAACGAATGATGGGACGATGCTCGGCTGGTATGCCGAATATCGTTTAATTTCAGGGAGTTATGTTTCGGAGAATGGTGCCGCTTACAGGATTCGAACCTGTGACCCCATCATTACGAATGATGTGCTCTACCAACTGAGCTAAAGCGGCGCACCTTGCGGGCAGGCGCGGCGTTTACATGGGGTGGGGCGGGGACGCAATCGCCTTTGGAGGTTTTTTTATGCAGGCGGTGCGGAAGCCGTTTCGGGAGGGGAACGGGATGCGGCAGCCGACAGCGAGGACGGGGGTTGCAGAGGCATGATCTATTTCGAACATGCGCTGGTGGCCCTCGTCGTGCAGGTGATCGTGCGCCTGCTTACCGGTAGCTGGTGGGCCGGGGCGGCGGTCGCTTCGGCCTATTTCCTCGGCCGCGAGATCGCGCAGGCGGAGTACCGCTGGATCGAACTTTACGGCGGGGGACTACGGGCTAACATGCCATGGTGGGGGCCGTTCGACTTGCGAGTCTGGCCCAAGCTGGACCAATGGATCGACTGGATCGGTCCTATTGCAGCGACGTCGGCGGTTGCCTGGTTGGCGCGCCGCGAACGCTAAGTGGTGGACCGGAGCGCGCGCGCCCCGGTCCCGCCTTTCGCTTACTTGAAGCGAACGCCGATGCCACCCATCACGCGCTGGCGCGAGGTGTCACCGTGGTAGTTCGAGTAGACGTACTGCGCGTTCACGTAGACGGGCAGGCGGCCCTGCGTGAGCGTGTATTCGACGCCGCCGCCGACCTGGTAGCCATCGGCGCTGTAGTGATCGTAAGCCAGCTCGTTACCGGCCGGGCCGCTGATGGCGCGGCGCTGTTCGCCGTTCACGTAGCCGGCCTTGCCGAATACCAGCAGCTGCGGCGTGAACAGGTAGCCGGCGCGCACGGCGGCGCCCCATTCCTGGAAGGCCTTGTGGTCGACGGTGTTGCCATTGGCGAGGTCGACGGTGTTCTCGTTGCCATTGCCCGGACGCCAGTAGCTGCCCTCGGCACCGATCACGATGCGCTGGCCGATGGTTCCGTCGAAGCCGATGGTGCCGCCGTAGCCGAACTTGTCGTTGTGATCGCCTTCCGACTGGAAACGATCGCCGCCGAAGTTACCCTCGACGCGAAGACCGCGGAACGAGGTGCCGTTTGCAGCGACGGTTTCGGTGTCCGCGGAGGCGTCCTGCGCGAAAGCCGGCTGCGCGGCGAAACCCGCCGCGACGACGGCGGCGAGGGTGAGAGCTTTGATATTCATATGACTTCCTCTTGTTTGTCAGTCACCTAACGGAACGGACAAGTAGGGCGGGAAGTTGCAAGCGAAAGGGGTAGGCCGTTCATCACGACGAAGATGTGACATTCCGGCAACATCGCGCAAAGTGTTCATCCGACAGTCATTTTTTGGCTTCCGGGGTCAGCGCGGTGCGATTTCCAGCCGGACGCCAGGGCTGTCCCAGGCGTGATTCGAGCCGGTCGCGCAGGGCCCAGAGCCAGTTCACCCGGCGCTCGGCGATACCCGGCAGGCTGAGCAGATCGCCACCCAGCCAAGGCAGGAACGGATTGCGCCGGGCGTAGGACCATATCTCGACACGCTCGCCGGGACGAACCGAAAGCCCGCGCGCGTGGAAGCCCCCCGTGTCGGCCACGACCAACGTATTGCCGGGAACCGCCAAGCCCTCCGCCTCGGGCAGGTTCATCGCGGCGAGGTCCTGCGCGGACACGCGCGGGGAGCCACGCGCCGAAAGCCGGTCGATCGCGCGCGGGTCGGCCAGGCTTCGGCGATGCTCCCACGCGAGACGCTCTGGCGTGAAGCGGTGCGAGCCGCGCACATAGGTGAACGGGCCCTCGTCCGCGGCGACCGGGTTGAGGAACAGCCAGGCCTTGAGCGAGGCGTGGAAGCTGTCGGCGTGCAGCGCTTCCTGCGGATCGGTATCGCTGGCGCCGTCGTGGCTGACGATGGTCTGGATATAATGAAGCGGGGTGGTGCGGAAGCTGGCGACGTAATGGATCAGCGCCGTCAGGTCCTTGCGCGCGAGCAGCGTGCGCAAGGCGGGGATGGCGGCGAGCATAGCGGGGTCGATCGCCAGCCGCCGGGTGATCGCATCACCCTGGCGCATCTCGCGCGCGGGGCCTTGGTAAGCCAGGATGGCGGCGCGCAGCGCCTTGAACTGATGGGGCGCAACGACATCCTGGATGACGACGAAGCCGTCGCGGTCGAACGCGGCGCGCCAGTCCGGGCGGACCTTGCGGCCCAGCTTGCGCCGTCGCCAGGCGCACAGGCCCGCCGCCAGTCTGACCCGCGCCACGTGCAGGCCCCAGCCGTTGAAACGGCGCGAGCCGAGGATCGGGTTGTCAAGGAAGCTCTTGGCTGACGTAAGAATTTGCAACGCCTGCAAGGGGGCCAGCAGCACCGCCGCTATCCGCGCACCAGCTATCATCTCAATGTACCAATTACCAACATGGTGCGGCCGTTTCGGCCAATGGCACGCGCGATGCAACGGGAAATGCAGGATTTTTCGTTATGCCGGCCGAGCGGCGCGACGATGGGGCCCCGATGTGCAGCCGCTACCCGGACGCGCGGTTCAGGCTTGCTTGACCACCGCGTCGATCGCCTGAAGCCTTGCGAACACCGGCTCGAACTGGTCGAGCGGCAGGGCGTTGGGGCCGTCGGACAGCGCCTTGTCGGGGTCCGGGTGGGTTTCCATGAACACCCCCGCGACGCCCGCGCCCACCGCCGCGCGCGCCAGCAGCGGCACGAACTCGCGCTGCCCGCCCGAGCTTTCGCCAAGGCCCCCGGGCAACTGGACCGAGTGCGTGGCGTCGAACACCACCGGGCAGCCGGTGCCCGCCATGATCGCGAGGCCGCGCATGTCGGAGACGAGGTTGTTGTACCCGAACGAGGTGCCCCGGTCGCACAGCAGGAAGGTTTCGGGGTCGTGCCCGGCCGCGACTGCCGCGTTGCGCGCCTTGGCGACGACCTGCGCCATGTCGGCCGGCGCCATGAACTGCGCCTTCTTGATGTTGACGGGCTTGCCGCTGGCCGCGACGGCGGCGATGAAATCGGTCTGGCGGGCAAGGAAAGCGGGGGTCTGCAGCACGTCGACCGCTTGCGCCACCGCGGCCACCTGGTGCGGTTCGTGCACGTCGGTCAGCACCGGCAAGCCCGTGCGTTCGCGCACCTTTTCGAGGATGCGCAAGCCCTCGTCCATGCCGAGGCCACGAAACGAACGGTCGGAACTGCGATTCGCCTTGTCGAACGAACTCTTGAAGATCAGCAGCATACTCAGCCGATCGGCGACCTTTGCCAGCGCTTCGGCGACGGAAAGCGTCAGTTCCTCGCTTTCGATGACGCAGGGGCCGGCGATTGCGAATAAGGGGCTGGTTGCGTCGATCGTGCGTCCGCAAAGGATCATGAGTAAGGCCTGTTCACTATGACGACTGTTCTGGTAGGCATTAAATTATTGAAACCGCTAGCTTGTCCATCGGGCATTGCCTAGGGCTCAAGCCGTTCGAGCGGATGGCTGTCCTTGGCGAGGAATGAAACGACTGGCAATCCCTCCCCAGTTCAAATATCGCTCGGCCAAGACAAGCGACTGCAAATACCTGATTGTACGTAAAAATCGGACTGTGATGAAAATAGAGGTCCTCAAGACGCGGTACGCCGCATCGGCGCTCAAGACGCTCGATATCGAGCTTCAAGCGCTCGTAATGCTCCGCGAAGCCCTGCAGGCGCAGGATCTGGGCAGGGCGGTCGAAGCGGCGATCCACGCCATCGCCGCCACCCCCGGACGGGTGATCGTGACGGGCATGGGCAAGAGCGGCCACATCGCACGCAAGATCGCCGCGACCATGCGCTCCACCGGCACATCGGCGTTGTACCTGCACCCCGGTGAGGCCAGCCACGGCGATCTCGGCGTCATCACCCAGCAGGATATCGTCCTGGCGATCACCTGGTCGGGTGAGACCGCCGAACTGGGCGACATCCTGCATTACTGCAAAAGCTATGGGGTGACGCTGATCGTCGCCACCTCGCACGCCGAAAGCACAGCCGGCCGCGCCGCCGACATCTGCCTGGCGATGCCCCCCGTGCGCGAGGCTTGCCCGAACGAACTGGCCCCTACCTCGTCGACCACGCTGCAGCTGGTGCTCGGCGATGCGCTGGCGGTTGCCCTGATCGAAGCACGCGGCTTCACGCCATCGGACTTCCACGTCTTCCACCCTGGCGGCAAGCTCGGCGCGCAGCTGAGCACGGTCGGCCAGATCATGGGCACCGGCGATGCGATCCCCCGCGTCGGCCGCGACGCTTCGCTCACCAGCGCAACAATCGAAATGAGCCGCAAGCGCTATGGCTGCACTGCCGTGGTCGACGAGCAAAACAGACTGGTCGGCGCCTTCACCGACGGCGACCTGCGGCGCTGCATCGCGGTGCACGACCTGAATGACAACATCGGCCTCCACATGTCGCACCAGCCCGTCACCGTCACGGCCGATACGCTCGCTTCCGAGGCGCTACGCGTGCTTAACGAAAACGCCGTCTCGGTGCTGTTCGTGGTCGAGGGCAGCGCGCTTGTCGGCGTCGTGCACATGCACGACATCGTCAGGGCCGGCGTCGCCTGACACGCGCATTTCGTGGCTACCCCATCGCCTGACCTGATCGTCGTTCCCGCGCGATTCGGATCGACTCGCCTGCCGGGCAAGCCCCTGCTGGAAATCGCCGGGCGCACGCTGCTCGAGCGCGTGACCGCCGTAGCGCGCGCCGCCGCAACGCTCGCCGGCAATTGCGAGGTGGTGGTGGCGACCGACGACGCGCGCATCGCCGATCATGCCCACGCCTTGGGGGTCGACGTCGCGCTCACCGGCGAGGAACTCGATTCGGGTTCGGCCAGGGCCTGCGCGGCGGCACGCTTGCGGCATACCGCTCCCGCGCTCGTCATCAACCTTCAGGGCGACGCACCGTTCGTGCCGCCAGCCGTGGTCGCCGACCTGATCGCGACGCTGCGCGATGGCGAGGCGGACGTCGCCACGCCGGTCTACCGGCTCGACTGGGACCGGCTCGACCGCCTGCGCGCTCACAAGACCACCACCCCGTTCAGCGGCACCACCTGCATCCGCAGCCCCGACGGACGGGCCTTATGGTTCTCGAAGACCATAGTCCCCGCCTTGCGCGAGGAAACCGCGCTGCGGCGGGCGGGGCCGCTCTCCCCCGTATGGCAGCACCTCGGCCTCTACGGCTACCGGATGGCCGCGCTCGAATGGTTCGCCGCCACTATGCCCAGCGCTTACGAGCAGTTGGAGGGGCTGGAGCAGCTGCGCTTCCTCGAAAACGGCCGCACCATCGCCACCGTCGCCATCGATCCGCCGCAGCACGCCTTGTCGGGGATAGACACGCCCGCCGACCTCGCGCTGGCCGAAGCCGCCATCGCGCGGCTAGGCGATCCCTTCCCGGCCTGATAGGCCGCCGCTCATGTTTGTGATCGTCCGCCACGGCAACACCTTTGCCGCCGGGGAGCCGCCCCGTCGCATCGGCGCGCGCACCGACCTGCCGCTGACGCCTGCGGGCGTGGCGCAAGGCCAGGCGCTCGGCGCGCATTTCGCCGCCACCGGCTGGCGCTTCGCCCGCGTGCTTGTCTCGCCGCTCGAACGCACCCGCCGCACCGCGCAGGCGATTCTGGAGCACCAGAACAACCCGCCCGCCGCGATCGCCTGCGACTGGTTGCGCGAAATCGACCACGGCCCCGACGAGAACCGCACCGAGGACGAAGTGCTCGCCCGCATCGGTGCCGGGGCCCTCGCCGCCTGGGACGAGCGCGCCCAGCCGCCGCCGGACTGGATCGTCGATGCCGAGGCACGGCATGCGGCCTGGCGCGACCTGTTCGCCAGCGACCCCGGCCCGACGCTCGTCGTCAGCAGCAACGGCGCCGCGCGATTCGCGCTCTCGGCCGACCCGGCGCTGGTCGCGGCGCGATCGAAATTGCCGAGCCTCAAGCTACCGACCGGAAGCTACGGGGTGATTCGCAAGAGCAGCGCGGGGACGCTGGAAGTCCCGGTCTGGGGCCTCCGACCATGACGGCGACCACCACCGAGCCACTCCCCCTGCTGCGCGCCCCCCCGTTTCCGCAGGCGGATGCTGCAGTCTCGCATGCCCTCACCGCGGCCGCCGCCGCGTACGCTGGCGATCCCGCCGCCTTGTTCGCGCAAGTCCGCGAGGCGCAGGTCGGCGGCGCGTTCTGGGCCGCGCCCGTCGACCTCGCCGGTCCGGCTCCCTGGGTGATACGCCCGTGTCGCCCGCAGGACCTTGCCGCCCACCTCGAAATGATTCCACCCGCCGAGCGCACTCAGGCGCTGTGGATCGCGCGCGATGCGGCGATGGGCCCCGCCCTCGCCCGTCTCGTCGCGACCGAAGGCGGCGCCTGGCGCGGCGATGTCGACCCGTGGTCGGCGCTGGAGGGGGCCCAGACCTTGGTAGCGCATGGCGACGACGAATGGGTGGCGCTCGCTCACATCGCCGGGGTGGCGGTGCACGTCCTCTCCCCCGGCCGCTTCGGCGCGCCCGGCGACGATGCCGCGACGCTCGACGCGCTTGCCCTCGACGCCCTCGTCGATGCCGGCTGGCGCGATCCCTTCACCGGCGCGCCGTCGACGATCGACGCGACCGTCGACCTGCTGGGCGAATGGCGCAAGATCCTGACGGCAAACCGCCCGATCGTCGCCGCCTGTGGCATGGCCTGGTGGAAGAGCGATGAAATCCGCAATTTCCTGTGGTCGCCCCAGCGTCGCCTGCACATGGTGCGACAGCCGGGCCGCGCGCTGGCGATCGCCCGGCGCGAAGGCGGCGCGGTGGCGATCTGGCCTTCGCGCGTATCGCCCGCGCTGATCGCGCAAGCGCGCGCACAAGGCGTGCCGCTGGTGCGCGTCGAGGACGGCTTCGTGCGCTCTGTGGGTCTAGGGGTGGCCTTGGTGCCACCATCCTCGGTCGTGGTCGACGCCTCCGGCATCCATTTCGACCCCTCCGGCCCCAGCGATCTCGAAACCCTCCTCGCCCAGACGCAGTTCTCGCCTCGCCTGATCGAGCGGGCGCGAACCCTGCGCGAGACGATCGTCACCGCCGGAATCAGCAAGTATGCCGCCGGCACCGCCGCGCCCGTACCCGAACGCCAGGCCGGGCGCCGGCTGGTGCTGGTGCCTGCCCAGGTCGAGGACGACATGTCGGTACTGGCCGCCGGTGGTGGCCTGACTTCGAACCTCGAACTGCTCCGCCGCACCCGCGCACTGGAGCCCGATGCCGAAATCTGGTTCCGCCCGCACCCCGACGTCGACGCCGGCCACCGCAAGGGCGCGGTGCCCGACGCCGAAGTCCTTGCCCTCGCCGACCGCATCGTGCGCGAACCGAGCATGGCCGCGCTGCTCGACGCGGTGGACGCAGTCCACGTCCTCACCTCGCTTACCGGCTTCGAAGCGTTGCTGCGTGATCGCGAGGTGACGTGCCACGGCGTGCCGTTCTACGCCGGCTGGGGCCTCACCCGCGATCTCGGCGCGGTGCCGGAACGGCGCAGGCGAGCGCTCACGCTCGACGAACTCGCGGCGGGCGTGCTGATCCTCTACCCGCGCTACCTCGACCCCGTAACCGGCCTGCCCTGCCCGCCCGAATTGCTGGTGACACGCATGGCGAAAGCCGGCAGCGGCTATGCCAACCGCCTGGGCTGGGTCGCCCCGCTGCGGCGCTGGCAGGGACGGCTGATGGCGGCCTTTCGATGACCGAAGCGATCAGACGATTGCAGGAGCGATCTTAGAACCGATCCGGTTCAAGTTGACCGATCAGCCGCGCTTGAGCGACCGGATCCCGGTGCCAAACACGCGATCCCAGAACATCGACGAAATCCCGTAATTGCCGCTATCGTCGAGGTGGTGGTGGCGCATGTGGTGACGCTTGAGCGCCGACCCGAGCCGACCACGCATCGGCCACTGGTGGCACGCGTAATGGACGCCGTCGTAGATCACGTAGCCGATGATCCAGCCCAGGAACGCCCAGGTTCCCGCCTCACCCAGCAGCGCCACGCAAGCGCCCCACATCGCCGCCGCCACCGGCACGCTGACGATAAGCGGCATCATGTTACGCAGGGCATCGCCCGCGTTGTCGTGGTGGTTGCCGTGGATCAGGAAGATGAACAGCTTCAGCCGGGGATGCTCCGGTTCCAGGTGGAACAGGAAACGGTGCATTACATATTCGAACAAGGTCCACCAGAAGAGCCCCGCGACGAGGAGACCCGCACCTTCCAGTGGCGCGACGGCACCCCAGCCGATCCAGGCGATAAGCGGCAGCATCAAGGCCCAGCTCAGCACGAAGACTGGCGGGGACATCAACGTAAGCCTTTCCAGGTGCTCGCTTTTGAACAACCTGATACGCGGCGGACTGGAAACGGGGGCAGGCATTGGTATGCATGCTGGACAGGAGGGCCCCATAACTGTCAAGCCCTATTGCCTCCAAGCGAGATGAACATATGGCAAGGCGACAAGACTTGATGGACGCGTCCGCGTGACGATCCCTGCCGGATTACCGGCCATGCCGGCGCATATCCTCATCACTGGCGCATCGGGCGGGCTGGGCGGCGCTCTGGCGCGGCACTACGCTTGTCCGGGCGTCCACTTGTCGCTTTGGGGCCGGGACGTGGCCCGCCTGCAACACATTGCGCAAGCCTGCGTCGAAGCCGGCGCCACAGCACAGATTCGCGCGCTCGACATCACCGACATCGAGGCCGCGCTTTCGGCGATCGCGCAGGACGACGCGGCCGCCCCCTTCGACCTCGCCATTCTTGCATCCGGCGTGGGCGACATCCGCGCGGCCGGCGACGCGGTCGAGGACGCGAGGCTGGTCGCACGGCTGGGCACGGTCAACTTCACCGCGCCAGCGGCGATAGCCGCAGCCCTCGCCGACCGCATGGCGGCCCGGGGACGCGGCGGGATCGTCCTGGTCGGCTCCGCCGCCGCGTTCCACGCGCTACCCTTCGCCGCCGCCTATTCCGGGACCAAGGCGGGGCTGGCCCGCTTCGCGCAGGCCCTGCGCCTCGGCGTGCGCGACCACGGGGTGACGGTAACGTTGGTATCGCCCGGCTTCATCGACACGCCCGCCGGCCGCAAGGTCCCCGGCCCCAAGCCGCTGATCCTGCAGCCCGACGTGGTGGCCGCGCGCATCGCCAAGGCCGCTGCGCAAGGCCGCGCACACCTCGTCCTGCCATGGCCTTTCGTGGTGCTGCGCCTGCTCGATCGCCTGCTGCCCGGCTTTTTGCGCGACCGTCTGCTGCTTTCGCTCGCCCCGCCGGAGCGCGGCTAACCCCTCGCCGGTTTGCCCAGCACATCGTCGAGGATGGCGTGGTGAAGCGCGGCCGGGGTAAGGTCTACCCGCCGATTATCGCCGCGCACGATTTGCCCCGCGGCGTCGAAACGCAGCATCACGTAAGGCGTGTGGCGTGCCCCGCCCGGTGCGGTGGCGCCGGGAATGCTCGGCCGATGGTCGCCGAAGAACACCAGCCGCGCCGGTCGCCCCAGCGCGGCGATGCGGCCGCGCAAGGTCGCCAGCATGGCGTCCCCCTTGCCCACCAGGCGCAGATAGCCGTCGACGAGATCCTCCCCCGCCTCAGGCGCCCACGGCCCATGATTCTCGATCGTCACGGCGTAGACGAAGGTGCGCTGGCCCGCGGTATCCGCAAGGTCCATCACGACCTCGGCGATGGCGGCATCGGTGACATAGCGGCCCTCCATCGGACCGGGGGGAGCGAAGCGGTCCTCGCCCACCAGTTCGGCAAAGCCACCCGCCGGCATAATCCGGTCGCGCCCGTAGAAGCGCATGTCGTGGGGATGCGCGAAGACGCTGCGCCAGCCGGCCTGCGCCAGCCGCCCCGGCAGGGCGTAGCTCGCCTCGCCCAGCGCAGTGAGGAACGGGTCGTAGCGCCGGAAGCCGAGCACGTCCTCGTCGCGCCCGAACAGCACCCCGTACTCGGTGCGCATGGTGTAGGCGCCGAAGCCGCTGACCTGCAGGTCTCCCCACTGCCAGGCGTCGGCCCGAGCGGCATTCAGCGCCGGCAGGGCGAGCCGCGGATCGCCGAACAGCTCGACCGGATCGGCGAACGATTCGCACTGGATCACGATCAGCAATTCGGCCCGGTCGTCCGGCAGCGCGCGCGCGAACACGGTGCAAGGTGCGGGATCGCGGCTTGCGCGCCAGCGCAGCCAGTATAACAGCAGCGTCGCCAGCAGGCCATGGCGGCGCACGTCGGCATAAGCGTCGGGCTGCGTAGCGAGGCGGCGCACCGGGGGGCTGTTCAAGG
>Ga0247734_1001319_pt1 | contig 19030 bp, 18 predicted proteins | sample UWRJL103311B2_FD_180933 | JGI IMG/M metagenome (GOLD analysis project Ga0247734, IMG submission 180933) | Plant litter microbial communities from Arlington Agricultural Research Station in Wisconsin, United States - UWRJ-L103-311B-2 | ecosystem: Environmental > Terrestrial > Plant litter >... | reverse complement strand
CTTGCCCGCCTGGGTACCGCCGGAGACGACGATGTTGAGCCCGGCGCGGACGCTGGCGTCGAGGAACGTCGCGCTGCGCGAGTCGAGGGTGCCGAGGGAGACCAGGTCGCCGAGCGAGTGCGCCCGGGCCACGAACTTGCGCACGTTGACGGCCGCGAAGCCACGGGCGATGCCGTCGAGGACCACGTGGAGCCGGTGCCCACCGGGCAGCATCGCGTCGACGAACGGCTGGCTGACGTCGAGGCGGCGTCCCGACGACGACAGCATCCGCTCGACCAGCTCACGCACCTGCTCGGCCGTGAGGATCAACGACGTCAGCTCGTGCCGTCCTGCCCGGGCGACGAAGACCCGGGACGGCTCGTTGATCCAGATCTCCTCGACGGTCTCGTCGTCGAGCAGCGCCTGCAGCGGCCCGAAGCCCGAGACGTCGGCGACGATCTGGCCGATCACGACCTCCGGCTCGTCGAGGGTCCTGACGGCGCCGGTGAGGCTGCGGGCCTCGTGCTCGGCGATCGCGTCGAGGGCGGCGCGGCGGACGGATGCGGCGTCGGAGCGTGGGTCGATGCGGCGCTGACGCACCAGGTCGCGCACGCGGTCGGTGAGTGCCGACGTCGACGATTCCATCCCCTGTGAGCCCTTCCCCCGAAGAGTGCCTGTCTGACATGGTGCCGAACGCCGCAGCGTTTGTGAAGGGCTCTCACGATGCCCCTGTGGACGACTCGTGCCGGTCGGTGGCCCTGCCACGCATCGACGACCGCACGCCCCGGCGGGCGGTGGGGCAGCCACGTGTCCGGGCCCGGGACACGTGGCTGAGACACCGCCCCGCGGTCGGGACGGCGCGGACGGGTGGCTCAGGCACCGCCCGGGAGAGGCAGACGTGCGACGATCGGCGCATGACGTGGACCTCCCCCGTGCCCGCCCCGGTCGACGGGCCCATGACCGGCGACGACCGACCGATCCTCGAGGGGATGCTGTCCCACCAGCGCGCGACGCTGCTCGCGATCTGTGCCGGTCTGACCGCCGAGCAGCTCGCGGAGCGCCCGCTGCCCAGCTCGAACCTGAGCCTGCTCGGGCTCGTCCGGCACCTGGCCAAGGTCGAGCGCATCTGGCTCCGCAAGCGGGTCGCCGGCGAGGACGTCGAGCACCTGCACAACTTCGAGGCCCGCGACGACACCGACTTCGACCAGCTCGACCCGGCCGACGCGCCCGACGCCGTCGAGCAGCTGCGCGACGAGTGGGCGCTGGCCGACCGGGCGGTCGCGGACATCGACTTCGACCACACGATCGACCACCACGGCGAGATGTCGCTGCGGATGGTCTACGTGCACCTGGTCCAGGAGTACGCCCGGCACAACGGCCACGCCGATCTGCTGCGGGAGGCGATCGACGGCGTCACCGGTCGGTGAGGCTGCCGCACCGCGCGGCGTCCAGGCGGCATCATGAACCCATGATCCGCACGAAGGCGCTGGCCGCCACGCTGACCACCGCCGCGATGCTCCTGCTCGGCGCCTGTGGTTCCGACGAGCCGCAGGCGGCAGGCACGACGAGCACCGCCGCGCCCACCACCGCGGCCCCCACGACCGTCCCGACCACGACGGCACCGACCACGCCCGAGCCGACCAAGAGCTCGGCGACACCGACCGCGACCACACCGTCCGGCAAGCTCATCAGCTACGCCGACGGCGACGACACGGGCGTGACCATCGCGACCGCAGCCGACACCGCCCGGCTCACGGGTGCGCCGGCGGACTTCAAGACGTTCATCGCCGCCGAGCTGGCCACGAGCTCCACCGACGAGGGCTGCACCGAGGCACCGCAGATCTCGGTCGACCTGCTCGACACCGGCGGATGGGCCCGCGGCGGACACTTCATCCCGCAGTGCGGCGGCTACGCCACCCTGTGGGCCAAGTCGGGCGGCACGTGGAAGGACGTCTGGGGCGGCCAGTCGCTGGTCGAGTGCTCGACGCTCGAGCAGTACGCGTTCCCGGCCCGCGTCGCGGGCGACCAGTGCCTCAAGGGCGACGACGCCGTCGCCTACACGCGCTGACGGACCGGCCCCGCTAGGTGGTCGACGTGTCGCCGGTGATCCCGGAGCCGTCGGCGCCCGGCGCCTGAGGCGGCTGCTGCTGGCTCGGCTGCCCGCCCTGACGGCCCTGCCCTGGGAGCTGACCCTGCCCTGGGAGCTGGCCGTTGCCCTGTCCCTGGCCGGGGAATCCCCCGCGCATCTGCCCGGGGTTGCCGCCCGGGCCCCCACGTCCGCCGCTGTCGTCGCCGGCGACAGCCCCCAGGGCCGCTCCGGCGCCGACGCCGAGCGCCACGGCCGCGACGGCCGCAGCGACCAAGGTGCGGGTGGACCAGGTACGGACGGCGGACTCGCTCGTGTCGTGAACATCGCTCATGCCGGCCATGGTCTGCCGGTCACCTGTCACGATCCTGTGAGCACGCCCAGGCCCGGCTGGGTCGGCCGTTCACAGGTTCGCCACAGGTCGCACTCATGCAATTGGCGGATGGCGCACTCACACTGGGCTCATGGCCCCTTCACTGACTCGCGCCGACGGCTCCCCGCTGCGCGTCCTCGTCGTCGACGACGAGGTCAACATCGCCGAGCTCCTCCAGATGGCGCTGAGGTACGAGGGGTGGGACATCCAGACCGCGTTCACGGGACGCAAGGCCGTCTCGGCCGCCAAGGAGTTCGTGCCCGACGCGATCGTCCTCGACATGATGCTGCCGGACTACGACGGCATGGAGGTGCTGCGCAAGGTCCGCGCGTTCGCCCCGGAGATCCCCGTCCTGTTCCTGACGGCGCGCGACTCGGTCGAGGACCGCGTCGCGGGGCTCACGGCGGGCGGCGACGACTACGTCACCAAGCCGTTCAGCCTGGAGGAGGTGATCGCCCGGCTGCGGGGCCTCATGCGACGCGCCGGCGCGATGGACGCCAAGCCCAGCTCGGTCATCAGCGTCGGGGACCTGACGCTCGACGAGGACAGCCACGACGTCGTCCGCGACGGCCGCGAGATCGACCTGACGGCCACCGAGTTCGAGCTGCTCCGCTTCCTGATGCGCAACCCCCGCCGGGTCCTGTCGAAGGCCCAGATCCTGGACCGCGTCTGGGACTACGACTTCGGCGGTCAGGCCAACGTCGTCGAGCTGTACATCTCGTACCTGCGCAAGAAGATCGACGCAGGCCACGAGCCCATGATCCACACCAAGCGCGGGGCCGGGTACGTCCTCAAGCCGGCCGGGTAGACCCGTGCGCTCGGTCCTCCCCTCGTCCCTGACGGGACGCCTGATCGTCACGGCGGTGGCCCTTGTCGCCGTCGTCAGCGTCCTGGTCGCGGTCGTCGCCACCGTGGTGATGCGCTCCTACTTGACGGACCAGCTTGATCGCCAGGTCGAGAGCTCCCTGAGCCGAGCCCAGAACTTCATCCGTGGTGACATCGACGGCATCGAACCCAGCCCCGACCAACCGGGGACTCGGCCGCCACCGGACGTCCGCGGCAACCGCGAGGGAAGCCTCATCGCGGTCATCGGCAGCAGCAGCGTGGACGGGAACTCGATCACGGCGTCCGGTGAGCGCCGCCAGCTGTCGACCTCTGCGCTCGACGTCCTCGACCGGGTCGAGGCGGGCAAGGAGCCTGTGACCGTCCACATACCCGGCCTCGGGTCGTTCCGCGTTGCTGCTGTGAGTGCGAATGGCGAGACCCTCGTCCAGGGCGTCCCGACGGACGATGTCGACGGAACCATCCAGACGCTGATCTGGTGGGAGGTGCTGCTCGGGGTCGTCGGCATCGGTGCCGCTGCCGTCGCCGGACGTGTGCTCGTCCGGCGTCAGCTGCAGCCGCTGCGCGACGTCGCCGCCACGGCACACCTGGTCACGGCGATGCCGTTGTCGTCCGGCGAGGTCGGGCAGACCGTCCGCGTCCCCGACAGCCTGACCGATCCGTCGACCGAGGTGGGCCAGGTCGGGGAGGCGCTCAACCAGCTGCTCGGCCACGTCGAGGAGGCGCTCGACGCCCGCCACGAGAGCGAGCAGCAGGTCCGGCAGTTCCTGGCCGACGCCTCGCACGAGCTGCGCACGCCCCTGTCGACGATCAAGGGCTACGCCGAGCTCAGCCGCCGCACCGGCCGCGCCGACCCCGACCAGATCCTGGCCAAGGTCGAGTCCGAGGCCGGCCGGATGTCGACGCTGGTCGAGGACATGCTGCTGCTGGCGCGGCTCGACGCGGGCCGCGACGTCGACCGGCGACCCGTCGACCTGACCCGCCTCGTGGTCGAGGCCGTCGACGACGCCCGCGTGCGCGATCCGGAGCGCCGGTGGACGTTCGACGTGCCCGACGAGCCCGTCACGGTCACGGGTGACGAGCAGCGCCTGCACCAGGCCGTCACGAACCTGATCACCAACGCGACCCGGCACACGCCGCCGGGGACGGTCGTCCACGCGCGACTGACGCCGGGAGACGTCGTGCGCATCGACGTCCACGACGACGGGCCGGGCATCGACGCGGCGCTGCTGCCGTCGGTGTTCGAGCGGTTCACCCGCGGCGACTCGTCCCGGACCCGCGCGTCGGGCGGAGCGGGACTCGGGATGTCGCTGGTCAAGGCGATCATGCACGCCCACCACGGCGACGCCACCGTGGCGAGCGTCCCGGGCGACACGACGTTCACCCTGACGCTCCCGCCCGCCTGATCCCCTCCCCGTCGCGGTCACAGGTCCGGCACAGAGTCAGCACACCGCCGCCCCATCCTGCGGTCGCACCGTGGAGGCATGACCCAGACCACGATCCAGGCCCCCGCGGCCACGACGCACCAGCGAGACGCCGCCGCCCCACCCGCGCCGGGCACCCCCTCGCGCATCCAGCGACTCCGGCGCGGACGCGTCGAGGACTCACCGCTCGTCCGCCCGACCCTGGCGGCGCTCCTGCTCGCCACCGCCGTGCTCTACCTGTGGGGCCTCGGCGCGTCCGGCTGGGCCAACTCGTTCTACTCCGCGGCCGTCCAGGCCGGGTCGGAGTCGTGGAAGGCCTTCTTCTTCGGCTCCTCCGACGCGGCGAGCTCGATCACGGTCGACAAGACACCGATGTCGCTGTGGCCGATGTCGCTGTCGGTGCGGATCTTCGGCCTGTCGTCCTGGGCCATGCTCGTCCCGCAGGCGCTGATGGGCGTCGGCGCCGTGGGGCTGCTGTACGCCACGGTGCGCCGCACGACCCGCAACGCCTGGGCCGGCCTCCTCGCCGGTGCGGTCCTGGCCGTCACGCCCGTCGCGGTGCTGATGTTCCGGTTCAACAACCCCGACGCGCTGCTGACGCTGCTGCTGATCGGCGCCGTGCACGCCACGATCCGCGCGATCGAGGACCCCCGCCGTGCGGTCCGCTGGCTCGTCCTCGGCGGCGCGCTGGTCGGGTTCGCGTTCCTGACCAAGATGCTGCAGGCCTTCCTCGTGCTGCCGCCCCTGGCGCTGGTGTACCTCGTCGCCGCGCAGGTCTCGATCGGCACCCGCCTCAAGCACCTCCTGATCGCCTTCGGCTCGATGATCGTCGCGGCCGGCTGGTGGATCGCGATCGTCGAGCTCTGGCCGGCGTCCAGCCGTCCGTACATCGGCGGCTCGCAGAACAACTCGATCCTCGAGCTGACCCTCGGCTACAACGGCTTCGGCCGCCTCAACGGCAACGAGGTCGGTTCCGTCGGCGGCGGTGGCGGCAACGGCGGTGGCGGCTGGGGCGAGACCGGCCTGTTCCGCCTGTTCAGCTCCGAGATCGGCGGCCAGATCGCCTGGCTGCTGCCGTCCGCCCTGGCCCTGCTCGTGCTCGGGCTGTGGTTCAGCCGGCGCGCCGGGCGCACCGACCGCCACCTCACGGGCCTGATCGTCTGGGGAGGCTGGCTGCTCGTGACCGGGCTGACGTTCAGCTTCATGGCCGGCATCTTCCACGCGTACTACACCGTGGCCCTGGCCCCGGCGATCGCCGCGCTCGTCGGCATCGGCGCCGCGATCCTGTGGGAGCACCGCTCCTCGCCCGTGGCGACGCTCGGCGCCGCGTTCGTCGTCGCGATGACCGCCGCGATGAGCTTCGTCCTGCTCGATCGTGCCGACGGCTTCGTGCCATGGCTCAAGTACGTCGTCGCGATCGTCGGCGTGGCCGCCGCCTTCCTCCTGGTGCTGCACCGCCTGCTGCCCCGTCGGGCCGTCGTCGCGGTCGTCGCCACAGCGCTGGCCGCGGTGCTCGCCGGACCGGCCGCCTACGCGGTCGACACCGCCTCGACGCCGCACACCGGGTCGATCCCGACGGCCGGGCCGAGCACGGGCGGCGGCATGGGCGGGTTCGGTGGCGGCGGACGCGGGACGGGACGACCGCCGGGTCTGCCCCAGGGCCAGCAGGCCCCGACCGGACAGCCCCAGGGCGCCCCGACCGGACAGGCGCAGGGCGGTCAGGGAACCGCCGGCGGCCTGCTGACCGGCTCGGAGTCGACCGACCAGATCAACTCCCTCCTGACGACCGACGCCGACTCGTACTCGTGGGTCGCGGCGGCGGTCGGCTCCAACTCGGCCTCCGGGTACCAGCTCGCGACCGGTCTGCCGGTCATGGCGATCGGCGGGTTCAACGGCTCGGACCCGAGCCCCACCCTGGAGCAGTTCCAGCAGTACGTCGCGGACGGCCGCGTCCACTACTTCATCGCGAGCGGCGAAGGAGGAGGTGGCGGTCGCGGGATGAGCGCGGGCGGCAGCACCAGCAGCGAGATCTCCGCGTGGGTCACGGAGACGTTCGAGGCCCAGACCGTCGACGGCGTCACGATCTACGACCTCTCCGGCGGCATCCAGTGACCGCGACGGCCATGGTCCCCGATCCGCGCCGCACCCCGCGGAGCGCGCCGGTGCTCGACGTCGTGATCCCGGTGTTCAACGAGGAGAAGGCGCTCGTCGCGTCGGTCGAGACCGTGCGGGCCCATCTGCGGACGCTGCCCTTCGAGCACCGCATCACGATCGCCGACAACGCGAGCACCGACGCGACGAGCCTGCTGGCCCGCCAGCTGACCCATCGCTACGACGACGTGCGGCTCGTCAGCCTCACCGAGAAGGGTCGTGGTCGAGCGCTCAAGCAGGCGTGGTCGCAGTCCGACGCCGAGGTGCTCGTGTACATGGACGTCGACCTGTCGACGGACCTCAACGCGCTCCTGCCGCTGGTCGCACCTCTGCTGTCCGGGCACTCCGACCTCGCGATCGGCTCGCGGCTGGCCCGGACGTCCCGGACGACCCGGGGCCCGCGGCGCGAGGTCATCTCGCGGGCGTACAACGTCCTGCTGCGCGGGACCCTGCGGGCCCGCTTCACCGACGCGCAGTGCGGCTTCAAGGCGATCCGGCGCGACGTCGCCGCCCAGCTCCTGCCGCTGATCGAGGACGACGAGTGGTTCTTCGACACCGAGCTGCTGGTCGTCGCCGAACGGGCCGGCCTGCGCATCCACGAGGTGCCGGTCGACTGGGTCGACGACCCGGACAGCCGGGTCGACATCGTCCGCACCGCGGCGGCCGACCTGCGCGGCATGGGCCGCCTGGGCTGGGCGCTCGTCCGCGGCCGCATCCCCCTGGTCGACGTCGCGCAGGCCCTGGGCCGCGCGAGGGCGCACAGTGCCCGCGGCCGGCTCGGCGCGCAGATGGTCGTCTTCGCCCTGGTCGGCGTCCTGTCCACCGCCGCGTACGCCGCGCTGTACGTGCTGCTGCGAGGCACCCTGGGCGCCCTGGAGGCCAATGCGCTGGCCCTCGGGCTGACGGCCGTCGCCAACACCGCCGCGAACCGCCGCTTCACGTTCGGCCTCCGCGGCCCCGGCGGAGCCCTGCGGCACCAGCTGCAGGGGCTCTTGGTGTTCGGCTGCGGCCTCGCCGTCACGAGCGGCAGCATCTGGGCCCTGCACGCGATCCAGGGCGACGGCCATCCGTTGGTCGAGGTCACGGTGCTGACGGCGGCCAACCTGTTCGTCACCGCGATGCGCTTCGTCGCGATGCGCACCTGGATCTTCCGTCGCCCCGCGCCCGCCTCGTCGGTCGCCGGCTGAGGTCCGGCGCGCGGCGATCGGTTGTCTCGACCTCCGCCATGCAGCAAGATCGATGGCGACGGCATCGCCTCGATCCCGCCGACTGAACGGAAGTGACGGACCATGGCCCAGAAACAGTCCATCCTCGGGCGCATCGGACAGCTGACGCGCGCCAACATCAACTCCCTCCTCGACAAGGCCGAGGACCCCGAGAAGATGCTCGACCAGCTGGTCCGCGACTACACCAGCTCGATCGCCGAGGCGCAGGACGCCGTCGCGCAGACGATCGGCAACCTGCGGCTCGCCGAGGCCGATCACGCCGAGGACGTCGCCGCGGTCAAGGAGTGGGGCGCCAAGGCGATCGCCGCCTCGCAGAAGGCCGACTCCTACCGGGCCGCCGGCCAGGTCGTCGAGGCCGACCGGTTCGACGCCCTCGCCAAGGTGGCGCTGAGCAAGCAGATCGGCTTCGAGAACGAGGCCAAGGCCGCGGCACCCCAGATCGCCGCCCAGAACGCGACGGTCGAGCAGCTCAAGACCGGCCTCGTGAACATGCAGGGCAAGCTCGGCGAGCTCAAGACCAAGCGTGACCAGCTCGTCGCCCGCGCCAAGACCGCCGAGGCGCAGGCCAAGGTGCAGGACGCCGTGTCGTCGATCAACGTCCTGGACCCCACCAGCGAGCTGTCCCGCTTCGAGGAGAAGGTGCGCCGCGACGAGGCGCAGGTCGCCGGTCAGGCCGAGCTCGCTGCCTCCAGCCTCGACGCCCAGTTCGCCGAGCTGGAGGGTGACAGCACCCAGACCGAGGTCGAGGCCAGGCTCTCCGAGCTCAAGGCCCTCGCCGCCGGCGACCAGCCCGCCGCCGAATGACGTCCGCACCCCACGACCGGAAGATCACCGCATGAAGCTCACCGAGAAGTTCTCCTACGCCGGCGCAGACGTCGAGGCGGTCTACGGACTGCTGACCAGCCAGGAGTTCCGCACCGAGTCGTGCGCCAACCAGGGCGCCACCGACTACGAGGTCACGGTCACCGAGCAGGGCGACGGAGCGACGGTCACGATCATCCGGACGCAGGAGGCCGACATGCCCGACTTCGTCAAGAAGCTGACCGGCAGCACCGTCAAGGTCAAGCAGACCGAGGTCTGGAGCGGGCCGGACGCATCGGGCAACCGCACCGCCGACGTCAAGGTCAGCATCATCGGTCAGCCTGCCGAGATGATCGGGGCCGCCCGCCTGTTCGCCAAGGACGGCGGCTCCGACTTCACGGTCGACGGCGACGTCAAGGTGTCGATCCCGTTCATCGGCAAGAAGATCGAGCCGGAGGTCGCCAAGGCGATCCGGGCCTCGCTGCGCGAGGAGGTCGAGTACGGGATGAGCAAGCTCTAGCTAGCCCAGCAGCTCGATGACGGCGGCGACCTCCTGCGTGGCGAACCACGCGAGGTCGCCGCTGTCGTCGAGGTCGAGGTGCAGCGACGCGATGTCGGCCAGCGTGACCGGCCCGTCGGGGTCGTCGAGCTCCGCGGCCGCGGCCACGGCCCCGTGCTCGGCCGCCTCCTCGAGCGCCGCGAGCTCGTCCTCCTCGTCGACGGACGCGGCGACGAAGGCCTCGGCGGGGGTGACCGCGCGGCCCTCCTCGAGGGCGACCAGGTCGTCGACGGTCAGTCCGAGATAGACGCGCATGGTCATCCTTTCGTGGGGCGCTGACGGCCCCGGGGAGCACGGGTGCGGCGGTCCTCGACCGACTCGACGAGCTCGGCCAGCGCGTCCTCGATGCACTGCGCGAGGACGTCGACGTCGGGGACCGCGTCGCGATCGGCGACGATGCCGAAGAAGACCTTGCTGTGGTACGACGTCACGCCGATCGCGACGGCCCGCCGGCCGCTGAGCGGGATGCAGGGATACACCTCGGCGACGGCCTCGCCCGCGAGGTACAGCGGGTCCTGGGGCCCGGGCACGTTCGTGATGACGATCTGGTGGCCACGGCCGGCCTCGGCGTCGGCGACCCTGGCCCCGACGGCGTGGAACGTCGACGTGGCGAACCCGGGAAGGCTCGCGAGCTTGTTGGCGGCGACCGCCGAGCCGGTCTCGCGGTGGTCCTTCAGGGCGTACGAGACCTGGTGCAGCCGGACGACGGGGTTGGACTCCCCCACCGGCAACGACAGCAGGTGTCCCCGCACCTTGGAGCCCAGCGAGGTCGGCAGGCCGTCCTTGGCCACGACCGACATCGGCACCATCGCCCGAAAGCTGGTCTTGGCGCTGACCGGTTCGGCACGGGTCAGCATCCACCCGCGGATGCCCCCGGCGATGCTCGCGAGGATGACGTCGTTGACCGTGCCGCCGTGCTCCTCGCGGACGCGGCGGAAGTCCTCGAGGTCGACCGCCAGCGACGCGAACCGGCGGTGCCGGCTGAGCTCGGTCGACAGGACGCCGTGCGGCACCTGGGCGTCGGCGCCGATGACGGGCAGCTTGCGCGCCAGCCGTCCGAGGTTCAGCTCGGTGACCCGCAGCGCCTCACCGGGATGGCGCACGTTGCGGCCGATCGTGTCGACCAGCAGCTCGGCGGCGTTGGGCTCCGAGCGGGGATTCCACTCCTCGTACGGGATGTCCCGCTCGTGCGCCGTCTCCTCCAGCAGCACCTGCGCGAGGTCGACGGTCTCGGACCCGTCGACCAGCGCCTGGTGGGACTTGAACAGCAGCGCGACCCGTCCGTCGGCGAGCCCCTCGATGAGGTACAGCTCCCACAGGGGACGGTCGAGGTCGAGGCGTCGGGCGATCAGGCGTCCGACCAGCTCGTGCAGCGCATCGGTCGTGCCCGGCCGCGGCAGCGCCGAGCGCCGCACGTGCAGCGAGATGTCGAAGTTCTCGTCGTCCAGCCACACCGGGGTGCCGACGGCGCCCGGGACCGAGCGAGGCACCTGGCGATAGCGCGGCACGAGGTCGATGCGCTCGTTGATGACGTGGATGAGCCGGTCGTAGTCGAGCGGGTGGTCACCGGCCTCGAGGATCGCGAGGGAGGCGACCTGCCGAGGGACGGTCGGGCTGTCCTGGTGCAGGAACATCGCATCCAGGGGGCTCAACCGTTGCATGACTCTCCTCGTGAACGTCCTGCACGAAAGTTACCACCGGGTCACTGGTCGGACCCCGCCAGCGCGGACGCCGCGACGACGCTCGCCAGCACCTGTGTCGCCAGCACCTCGATCCGCGCCACGAACGGGGACGAGGGCGCCGCCTCACGAGGCGTCCGACCGCTCACCGCGGCCAGGTCGAGGCCCGGCACGTCGGCCGGGAGGTACACCGCCGGCTCCGTCCCGGTGAGCCGGGTGACCGTCGCCCGCACGTCCCGCTCACCCCAGCCGAGACTCGCTCGCATCTGGTTGATCACGACGAGCGGCGGTCCGCCCGGCGCGACCGCCGTGAGGTCCTGCAGGCCGCGCACGAGCCGGGCCAGGCCCACGGGGTCGGGACGGCCGACCACGACCGTCAGGTCGGCGGCCGCGACCACCTGCAGCGCGGTCTGGTTGCGCGCCGCGCCCGGTCCGGTGCCCGGCTCGAGCGGCGACCCGACGTCGACCACCACCAGGTCGGTGACCGCACGCAGGTGGGACAGCACGCCGTCGAGCGAGCTGGTCCGCACCTGGGGCCACATGTCGGCGCGTGGCAGACCGGTCAGCAGCCGCAGGCAGGGGTCGATCCGGATCAGCTGGTCGACGACCTCCCCCGCTCGGCCGTGGTTGGCGGCCCGGCAGGCGGCCACCAGGCCGCTGACGTCGTCGAGCACGCTCAGGAGCTGCCCCAGCGCGCCTCCGTACGTGTCGGCGTCCACCAGGACCGTGTCGACCCCTCGTGCCGCGGCCGCGGCCGCGAGGCTCAGCGCCACGGTGCTGCGACCCGGCGCGCCGGCCGGTCCCCAGACGGCGACGACCGGCGCCTGACGCGACACCGGGTCCTGCCGGAGCGGCACCTCGTGGGCGATGTCGTCCAGGCCGGCGAGGTGCAGGACCCGCGTGATGCCGAGCGCCTCGCACCGTCCCGGATCGGACGCCAGTGCGGCCACGACGATCCCGGCGCTCCCGAGCCTGGACACGGCGTCGACGTCGAGCCCGGGAAGGTCGACCGAGACGATGGCCCCCGATGCGCGGCCGGTCTGGGCGACCGCCAGCAGGTCGGCGACGTCGACGCACCGTCGAGCGAGGCGCAGCACCGTCGACGACTCGATCTCGCGGATCGCGGCCTCCTCCCACGGAGCGCCGCCCGCGGCGATCACGACGTCCACGTCAGGACACCCGGACCAGCGTCACGTGCCCCGCCCCGACGGTGCCGATGACGTCGGCGTCCAGCCGCGCCTCGTCCACGTCGACCAGGACGGTCTGACCGAGGGACCCGCCCGTCGCGGCGGCGTCGTCGCCCGACTGCAGCACCCGGACGCCCTCCAGCACCCGGACCGTCTCGGCCCCGGGCTCGTCGCCCGGCCCGGGTCCGACCCAGACGTCGACGAGGTCGCCGCGGGCCAGGTCCGCCGGCGCGGCGCCCTGCGCGACGCTGAGCGGCAGCTGACCTCGCGCCGTGCTGGACCGGGTCACGAGCGACGTCCTGGCCACCAGCGAGCCGCCGGCCAGCGGGTGAGCCCACACCAGGCTCTCGAGCGGGGCGGCGAACTCCTCGTCGGCGCGGACGTACGTGGCCGCGGACGCGTCGGACAGCCGGACGCGGGTCGTGCGCAGGTCGTCGCGCGTCACGACGTCGCCGGGGACCACGTCGGCCCGCACGGACCAGTACGCGACCCGGTCGTCGCCCGCTGCGGCCAGCCGGGCTCCGAGCACGGTCGCCCCCAGCACGAGCAGCACACCGAGGACCAGCCGCGGGTCGCGCCAGGGTCGGATGTGCAGTCGCGTCGTCGTCCTGCCCGATCCCCCGGGCCCCCGCCAGATGGTCATGGCACGGTTCTACAGACATCCTGTCGCCACGTCCAGCCCCTGTCCTGGTTGTCCACAGCCCCTCCCCACCTCCAGGACGACTGACACCGCCGCATGGGAAACTGGTCGCATGCCTTCTTCCAGCCCGCGGTTCCTCACGCTGGCGGACGTCGCCGAGGTGCTCAACGTGACGGTGCGGCAGGTCTACGCCCTGGTGCGGTCCGGCGAGCTGCGAGGCATCCAGATCGGCGGCCGCGGCCAGTGGCGCATCGAGAACGACCAGCTCGAGGACTACATCTCGCGCCAGTACGCCCGCGCGGACCACGACGCCCGCGAGCTGCTCGAGTCGTCGGTCGACGACGACGTCACCTCCGACCGCTGACCAGCGCGATCGCGGCCCACACGACGTCCTGAGGACGCCCGGCAGCGGTCACGACGCGCACGAAGTCACGGCCGACCACCTCCGGCCGACCCGTGCGTGAGCTGCCGTCGACGAGCCGGACCGTGACCTCCTCGCCGGCGTCCCGCAGCGCACGGAACACGTGGCCCCAGCCGAGCGCCGTGGCGACCCGTCCCGGCTCGTCGGCCCGTCGCTCGGCGGCGTGGACCACCAGCACCGCGGCGGCGGCCACGACAAGGTCGACGTGCTCCCCCGTCAGCTGGATGAGCCGCTCGTTGACCAGGGTCACCCGTCCGTCGACCCGCCCTGCGCCGAGCACCTCGAGGGCGACCGTGCCGCCGAGCAGGTCCCGCCACGACGTCTCGGCCCAGTCACCGTCGCGCAGCTCGTCGACGAGGGCGTCCCGCTCGTCGTGCTCCAGATCGGCCGCCTGCGCCTCCAGCTCGTCGAAGAGTCGGTCCCATCGCATGGCGGCACGCTAGCCCACCGCCCACAGGTCGACCGGACGGACCGTTGACAAACATCACTCAAATGAATTTGATGATGTCAAACGTCATCAAACGTCATCAAAGGGGTCGCTATGCGGATGTCACGCACCGGATGGGTCCTGACCCTCGTGGCGGCCGGGACCGTCGCCCTGCTCGCCCCCGACGCGGACGCGCTGGCGCGAGACGTCGGAGGGTCGTCGTTCCCCACCGCGCTGCTCGCCGTCGCGTCCCTGCTCGGACTCGGGCTCGCGGCCTGGTCACTGCTCGCGGCGACCGCGATCCTGGCCGGCGGCTCGTCGCGCCTCGTCGCCGCGATCGCTCCCGTCGCGATGCGTCGCGCGCTGCTGGCGGGCGCCGCCGGTGTCCTGGTCGTCGGCCCCGCTCACGCCGAGACCCTCGCGGCTCCGGACGCCGGCCACCACCTCGTGGACGGGCTGCCCCTCCCCGACCGACCCGATGTCGCCGAGCGAGCCGTCCGTGGCGTGCTCCCCGCGGCCGCCGGACCCCGGGTCGTCGAGGTGCGGCGAGGCGACACGCTCTGGGCGATCGCGGCCCGGTCGCTGCCCGCGGGATCGAGCGCCACCGAGATCGCCGAGGCGACGACCCGATGGCACCGGGTCAACCGCGACGTCATCGGCGACGACCCCGACCTGCTCGTCCCCGCCCAGCAGCTCGTCCCACCGACCGGGAAGGACCTCCCATGAAGACCGCCACGACCCTGCTCGCGCCAGCTCCCCACGTGCCGTTCAGCGGCCCCGTCGAGACGGCCACCGGGCAGATCCCGCTGCCGTTCCCGGGCATGACCCCGGTCCTGCCGGCGCCCATCGAGCGCGGCGACGCCCGTGCGATCCGGGAACGGTCCGCCCGCTTCATGCAGGCTCTCGTCGAGGTGCTGTCCGGGGAGCGACCGGTCCGACAGATGGCCGCCTGGATGGCGCCCGACGTCTACGCCCAGCTGACGACCCGGCTCACGGCCCATGCGCGGGTGCCGCTGCGCGCCCGCTCGGGCCGCGGTGCGCGCATCGTGTCGGTGCACGTCGCGATGGTCCATGACGAGGCCGCGGAGATCGCCGGCCGCATGGTGCACCGCGGCCGGTCCCGCGCCCTCGCCGTCCGGCTCGAGCTCCAGGAGACCAACCGCGGTCAGAAGGTCTGGCGCTGCACGGCCCTGGTGTGGGCCTAGCGCTGTTCGGATCTAGCGGTTGTTCTTGCGACTCTTGCGCTGCTGCTTGGCCTTCTGGCGTGCCTTGTTCTTGGCATTGGCCACCCGTCGTGCCTCCGACTCCGGAGACTCCTCCTCGGCCGACTCGCCGCGGACCTCGGCCTCGCCGTCCTCGCTGGGCGCGGAGTACGACAGCGCCTGGGGGGCCGACTTCACGCCGAGCCCCTTGGCCGACAGCTGCAGGGCCTCCTCGCCGTGGTCGTGGTCATGGTCGTGGTCGTGCTCGACCTGGACGTCGAGGTTGAACAAGAAGCCGACCGACTCCTCGGCGATGCCCTCCATCATGGCGCTGAACAGCTCGAAGCCCTCGCGCTGGTACTCGACCAGCGGGTCGCGCTGCGAGTACGCGCGCAGGCCGATGCCCTCGCGCAGGTAGTCCATCTCGTAGAGGTGCTCGCGCCACTTGCGGTCGAGCACGCTCAGCACGACCCGGCGCTCGAGCTCGCGCATGACCTCGGCGCCGAGCTCGGCCTCGCGGCTCTCGTACGCCGTCAGCGCGTCCTCGGCGACGAGCTGCTGGAGCGACTCGCGCGACAGACCCTCGCGGCCACCGGCCTCCTCCTCGACGCCCTCGATCGTCAGGCCGACCGGGTAGAGCGTGCCGAGCGCGGTCCAGAGCTGCCCGAGCTCCCACTCCTCGGGGAAGCCCTCGGTGGCACCCGCGACGTACGCCCCGGTGACCTCGCCGATCATCGAGCGGACCCACTCGTTCATGTCCTGGCCCTCGAGCACCTGGCGACGCTCGGTGTAGATGACCTCGCGCTGGCGGCTCATGACGTCGTCGTACTTGAGGATGTTCTTGCGGGTGTCGAAGTTCTGCGCCTCGACCTGCGCCTGCGCTGAGGCGATGGCACCGGTGACGCGCTTGTTCTCGATCGGCACGTCGTCCGGGATCTTCATGGTCTGCAGCACCCAGTTGACCCAGTCGGCCTTGAACAGGCGCATCAGGTCGTCCTCGAGGGACAGGTAGAACCGGGTCTCGCCCGGGTCGCCCTGGCGACCGGAGCGTCCGCGCAGCTGGTTGTCGATGCGGCGCGACTCGTGCCGCTCGGTGCCGATGACTGCCAGGCCGCCGGCCGCGGCGACCTCGTCGTGCTCGTTCGCGACCTGCTGCTCCATCTGCTTCAAGGTCTCGGGCCAGGCGGCCTCGTACGCCTCGGAGTCCTCGAGCGGGTCGAGGCCCTTCGTGCGCAGGGCGGCATCGGCCAGGAACTCGACGCTGCCGCCGAGCATGATGTCGGTGCCGCGACCGGCCATGTTGGTGGCGACCGTGACGGCGCCCTTGTGACCGGCCATCGCGACGATCGCGGCCTCGCGGTCGTGCTGCTTGGCGTTGAGGACCTCGTGCGGCACGCCGCGCTTCTTCAGCTGCTTGGACAGCCGCTCGCTCTTCTCGACACTGGTCGTGCCGACCAGGATCGGCTGGCCCGAGGCGTGACGCTCCACGATGTCCTCGACGACGGCGTCGAACTTGGCCTGCTCGGTGCGGTACACCAGATCGGGCTGGTCGACCCGGGCGACGGTGCGGTTGGTGGGGATCGGGACGACGCCGAGCTTGTAGATCTTGTCGAACTCCGACGCCTCGGTCATGGCCGTTCCGGTCATCCCGCCGAGCTTGTCGTAGAGCCGGAAGTAGTTCTGCAGCGTGATCGTGGCGAGGGTCTGGTACTCCTCGCGGATGCGCACGCCCTCCTTGGCCTCGATGGCCTGGTGCAGGCCCTCGTTGTAGCGGCGGCCGTCGAGGATGCGACCGGTGTGCTCGTCGACGATCAGGACCTCGCCCTCCATGACGACGTAGTCCTTGTCGTTCTTGAACAGCTCCTTGGCCTTGATCGCGTTGTTCAGGAAGCTGATGAGCGGGGTGTTGACCGCGTCGTAGAGGTTGTCGATGCCGAGCTGGTCCTCGACGCGGTCGATGCCGTCCTCGGTGACCGAGATCGTGCGCTTCTTCTCGTCGACCTCGTAGTGCTCGTCGATCTTCATCGCACCGACGATCTTGGCGAACTCGCCGTACCACTTGACCTCGTCCTCGGTGGGTCCCGAGATGATCAGCGGCGTGCGGGCCTCGTCGATGAGGATCGAGTCGACCTCGTCGACGACGGCGAAGTTGTGGCCACGCTGCACGCACTCGGCGATGTCGTCGGCCATGTTGTCGCGCAGGTAGTCGAAGCCGAACTCGTTGTTCGTGCCGTAGGTGATGTCGGCCGCGTACGACTCGCGCCGCTCGTTGGGCGTCATGCTCGGCAGGATCTGGCCGACCGTGAGGCCGAGGAAGTGGTGCACACGGCCCATCCACTCGGCGTGGTACTTGGCGAGGTAGTCGTTGACCGTGACGACGTGCACGCCCTTGCCCGACAGGGCGTTGAGGTACGCCGGGAGGGTCGACACGAGCGTCTTGCCCTCACCGGTCTTCATCTCGGCGATGTTGCCCAGGTGCAGCGCGGCACCGCCCATGATCTGGACGTCGAAGTGTCGCTGGCCGAGCACGCGGAAGGCCGCCTCGCGCACCGTCGCGAAGGCCTCCGGCATGATGTCGTCGAGCGTCTCGCCCGCCTCCAGGCGGTCACGGAACTCGTCGGTCATGCCACGGAGCTCGTCGTCGCTCATGGCGCGGAACTCGTCCTCGATGGCGTTGACCTGCTTGGCGATGGCCTCGAGCTGCTTGAGGACCTTGCCTTCGCCCATGCGAAGGATCTTGTCGATGACCTTGGGCACGAAAATGCACTCCTGGAACGGCGGTGACTACACGGCACTCCCCGATGGGGACGGTGAGCCTTGTCAGTCTAGATCAGACGCAAGCGCGGCCGTGAGTTCCCCGGCCAGATCGCCCTTGAGGGGTGGCGCGACGGACTCGAGCCCCAGCCAGCGCGCCATCAGGCGCAGCTCGGCGGCGAGCTCGACGGCCGTGTGCTCCGGTGCGTGGCTCTCGGCCCACGCGCCGTGGACGACCAGCACGCCGGACTGCCGGTCGGCCTTCAGGTCGACGCGGGCCACGAGTCGGTCGCCCAGCAGGAACGGCAGCACGTAGTAGCCGTGGACCCGCTTCTCGGCCGGCACGTAGATCTCGATGCGGTACCGGAAGTCGAACAGCTGCTCGGTGCGGGTGCGCTCGAACACCAGCGGGTCGAACGGGCTCAGCAGCGCCCGGGCCGCGACCCTGCGCGGCTGGACCGCGTCGCGGTGCAGGTACGCCGGGCGTCGCCAGCCCGCGATCGTGGCCGGCAGCAGCTCGCCCGTCCCGACGAGGTCCTCGATGGCCGCCTTGGTCCGTGCGGGATCCATCCGGAAGTAGTCGCGCAGGCACTGCGCCGTGCCGACGCCCAGGGCCGTCGCCGCGTGACCGACCAGCACGCGGTGCGCCTCGGCGGCGTCCATCGGCGGTGCGTCGAGCTGGGCGGCGGGGATGACCCGCTCGGGCAGGTCGTAGACGCGCTCGAACGCGGAGTTGCGGCGCGCCGCCGTGACCTGCCCCTTGTAGAACAGGTACTCCAGCGCGAGCTTGACCTGCGACCAGTTCCACCCCCAGCTGTCACGGACCCGGGGCACGTCGTGCTCGATCTCGCGGGCGGTGAGCGGCCCGTTGGCCCGCACCTCCTCGAGGACCCGTGCGACGAGCTCCGGCTGCTCGTCGGCGATCCGCGCCATGCCGCCCCACATCCGGGCGCCGGTCTGCATCCGGAACCCGAAGGCCTGCCACAGGCGCACGTCGACCAGGGCCGCCTCGTGCGCCCAGTACTCGAACAGGCGTCGCGGCGCGCGCCCGGACGCGCGGTGCAGGAGCTCGACGTCGTACGGGCCGAGCCGCGAGTACAGCGGCAGGTAGTGCGCCCGCTGCAGGACGTTGACCGAGTCGATCTGGAAGAAGCCCAGCCGGTCGATGACGCGACCGACCTGGCGGGACGAGACGGCGCCGTCCACCCCGGGACGGGGTCGGGTGAACCCCTGGGCCGCCAGCGCGATCCGGCGGGCCTGCAGGACCGTCAGGGCGAT
>Ga0247734_1001318_pt1 | contig 19031 bp, 16 predicted proteins | sample UWRJL103311B2_FD_180933 | JGI IMG/M metagenome (GOLD analysis project Ga0247734, IMG submission 180933) | Plant litter microbial communities from Arlington Agricultural Research Station in Wisconsin, United States - UWRJ-L103-311B-2 | ecosystem: Environmental > Terrestrial > Plant litter >... | reverse complement strand
TGAAGTCGCTCTCGGCGTCGACCCGCGGGGAGCCCGAGCTGCCGACCACGTCAGGTCCTTCGTCCGGCCGCGGCCACCGGCACCGCGGCCCGCGGCTCGATGTCGAGGACCTGCCACGGGATGACGTTGCGGACCGTCGTCGTCCCGACCTGCCGGTCGGGCTTGCGCATTCCGTAGGGGTGGATGTGCCCGTGCAGGTGCCACGTCGGCCGCAGCGCCTCGATCACGTCGTGGAGGGCCGAGATGCCCAGGTGGCTGGGATCGTCGTCGTCTCCCAGACCCAGGGGCGGCGCGTGCGTCAGGAGGACGTCGACGGGCCCGGCACCCCGTTCGCCGCGCAGGAGCCGGCGGGCTCGACGGCCGTGCTCGCGCTGCGTGTACTGGTGGGCGCCGTCGTTGTAGCGGACGCACCCGCCCAGCCCGGCGACGCGCAGCCCCGCGACGTCGGCGGCCCGGCCGTCCACCGAGAGCATCCCGCGCGGCGACGAGGGCCTGCCCCGACCGATCCGCGGGTCGTGGTTGCCGGGCACGTAGGCGGCGGGGGCTCCGACGATCGACACCAGCGTCTCGAGGTAGTCCCACGGCAGGTCGCCGGCGGACACGACGAGATCGACGCGCAGGTCGCGCGCCCGCGACTCCATCGCGGCCACTTCCTCGTCGGCGACTGCCAGGACCCGGACCATAGACGGAGACTACCGCGCGACGTGAGCCAGGTCACAGCAGACGTCCGCCACGGCTGATCCGGAGGGCCTCAGTCGTCCTGACCGGTCTCGGCGGCCTCGCGCGCCCAGCGGGCCTTGTCGTCCTCGATCTTGCGCCCCAGGAAGAAGGCGCCGAACCACAGCGCGGCGAACATCAGACCGACGAAGAACATGATGGGCACCAGGAAGCCCAGCGCGATCGCGGCGACCTGGATCAGGTGCCCGACGAGGTAGGCCTGCGGACGGCGCAGCGACCCCGCCACCAGGACGCACAGCACCGCCAGACCGAGCCCGAGGACGAGAGCGAGGGTCCGGTGGACGTCCTCGACGGAGATCATCACCGGCACCGAGAGCCCCAGGATGATGGCCTCGAGCGTCAGCATCGCCGCGCACATGCCCCTCATGCGTCCGGGCCCCTCATGCGACGGTCCCGCCCAGGAGGACCCGGGCCTCGCCGACCGTCACGACCGAGCCCGTGACGAGCACCCCGCCGCTGCCGATCGAGTCGTCGCCACCGTCGCCGCCGTCCGCCATCGCCACGGCGCGCTCGAGGGCGTCGTCCAGTCGCGGCGCCACCACGACGCGCTCGTCGCCGAAGATGTCGCCGGCCATCTCGGCCAGCTCCTCGGCCGGCATGGCGCGGTCGGTGCTGTTCTGCGTCACCACGATCTCGGCCATGACGGGCTCGAAGATGCGCAGCATCTCCTCGACGTCCTTGTCGGCCATGACGCCGACGACGCCGATCAGCGGGCTGAACGAGAACGCGTCCTGCACGGCCTCGATCGTCGCCTGCGCGCCGTGCGGGTTGTGCGCCGCGTCGAGCAGGACGGTGGGACTGCGACGCACGACCTCCAGCCGGCCCGGCGACGTGACCTGCGCGAACGCGGCTCGCACCAGATCGGCGTCGAGCTGCTTGCTGCCGGTGAACGCCTCGACGGCCGCCAGCGCGTACGCCGCGTTGTGGGCCTGGTGGGCGCCGTGCAGCGGCAGGTAGACGTCGTCGTAGCCGCCGGACAGCCCCTGCAGGCTGACCTGCTGGCCGCCGATCGCCGTGACCCGGTCGTTGACGCCGAAGTCGACACCCTCACGCAGGGCGATCGAGCCGACGTCGAGCACGCGCCGCATCAGGACGTCCATGACCTCGGGCGACTGCTCGGCCAGCACGGCGTGCGATCCGGGCTTGATGATGCCGGCCTTCTCGACCGCGATGATCTCGGGACGGTCGCCCAGGTACGCGGCGTGGTCGACGCCGATGGGCGTCACGACCGCGACCTGACCCGTCGCGACGTTCGTCGCGTCCCAGGAGCCGCCCATGCCGACCTCGACGACTGCGACGTCGACCGGTGCGTCGGCGAACGCCGCGTACGCCATCGCGACCATCATCTCGAAGTACGACAGCGGGTGCTGCGCGGAGTCGTCGACGATCTGCGCGTACGCGGCGACGTCGGCGAACGCGTCGACGAAGTCGCCCTCGGACAGCGGGGCCCCGTCGAGCGAGATGCGCTCGGTCATCGACTGCAGGTGGGGGCTCGTGAAGCGGCCCGTGCGCAGGTCGAGCGCCCGGAGCAGCGTGTCGACCATCCGGCTCGTCGACGTCTTGCCGTTGGTGCCGGTCAGGTGGACCACGGGGTACGCGTCCTGCGGATCGCCCAGGAGGCGGCAGATCGCGGCGATGCGGTCGAGGGAGGGCTCGAGACGGGTCTCGGGCCAACGGCCGAGGAGCGCGCGCTCGACCTCCGCGTATGTGGGTGTCATCCCCACCAGTATCGCAGGGTGTCAGGGGTCCATCAGGGGCACCACCCATGTTCAAAATGTCCTGTGTTTCCGCCATGATGGGACCACTGAGTTCCGCGTCCCCCGACGCTCGTCGCAGGAGTCATCATGAATCGCAGCATCGCCGGCTGGGTCGTCCATCGCTGGGTCAAGTGGGTCGTGCTGGCCCTGTCACTCGTCCTCCTCGGCACGATGGGGTCCCTGGGGGCCAAGCTGACCAGCGTCCAGGACAACGACATCGCCTCGTGGCTGCCCGGCGACGCCGAGTCCACCAAGGTCATCGAGCGGTCCCAGCAGTTCTCCGACCCCGACGCCATCCCGGCCGTCGTGCTCTACGTGCGCGACGGCGGCACGACGGCCGCCGATCTGGCCAAGGCGACGGCGGACGTCGAGAAGCTCAAGGCCGTCGACGACGTCACCGACGTCGTCGGACCCGTTCCCTCGGCCGACGGCGAGGCGCTCCAGGTGATCTCCACGCTGACCCTCGGCGAGGAGGGATGGGAGGACCTCCCCGACCGGGTCGACGCGATGCGCGAGATCGCCGACGACGGCGCCGAGGGTCTCGACGTCAGCCTCGCCGGCCCTGCGGCCCTGGGCGCCGACCAGGCCGAGGCCTTCGCCGGCATCGACGGCATCCTGCTGCTGGCCGCCGTCGCGATCGTGTTCGTGATCCTGCTGATCACGTACCGCAGCCTGCAGCTCGCGATCCTGTTCCTGCTCTGCGGTGTCGGCGCCGTCGGCATCGCCCAGGGCGTCGTGTACCTGCTGGCCAAGCACGCCGACCTGACCGTCAACGGTCAGAGCGCGGGCATCCTGAGCGTCCTGGTGCTGGGCGCCGGCGTCGACTACGCCCTGCTGCTCGTCGCCCGGTACCGCGAGGAGCTGCACAACTACGAGGACCGGCACGAGGCCATGGCCCACGCGCTGCACCGTGCGGCCCCGGCGGTCCTGGCCAGCGGTGCCACCGTCATCATCGGCCTGCTGTGCCTGCTGTTCGCCCAGATGAACTCCACCAGCAGCCTCGGACCGGTCGGCGCCGCCGGCATCGCGTGCGCCCTGCTGGTCATGCTGGTCACCCTGCCCGCCCTGCTGGTCATCGTCGGGCGGTGGATCTTCTGGCCGTTCGTGCCGCGGTTCGGCGACCCGGTGAGGACCGAGACCGGTCTCTGGGCCCGCGTCGGCCGGCGGATCAAGAAGGCACCGCGCGCCGTCTGGGTCGCCACGACCCTGGTGCTCGTGGCCCTGTCGTTCGGCATCGTGCAGCTCGACGCCGACGGTCTCACCAACGAGCAGAGCTTCACCAAGGAGCAGCCGTCGGTCGTCGCGGAGAAGAAGCTGGCCGAGCACTTCCCCGGTGGAGCCGGCTCCCCCGTGGCGGTCATCGCCCGCGGCGACCAGGCCGATGCCGTGCAGGCCGCGTTCAGCGGCGTCGACGGCATCGACCCGGCATCGGTCGAGATCAAGAGTCCCGCGGGCAGCCCGGTCGCCTACCTCGAGGGCACGCTGTCGTCCGCCCCGGACTCCGCCAAGGCCTTCGACACGATCGATCGGGTGCGCGACGCGGTGCACGCCGTCGACGGCGCCGATGCCCTGGTCGGTGGCAACACGGCGGTCAACAAGGACGTGCAGGAGGCCTCGAGCGCCGACAACGTGCTGATCATCCCGATCATCCTCCTGGTCGTGCTCATCGTGCTCGGCGTCCTGCTGCGGTCGATCGCGGCGCCGCTGATCCTGCTCGTGACGGTCGTGGTCTCGTTCGCCGCCGCGGTCGGCATCAGCGCACTGGTCTTCCGGCACGTGTTCGGGTTCGAGGGCGCCGACTCGTCGTTCCCGTTGTTCGCCTTCGTGTTCCTGGTCGCCCTGGGCATCGACTACAACATCTTCTTGATGACCAGGGTGCGCGAGGAGTCGCTCAAGCACGGCACCCGCCGCGGTGCGCTGATCGGCCTGGCCGCGACGGGTGGGGTCATCACGTCGGCGGGCTTCGTGCTGGCCGGCACCTTCACGGCCCTCGCGACGCTGCCGATCGTCTTCCTGGCCGAGCTCGGGTTCGTCGTGGCCGTCGGTGTCCTGCTCGACACGATCATCGTGCGGTCCGTGCTGGTCACGGCGCTCAACCTCGACATCGGCCGGCACATCTGGTGGCCGAGCCAGCTGTCCAGGACCGACGGTCCCGAGCACCTCGCCGACGAGCACCACCCGGCCGATCCGGTCGGGGCGGGCGGAGATCCCCTCCACCGGGCCTGACGCGCAGGGCTGGGTGGGCCACCCCGGGTGGCCCGCCTAGACTTGCCTGTCGTGACTAGCGAAACGTTCGGCGTCCCGGAGAAGCCCGTCCTCGAGGGTCTCGAGGCGACCTGGTCGGCCCGGTGGGCCGAGCAGGGCACCTACACCTTCGACCGCAGCAGGACGCGCGAGGAGATCTTCTCGATCGACACGCCTCCCCCGACGGTCTCGGGATCCCTGCACGTGGGCCACGTGTTCTCGTACACGCACACCGATCTGGTCGCGCGCTACCAGCGCATGCGCGGCAAGGAGGTCTTCTACCCCATGGGGTGGGACGACAACGGCCTGCCGACCGAGCGACGCGTCCAGAACTTCTTCGGCGTCCGCTGCGATCCGACGCTGCCGTACGAGGCCGGGTACACGCCGCCGGCCGATCCGGACCCGAAGCGCCAGGTGCCGATCAGCCGCCGCAACTTCATCGAGCTGTGCAACCAGCTCGTCGAGGAGGACGAGAAGGTCTTCGAGCAGCTGTGGCGCACGCTCGGCCTCAGCGTCGACTGGTCGCAGCAGTACACCACGATCGGCGACGACTCCCAGGTCGTCTCGCAGCGCGCCTTCCTGCGCAACGTCGCCCGCGGCGAGGCGTACCAGCAGGACGCACCGACCCTGTGGGACGTGACCTACCAGACCGCCGTGGCCCAGGCCGAGCTCGAGGCTCGCGAGTACCCGGGTGCCTACCACCGGGTCGCCTTCCACGGCCCCGAGGGACCTGTCTTCATCGAGACGACGCGGCCCGAGCTCATCGGCGCCTGCGTCGCGCTGATCGCGCACCCCGACGACGAGCGGTACCAGTCGCTGTTCGGCACCACGGTCACGTCTCCCCTCTTCGGTGTGGAGGTGCCGGTCGTCGCCCACGCCGCCGCCGAGCCCGACAAGGGGTCGGGCATCGTGATGTGCTGCACGTTCGGCGACCTGACCGATGTCATCTGGTGGCGCGAGCTGCAGCTGGCCAACCGCACGATCATCGGTCGCGACGGTCGGATCCTGCCCGACGCCCCCGAGTGGATCGGCACCGACGCCGGCCGTGAGCTGTATGCGAGCCTGGCCGGCAAGACGACGTTCACGGCGCGTGAGCTCACCGTCGCCGCGCTGAAGGAGTCCGGCGACCTCGACGGCGACCCGAAGCCCACGCAGCGCATGGCCAACTTCTACGAGCGCGGCGACAAGCCGCTCGAGATCGTGTCGACCCGCCAGTGGTACATCGCGAACGGCGGCCGCTCGGCCGACCTGCGCACCGACCTCATCGCGCGCGGCGACGAGATCGACTGGGTCCCCGGCTACATGCAGTCGCGGCTCACGAACTGGATCGGCGGGCTCAACGGTGACTGGCTCGTCTCCCGCCAGCGCTTCTTCGGCATCCCCTTCCCGGTCTGGTACCGCCTCGACGAGGCCGGCGAGCCGGTCTACGACGAGCCGATCCTCGCCGACGAGGAGAGCCTGCCGGTGGACCCCGCCTCCCAGGCTCCCCCGGGCTTCACGGACTCGCAGCGTGGCGAGCCGGGTGGGTTCATGGCCGACCCCGACGTCCTCGACACGTGGGCGACGTCCTCGCTGACCCCGCAGATCGTGTGCGGCTGGGAGCGCGATCCCGAGCTGTTCGCGAAGACCTTCCCGATGGACCTGCGCCCGCAGGGGCACGACATCATCCGCACGTGGCTGTTCTCCACGATCGTGCGGTCGCACCTCGAGCACGGCAGCATCCCGTGGACCCACACGGCGCTGTCCGGCTTCGTGGTCGACCCGGACCGCAAGAAGATGAGCAAGTCCAAGGGCAACGTCGTCGTTCCCGACGAGATCTTGTCGACCTACGGCGCCGACGCGGTGCGGTGGCGCGCCGCCGGAGCCCGGCCGGGCGCGGACTCGCCCTTCGACGAGGCCCAGATGAAGGTCGGGCGTCGCCTGGCGATGAAGGTGCTCAACGCGAGCAAGTTCGTCCTCGCGTCCGAGGAGCAGTACGGGCTGGGCGCGGACGCGTCCCACCTCGACCCGGCCCGCGTGACCGAAGCGATCGACCTGGCGCTGCTCAGCCGTCTGCGCGGCGTCGTCGACGAGGCCACCGCCGCCTTCGAGCAGTACGACTACGCCACGGCGCTCGAGGTGGTCGAGAAGTTCTTCTGGGACTTCTGCGACGACTACCTCGAGCTGGTGAAGGAGCGCGCGCGTCGTGACGACGCCGGCGGTGCGTCGGCGAAGAGCACCTTCGTCCTCGCCCTGTCGGTGCAGCTGCGGCTGCTGGCGCCGTTCCTGCCCTACGTGACCGAGGAGGTCTGGTCCTGGTGGCAGGAGGGCTCGATCCACCGCTCCGCCTGGCCCACCAACGACGCCGACCTGACGACACCCCAGCAGGATCCCGGCGTGCTCACCGCCGCCGCGACGGTGCTGGCCGACATCCGTGGCGCCAAGTCCGTCGCCAAGGTCAGCCAGAAGACCGAGATCGGCACGCTGACGGTCACGGCCACCGCGGCCGACCTGGAGCTGCTGGCCCTCGCCTTCTCGGACGTGCGGGCTGCCGGTCGGGTCGCGGCGGAGCCGACGTTCACGGCCGACGAGTCGACCACCGGCTTCACGGTCGAGGCCACGCCGAGCTGACCGCCCGACCGACCCGCGAGGGCCATGGGCGCCCCGGGGCCGGTCAGAGGGTGCGGAAGGTGATGCCGGCGGCCTGCAGGCGCTTGATCAGCGGGTCGCCCATCGCCACCGCCGTGGTGGTCTGACCCGTGACGGCCGGCAGGTCGTCGAAGGCGAGACACAGGGCGGACTCGCTGAGCATCTTGGCCGTCTCCGTGTACCCCGGGTCGCCGCCGGCGACCTCGGTCGTGACGGTGCGACCGCCGCCCTCGGCGATGACGCGGAGCGTGAACCAGGACGCCGCGCGCCTCTCCTCGTCGGGACCGTCCCCCTGCGACTTGAGCTTGAGCAGGAGCGAGCGAGTGGGACCCAGCTGGGCGCCGGCCAGGAGCACCGCACCACCGGCGATGGTGCCGGCCAGCATCGGCAGCTTCTTGAACTGGGCGAAGTGGGAGTACGTGAACGCAGGTCCGTAGCGGTCGAGCGAGCGTGCCGAGCGCAGCACGATCTGCGGGTCGATCGTGGGCAGCGGGAGCGCCCACCCCCGTCCACCCGCGCCGCGGCCGAGCTTGCCGCCGCCGCGGACCGATCGGCCTGCGGGTCGCTCCTCGAGCTTCTTGCGCTCGGCCGCCGTCCGGGCCGACTGGCGCAGGCGTGAGAACGCGCCGATCGCCGAGTGGTAGGTGCCACCCGAGGCGGTGCCGCCGGCACGGATGTAGCCCTTGACGTCGAGCGGCACGCCCTCGGGCATCTGCTCGACCGTGAACAGCACGCCCAGGTCGTACGGGATCGAGTCGAAGCCGCAGGCGTGCACCAGCCGCGCTCCGGTCTCCTGCGCGACGGCGTGGTACTTCAGCCACATCTCGTCGACGAACTCCGGCTCACCCGTGAGGTCGACGTACGCGATGCCCGCCTCGGCGGCGGCCTTGACGGCCGGCTCCCCCAGCTGGACGTACGGACCGACCGTGGAGATGAGCACGCGGGTGCTCCCCGCGAGTGCTGCCATCGAGTCGGCGTTGCCGGTCTCGGCCGAGATGATCTCGGGTCGCACCCCGCCGAGTCCGTCGATGCGATCGGCGACGGCCTCGAGTCTCGCCTGGTTGCGGCCTGCCACGGCCCACGTCGCGCCGGGCGGCAGGTGCGTCCCCAGGTAGTCGGCGGTCAGGCCGCCGGTGAATCCGGTCGCGCCCAGCAGGGCGATGTCCACTGTGGTCATGGTCACCAACCTACCGGCAGGTAACCAGGACGCCAGGTGGCTAGGACGCCTTCTTGGCAGCCTCGTCGTGCGTGAGGATCTGCGGTCCCTCGCTGCCGGCGACGGTCGCCGCGTTGACGATGACCTTCGCCACGTCGTCACGACTCGGGATCTCGTACATGACCGGCTCGAGCACCGACTCGATGATCGAGCGGAGGCCCCGAGCACCCGTGCCGCGAGCCAGGGCGAGATCGGCCATGGCCTCGCTGGCGTCCTGGCTGAACTCCAGCTCGACGCCGTCGATCTCGAACAGGCGCACGTACTGCTTGGTCAGCGCGTTGCGGGGCTGCGTGAGGATCGCGACGAGCGCTTCCTTGTCGAGGCTGTCGACGGCTGCGATGACCGGCAGTCGACCGATGAACTCCGGGATCAGGCCGAACTTGAGCAGGTCCTCGGGCAGCACCTTGGAGTACAGCTTGTGCGGCTCGACGGCCTTGCCGATGTCCTGCTGCGCGGCGCTGAAGCCCAGCGCCATCTTGCCGCTGCGCTGCTCGATGATCTGGTCGAGGCCGGCGAACGCACCGCCGACGATGAACAGCACGTTGGTGGTGTCGATCTGGATGAACTCCTGGTGCGGGTGCTTGCGGCCGCCCTGCGGGGGCACCGATGCCGTGGTGCCCTCGAGGATCTTCAGCAGCGCCTGCTGCACGCCCTCGCCGGACACGTCACGCGTGATCGAGGGGTTCTCGCTCTTGCGCGAGATCTTGTCGACCTCGTCGATGTAGATGATGCCCGTCTCGGCCTTCTTGACGTCGTAGTCGGCAGCCTGGATCAGCTTGAGCAGGATGTTCTCGACGTCCTCGCCGACGTAGCCCGCCTCGGTCAGGGCCGTCGCGTCGGCGATCGCGAACGGGACGTTGAGCATGCGCGCCAGTGTCTGCGCGAGGTAGGTCTTGCCGCAGCCGGTGGGGCCGACCATCAGGATGTTGGACTTGGCCAGCTCGACCTGGTCGTCCTTGCCGCGTCCGGTCGACGCCTGCGCCTGGACACGCTTGTAGTGGTTGTACACCGCCACGGCCAGCGACTTCTTGGCGCCGTCCTGACCGATGACGTAGCCGTTGAGGAAGTCGTAGATCTCCTCCGGCTTGGGCAGCTCGCCGAGGCTCAGCTCCGCGCCTTCGGCGAGCTCCTCCTCGATGATCTCGTTGCAGAGGTCGATGCACTCGTCACAGATGTAGACACCTGGTCCCGCGATGAGCTTCTTGACCTGCTTCTGGCTCTTTCCGCAGAAAGAGCACTTCAGCAGATCGGCGGTTTCACCAATGCGTGCCATGGGAGAGTCCCTTCCGTGCCGGTATGCATGTCCTACCGGGTGCTGTCGTGCGGGGCCCCGGGTGTGACCGAGAAGACGTAGCTCCCACCGTAGCGGCGAAAGCGTCCATCGTCTCGGTCACGCACCGGATGTCGTGCTCCAGTTGCGCCTGACCGCGAGGGTCAGAGTGCGGGAACCTTGAGGGTGTCGAGCACCTCGTCGACGAGTCCGTACTCGACAGCCTGCTGCGCCGTCAGGATCTTGTCGCGGTCGACGTCCTTGCTGACCTCTTCGATCGACTTGCCGGTGGCGTCGGCGAGCATCTTCTCCATCAGCTCGCGCATGCGGAAGATCTCGTTGGCCTGGATCTCGAGGTCGGAGATCTGTCCGCCGGTGCCCTCGGTGTACGGCTGGTGGATCAGGATGCGGCTGTTGGGCAGCGCCAGACGCTTGCCCGGCGTGCCGGCGGCCAGCAGGATCGCGGCGGCCGAGGCGGCCTGGCCCAGGCACAGCGTCTGCACGTCGGGCTTGATGTAGCGGATCGTGTCGTAGATCGCCGTCAGCGCGGTGAACGAGCCACCGGGGCTGTTGATGTAGATGCTGATGTCGCGATCGGGGTCCATGGCCTGCAGCGACATGAGCTGCGCCATGACCGCGTTGGCGACGTCGTCGCTGATCGGGGTGCCCAGCATGATGATGCGGTCCTCGAACAGCTTGGTGTAGGGATCGATGCGTCGGAAGCCGTAGCTCGTGCGCTCTTCCCACTGCGGAATGTAATAGCTCATGCGGTCAGGTCTCCTGCGTTGGCGACGACGTGATCGATCAGTCCGTACTCCTTGGCCTGCTCCGGCGTGAACCACCGGTCGCGGTCGGAGTCGAGCTCGATCTGCTCGACGGTCTGGCCACTGTGCACCGACTGCAGCTGGTTGAGCTGCTTCTTCAGGAGCACGCTCTGCTCGGCCTGGATCTTGATGTCCGACGCCGAGCCGCCGATGCCGCCCGAGGGCTGGTGCATCATGATGCGTGCGTGCGGCAGGGCGTAGCGCTTGCCCGCCGTGCCGGCGGCCAGCAGGAACTGTCCCATCGACGCGGCGAGGCCCATGCCGAAGGTCGCGACGTCGTTGGAGATGAACTGCATCGTGTCGTAGATGGCCATGCCGGAGTCGACCGAGCCACCCGGTGAGTTGATGTAGAGGTAGATGTCGGCCTGCGGATCCTCTGCGTTGAGCAGGAGCATCTGGGCGCAGATCGCGTTGGAGTTGGAGTCGCGGACCTCGGATCCAAGGAACACGATGCGCTCCTTGAGGAGGCGCTGGTAGATGTGTCCGTCGAGATCCGAGGGACCGGCCTCGCCGGCCATCCTCGGCGACAGTGGGCTGGAGCTGTCAGATGTGTTCACGTCCACCAACCTAGACGGCGGGCAGGACGAACACACGCCAAAACACGGCTGTTCGCTGACAGCGTGACGGGCCCGCGCGGGACGCCGGCACGTCAGTGCTCGGCGGCCCGCCGGTAGTGGTCGAGCGTCCGGTGCATCCCGTCGAGCAGCTCTGCGTCGTGTCGGTCGGCACCGCCGAGGGCCAGCCGTGCGGTCAGCCGGACCACCGCGCCGGGGTCGACGACGGCGGTGCGCCGCTCCGTCAGGCGGGTCCCCCGCGTGCTCGGCTCGAGCTCGTACGACCACTCGACGTCGGTCGGCCAGACGTGGAAGGCCAGCGCCCCGCGACCGCCGTCGTGCGCCGGAGGCTTCCACCGGGTGATGCGCGAGAGCGTCGGCCACGCGAACCAGCCGCGACGATTGAGGTTGACGGCCCAGCGACCGACCCGCGGCGCGCCGAGCATCCAGGTGCCGGCCAGCTCGGGGCTCGCCTGCTTCATGGCCGGCAGGTCCGACACGAGCGCCCAGACGCCGTCCGGGTCCAGGCCGATGTCGACCGATGCCTCGAGTGGGGGCTGGTTGCTCATGACGCTCCTGAGGTGGGGTGGCCCGACACTAGCCCCCGGACGCACGCGCTGTCAGGCGTGGCGCGGAGCCGTGATCGCCCGCGGGTCACGGTCGTGCGCCGTGATCCACTCGACCAGCCAGTCGCCGACCTGCGGGTGGTTCAGCAGCGCGAAGTGATGGGCGCTCGGCAGGTACTCGAACCGGGCGCCGTCGACGATGGGGCCCGTGCGCCCGACCCCCGTCGCCGAGGAGAAGTGCACCAGCAGGTCGCCGAGGACCGAGCTCAGCGGGTGCTTCTGCGACGCCCCCAGCGTCGCCGCGACGAAGTGGTACTCCGCGTGCGGGAGCGGCGCCGCCGCGATGCGGTCGAGGCCCCACTGGCCCGTGAGGTCCTGGCCCTCCCACTCGTCGCGGGTGATGTAGCCGTGCCGCAGGTCGACGATCCCGGCGGAACGGGCGTCCAGGATCGTGCCGAAGGGCGCCGACTCCGGCCAGAACCTCAGGAGCCGCGAGCCGAGGTGGGCGACCTTCTCCAGGTTGGCGCCGGCATGCGGGGTGCCGAGGCAGACGACGTCGCGCACGAGGTGCTGCCAGGTCTCGCCGGCCGCCGTCGCGTGGTTCGTCGCAGCCCGTGCCACCAGGCCGCCCATCGAGTGCCCGACGAGCGTGATGCGCGTGACCGGCACGGGCCAGTGCTCGACGACCTGCTGGATCAGCGCGTCGAGGTGCTTGCCGTTCTCGGAGATGTGCAGGCCGGTGTTGTAGCGCACCAGGACGGGCGTCCCGTCGGTCTCGGCGGCGACGCGCTCGGCGTACGTGGTGCCGTGGACCTTCGAGCCGTTCGACCACGACTCGTCGTTCTCGCACAGACCGTGCAGGAAGACCACCGGATGGCTGGTCGCGTCACGGAACGCCTCCGACAACGGCCACGCGGTCGCCGCGACGTCGGCACCGTCGACCCGCACGGCCATCGTGATGGCCTGCGGGTCGTCGAGCATGCGCAGCTCGTCGCCGATCAGGCCGTTGATGGCCGCGACGACGAGGCGGCCGCGAGGCCCGGACTCGATGGGCCGGCCGACGCCGCGCGTCGCCATGGCGCGCACCGTCCCGCTCGAGACGCGCAACGCGCCGGACACCGCCCCGTAGACCGACGTGACCACGGCGTCGTGCAGCGACTCCGGGACGCGTCCGCCGACCAGGCGGGTGGCGCGGAAGGCGCGGGCGGCGACCGCTCGGTGCAGGTCGCGCGCGGTGCCGACGATCAGCCGGTCACCGTAGTCGAGCGCCAGCGCCGCGACGTCGGTCGTGCGGGCGGGCTCGGCGGACATGTTCCCATACTGCCGGTATCCGGCGGGGAAGTGAACCGTCCGGCGAGGAGTCGTCGATCACCCCGCCGGACGGTTGCGCGTCAGACGGTGGCGTCGGCCTCGTCGTCGGCGTCCTCGGCGAACGTTCCGTCGGCGCGCAGCTTGGACAGCTCGATGACGTTGCCGGACGTGTCGACGACCTTGGCGGACTCCACGAGCGACGCGAGCGCCTTGCCGCGCAGGACCTCGCTGACCATCTCGGGCACGTGGTTGTGCTCCATGATGTGCTGGATGAAGCCGTTCGGGTCCTCACCGGACTGCTGCGCGCGACGCATGATGTGCTGCGACAGCTCGTCGTCGTCGATGCCGAACTCGCGGTCGGCCACGACCTGGTCGAGCACGAACTGCGCGATCAGGGCGTCGCGGACGCGCTTCTCGAGATCGGCCTCGAACTCGTCGACGGTCTGCTCCTCGTCGTCGAGGTACTGCTGGAACGGGATGCCGGCGACCGCGAGCTGCTGCTCGATCTGCTGACGACGGTTCGTGATCTCCTCGGTGACGAGGTTCTCGGGCAGCGGCGCCTCGATCGTCGCGACGATCTCGTCGAGGATGAGGTCGCGGGCCTCGTTGGCCTGCTCCATGCGCTTGCCGCGGGTGACGCGGTCGGTGAGGTCGGCCTTGAGCTCGTCGATCGTGTCGAACTCCGACGCGGTCTGCGCGAACTCCTCGTCGAGCTCGGGCAGCTGCTGCTCCTTGACGTCCTTGACCGTGACGGTGACGTCGACGTCCTGGCCGGCCAGATCGCCGCCCACGAGCTGCGTGCTGAAGGTCTTGGTCTCGCCGGCCGACAGGCCGATCAGGGCCTCGTCGAGTCCCTCGAGCATCGTGGCCTTGCCCACCGTGTAGGGCATGCCGGCGGCCTGCGCCTCGGCGATGTCCTCGCCGTTCTGCGCGGCCGACAGGTCGATCGTCAGGAAGTCGCCCTCGGCGACGGGACGCTGGACCTCGGCGAAGGTCGCGAACCGCTCCTGCAGCGCGGTGAGCTGCTCGGTGACGTCGTCGTCGGAGATCTCGGCGTCCGCGACGGTCACGGAGATCGTCGAGATGTCGGGCAGCGTCAGCTCGGGGCGGACGTCGATCTCGGCGGTGACCTCGATGGGCTCGCCGTCCTCGAACTTCGCGAGGTCGATCTCGGGCTGGCTGAGGGGCTGGATGTTGCTGTCCTGGAGGGCCTGGTTGTACCAGCCGGGCAGCGCGGCGTTGATGGCCTCGTCGAGGACGGCACCACGGCCGACGCGCTGGTCGACGATGACCGCGGGCACCTTGCCCTGGCGGAAGCCGGGGATGGTGATCTGCGAGCCGATGGTCTTGTACGCGGCGTCAAGACTGGGCTTGAACTCCTCGAACGGCACCTCGATGGTGAGCTTGATCCGTGTCGGGCTCAGTGTCTCGGTGGTGCTTTTCACGTGGGTGACTCCTGCATGATCTCGGTGGGGGGTCGGCTTGACCCGCTGCGGCCGCGGTCGGCCGCCGAAGCGTCCCTCCAGTCTCTCATGACCGGGAAATGACCGGGACCGCACCTGCTGGGGAGAAGGAGCGAATCGTCCTTCGGGAGTCGGGACGCGGCCCGTCCTGCGAGCGACGCCCTGCTCCTACGTCGGGATGACAGGATTCGAACCTGCGACCTCACCGCCCCAAACGGCGCGCGCTACCAAGCTGCGCTACATCCCGTAGCCGCGTCAGTCTAGTGGACACTGAGGGCGTGTCCTCCCATCGGTACGAGGCCGTCGTCCGGCTGCTCGAGGCGCGCCGGCCGGCGTGCGGCTCCACCACGGTCGTCGCGATCGACGGACCGAGCGGTGCGGGCAAGACGAGCTTCGCGGCGGGACTCGCGGACGCGACCGGCGCCGCGGTGCTGCACCTGGAGGACGTCTATCCCGGGTGGGACGGACTCGCCGCGACGCCACCGATCGTCGCCGGGGTGCTGGACGCCATCGCGGTCGACGGTGTCGGGACGGCTCGGCGGTGGGACTGGGACCGCGGGGCGCCCGGGGCGGTCCTGCACGTGCCTCCCGCGCGGCTGCTGGTCGTCGAGGGGGTCGGCAGCGGCGCCGCGGTCATCCGTCCCCACCTGAGCCTGCTCATCTGGCTGGACGCGCCGGCCGCCGTGCGCAAGGAGCGTGCGCTGTCCCGTGACGGCGAGACGTTCGCGCCGCACTGGGACAGGTGGGCCGCTCAGGAGGCGCGACTGTTCGCCGCCGAGGGCACCCGCCACCACGCCGACCTCGTCGTGGCCACGTGAGCCGCCACGACCGATTCACGCCCTCCGCGGTGCCTGTGGCATCATGGTGCCGCTGCTCCGGCGGCACCCGCGGACGTAACTCAATTGGCTAGAGTCTCTGCCTTCCAAGCAGAATGTTGCGAGTTCGAGTCTCGTCGTCCGCTCCCCCGAAAGGCCCCTCCCGAGGGGCCTTTCGCCGTTTCGGCGGCACGGCCCGCCCGGTCGGCCACAATGGTCCGCATGTCAGCGGTGGACTCGGCCTCGCGGGACCCCGTCGCCCTCGCCCGACACGCCGTCCTCGCCCTGGCCCACCGGGAGCAGGCCGTCGTCGCGCCGGAGGTCGAGGCCCGACTGTGCGAGCACACCCCGCCGGGAACGGCGTCGCGGCTCGATCCGCTGGACGTCCGCCTGGCCCTGGACGACCTGGAGGCGACCGGGCAGCTGCGTCGCATCCGCACGCGGTCACCGCTCGCGCCCCGCGAGGTGCCGGTGCTGACCCCGGCCGTCTCCGACGATCCCGACCGCCGTCAGGCGATCGCCGAGCACAAGCGCGATCTGTACGCCCGCTACCTGTCGTGGACCGACGGGCCGGGCGCACCGATCCCCGCTGCGGCCGAGCAGGTCGTCCACGCCTCGTTCCAGGTCGCGGCGCGGTCGGGCTACCGCATCGGCGCCACGCCCCCGAGCGACGTCGTCGTGTTCGTGCCTCCGGACGCCCCCGATCGTCCGGTCCTCATGCCGGTCGAGGTCCGCAACACCCGCGAGTGGCTCATGCCGCACTCGCGCGGCCTCTACCAGCTGCTCACCAAGGCCACACGGATCCAGGTCGCGGAGCGCGCCGTGCCGATGGTGCCGATGTTCGTGTGCCGCCGGGCGCACCCGCAGCTCCTCGCGATGGGCCGCGACCTCGGCTTCGTCGTGGTCGAGTCGCGGCGCGAGTTCGTCCTGCCGAGCGTCGCGGAGACCGCGGTCGCCGAGGTCCGCGCCACGCTGGGGCTGACCGACCTGACCCGCTCGGACGAGCCCGACCCGCTGATGGTCAGCCGGTTCGAGCAGATCGTCCCGACCATGACGGCCGCGCTGGTGTCACGGTGGCAGCGGACCGCGCTGACGACGATCCCGCTGCGATTCGCGGACCTGCTGGCCGAGGGCTCGCTGGCCGGACGACGCCGGGTGCTGCGCGAGGTCCGGGACGTCGCGGACGACAGCGGGCTGCTGACGTCGCCGACGCGCTGGTGACCGTCAGGGCAGCGCCGGCTTGGAGCGCTGCTCCGGCGCCACGGCTCCCCCGGCCGGCGCGGCGTCGGCCGCGGACCGGCTGAGGATCAGCAGCGCGCGGTCGTCGTCGCCGGAGGTGACCTGCTTGATGATCCTGCGCGGAGCCTGCTCGAACCCCGTCGCGACGATGGCCTTGGCGGTGGTGCGCAGCCACTCGATGCCGCTCGTGAAGTCCTGCGTGCGGGTCTCGACGACCCCGTCGGTGTAGAACATCAGCGCGTCGCCGGCCTCGAGGGTGCCCGTGGTCTGGTGGAAGTCGGGGCGCTTCATGATGCCGAGCGCCGTGCCCCGGGCGCCGTCGACGATCCAGTCCTCCTGCGCGGCGTCCCAGCGCAGCGCCGGCGGGTGGCCCGCGTTGATGATCGAGTAGCGGCCGGACGGCAGGTCGATCAGGACGTGCACCGCGGTGGCGAAGCCGTCGTCCCAGTTCTGCCGCATCAAGAAGTCGTTGCCGGCCGCGAACAGGCCCAGTGGTGGCAGGGCGCCGATCAGGCCGCCCAGGGCGCCGGCGAACTGCAACGACTGCGTCCCGGCGGCGACGCCCTTGCCGCACACGTCGACCAGGACCATCTCGAGCCTGGTCTCGTCGTCGGAGAGGTTGGCCACCAGGAAGTCGCCGGCGAACTTGGTGCCGCCGGACGAGACCATCGCGGACTGCGACGTCCAGCCCTGGGGCAGCGGCGGGACGACACCCTGCGCCTGCAGACGGTCCCGCAGGTCGACCAGCATCGCCTCGCCCAGCGGACCGGGCAGCCCGCTGCGGTGGCGGCTCGACTCGTACAGCACGAGCGCCGCGACGATCGACATCGTGACCAGCGTGCTGATGCGACCGGACGTGATGCCGTCCTGGCCGAGGTCGATCGCCCGGACGTACTGACGCACCACGGTGATCGCGATGCACAGGACGATGAACAGGACCAGCGCCAGCAGCGGTCGGTAGCGCAGCGCCAGCGTGCCGAGCAGCAGCGGGATGACGAACGTGGCGGCCGGGAACGTGTTGTAGCTGACGAGCGAGCCCACGAGGATCGCGGCCGAGAGCGCGAGCAGTGCCGTCAGCACCGCCACCTGCCCCTCCGACGTGCCGGTGCGCCAGCGGATGATCCGCTCGTCGACGTACCCCGCCACGGACGGCAGGGCACGGCGCAGGCTGGACATCACAGCCTCGACCCTATCCGCGTTGCTGACACGTCGGACACCAAAAGAGATTTCTGCCGGCGAGCACACGGGTCTGCACCGGCGTGCCGCAGACCAGGCACGGCAGACCCGTGCGGCGGTACACGTAGGAGACCTTCCCGCGACGCCTCCCCCGGCCGGCGGGCCCCGGCGCGTCCTCGGGTCGGACCGTCACGATCCGGCCCTTGCGCACCCCGTCCTTCATGAGCTCGACGATGTCGTCCCACATCGCCGTCCAGGTGGACTCCTCGACGTCACGACCCGGCGTCGTGGGGTCGACCCGGTGCCTGAACAGCAGCTCGGCCCGGTAGACGTTGCCGATGCCGGCGATCACCGCCTGGTCCATCAGCAGCGTCGCGATCGGGGCGCGCGAGGCGTGGATGCGCCGCCACGCCCGGTCGGGATCGGCGTCCCGGCGCAAGGGGTCGGGCCCGAGCCGGGCCAGCAGCGCGTCGACGACCGGTGGGTCGAGCAGCTCGCACGCGGTGGGACCGCGCAGATCGGCGGTCGCCCCCGGACGGGTGAGTCGCCAGCGCACCTGGCCGACGACCGGCACGTCGTCCGCGGCGGTGACGGTGAACGAGCCGTACAGGCCCAGGTGGACGTGGACCATGTCCTCGGAGCCGGCGACGGCGACCAGCAGGTGCTTGCCCCAGGCCTGGGCTCGCCCGAACGTCGTGCCGTCGACGAGGGCGGCGCCGGCCGTGAAGCGCTCCTGCGGGCTCGACGATCCGACGACGTGCCCCCCGAAGGTGCGGTTGAGCGTCCGGGCGAGCCGGTGCAGCGTGTGGCCCTCAGGCAAACTCGCCGGTCTCCTCGTACGCGAGCAGCATGTCGATGCGGCGCTGGTGCCGGGCGGCCTCGCTCCAGGGCGTGGTCAAGAACGCCTCGACGATCGCCGTGGCCTCGTCGGCGGTGTGCATGCGGGCCCCCACCGAGACCACCTGGGCGTTGTTGTGCTGACGCGCGAGCGATGCGGTCTCGACGCTCCAGGCCAGCGCCGCGCGGGCGCCCTTGACCTTGTTGGCGGCGATCTGCTCGCCGTTGCCGGACCCACCGATGACGATCGCCAGGGAGTCCGGCTCGGCCACGGCGGCCGCCGCGGCGTCGACGCAGAACGGGGGGTAGTCGTCGTCGGCGTCGTACGTGTGGGCGCCGTGGTCGACCGGCTCGTAGCCGTTGGCCGACAACCAGGTGATCAGGTGGGTCTTG
>Ga0247734_1001317_pt1 | contig 19035 bp, 17 predicted proteins | sample UWRJL103311B2_FD_180933 | JGI IMG/M metagenome (GOLD analysis project Ga0247734, IMG submission 180933) | Plant litter microbial communities from Arlington Agricultural Research Station in Wisconsin, United States - UWRJ-L103-311B-2 | ecosystem: Environmental > Terrestrial > Plant litter >... | reverse complement strand
AGGGCGGTCGCCACCACGAGGATCAAGATGAGGAGGGACTCGTTCACCACTCCACGGTGCGCCTCGCGATGCGTGCCGTCGAGGGCCCGCGGTGGGTGTTCAACCGATGTTCACCCACCGCGGGGGCTACCTCCTGGCGACCTTCTTGGTGGGCTTCGACGCCTTCCACGTCGTCGCGTAGCCGGGCCTGGTCGCGGTCACGCGGACCGTGATCTTCTTGCCCCGCTGCTTCGCCGTGAGCTTCAGCGAGCTCTTGGTGCCCTTCGTGGTGATCTTCTTGCCGCCCGCGTACCACTGGTAGGTGAATCTCGGCCTCGGCGACCACGACCCCACCTTCACCTTCAGGGTCCTGCCGACCTTGGGGGTGCCGGTGATCCTGGGCGTGGCGGTCCGGAACGAGGCGATCGGGGGCGTCGCGGGCGGGCCGACGACCGGGGGCGTCGCGAGCGTCACCTCCACGGTCGCGGTGGCACCGGTCGTGACGACCGCGATCCTGACGCCACCGGCGGCCGACGTGAAGTCGGTGCCGGCCGTCAGCGCCTCGTGGTGGAGCGTCGCGGTCTCCCGACGGGCCAGGACGGTCGTGCTGGCGCCGATCCTCTGCTGGATCACGACGCCGGGCGCGAACGTGACGGTCGTCGTGCCGTTGTCCGCGGTGTTGGCGTAGTCCAACGTGTACCGGGCACCGACGTCGGCGCCGGCACCGGACCGGTAGTCGACCCAGTACTCGGTGCCGGTCAGCGGATCGGTCACGACCAGGCCGCGTCGGCCCGACGACGCCCCTCGAGGGGCCAGCGTCTGCACGGAGGAGCTCGTGACGGCAGCGACCTCGCCCGCGCCGACGAGCCCGAGCATCGCGCGGTACGCGGTGCTGAGCGCCGGGATCGGGTTGGAGCCGAAGCTGCTCATCGGGTCGTAGGCACCGAGGTACTCCTCGGTCGTGCAGGACGTGCGGGCCGGGCCCGCGCACAGCTCGGCGTTGGCGTGGGCCAGGCCGAAGTTGTGGCCCAGCTCGTGCGCGAGCACGAACGGCCCGCTCGCCTCGATCGTGACCTTGCCGCCCGACCCGAGCCCGGGCGTGCTGCTGAACGTCCCGACCCCTCCGGTGTTGCAGGCGTCCGACACGATGACGATCAGGTGGTTGGTCGAGCCCGACGAGAAGTCGACGCCCCCGAACCGGGCAGCGGCCTCGTCCCACAGGACGTTCGGCGAGTCCAGCCCGCACGACCCGGTCGTGCTCGTGCGGTCGAAGCGCACCGCTGCTGCCGTCGCGAAGGACGTGATCTCGCCCTGCGACTGCGCGATCCAGTAGCTCGTGGCCTGGGACACGATCGCGCTCGCAGCCGCGTCGGTCGGCGGGGTGCCCAGTCCGGGGTTGGTCACGATCGCGACGTACGCGTGGTGCGCCTTCGCGATGCCGGACGCCTCGACGTTCGCCCTGACCCGCGGCAGCTCGTCGGTGTGGTCGACGAGCGCGGACGCCCCGACGGGTTCCGGGGCCGGGGTCGGTTCAGCTGTCGCGGGGGCGGCGAGTCCCAGCAGCCCGACGGCGGTCGCGACGACGACGAGACGGACGGTGCGCGTGACGCGCATGTGCACTCCTGTACTTCCCTCCAGCAGCACCGTAGTGAATCACGGCGAGCCGCCGGGACGGAACGCCCGAAGATGGCTCCGAAGGACTACGGGGCTCTCACTTCTTCCTGACCTTCGCGGTGGCTCTCGACGTCTTCGCGGCCGTCGTGTACCCCGGGCGGCTGCCCGTCACGACGACCGTGATCCGCTTGCCCTTCTGCCGGGTCGTCAGCCTCACCGAGCTCCTCGTGGCCTTGGCGATCTTTCGTCCGCCCGCGTACCACTGGTAGCGGAACGACGGCCGCGGGGACCACGAGCCGACCTTGACCTTGAGGGTCCTCCCGACCCTGGGGGCGCCCACGATCCTCGGTGCCGCAGAACCGAGCCGCTTCGGCGCGACGGCCTGCTCGGGCACGACCGGGGTCGCCGTGGGCGTCGTGGGCGTCGCGTCGGTGGATCCGTCGAACGTCACCGTGACGTCGATGGCGTCACCGACGCGAGCCCCGACGGCGACCTGGATCGAGCCCGACGGGCTGGTGAACGTCTGACCGGGCCCGTAGGAGCCGTCGTACCTCGTGCCCTTGTCGCGGGTCAGCAGCGTGATCGCACCGCCCGGCGCGGGCGTCGACACCGTGACACCGGGGTCGTAGTCGACGTCCAGTCCTCCGAGCACGTCTCGCGACGCGTAGAAGCTCGTCCCGTCGCGGCCCGTTCCCGAGCGGTGGTCGAGGAAGTAGTGGACCCCCGACACAGGATCGACCACCTCCAGACCGCGCGTGCCGGCGCCCGCAGACCGCGGCTGGAGGCGCACGCTGCGCGTGGCGGGGCCGTTGGCCGGGGTCACCAGCGGGATCTCGCCCGTGTCGGCCAGGCCCAGGCGGGAGCGGAAGGCGGAGTCGAGCGCGGGCGGCTGGTACTCCGGCGAGCCGGCCGTGACGGCCAGGCCCATCGGGCTGTAGACGTCGTAGTACTCCTGCGAGGTGCAGCTGGTCGAGGTCGGGCACCGCTGCAGGTTCGCGTGGTCGAGACCGAAGTTGTGACCCAGCTCGTGGACGCCGATCTGGTCGTCGCCGTTGCCCAGGACCATCGTCACGTAGCCACCGCTGGCCAGCGACGAGCCGACCGATCCGATGCCGACGGTGCACGATCTGTTGACCAGCACGATGAGGTGATCACCCTGGGCGCGCCACGTGACCCCGGGGAACTTCGACCGGGCCTCCGCCCACATGGCGTTCAGATCGGCGTTGCTGCCCGTGCCGCAGGATGCGTTGTCGGTCGCCGCGATGGCCGACTCGTACGGCACCGGCACGCCCACGATCGTCAGGGCGCTGACGATGCCGTCGGACTCCGCGGTCCAGTAGGCGCCCATCGAGGCGACGGTCTGGGCCGCGGCCGTGACGGTCGGCGGCGTGCCGGTCCCGCGGTTGGTCATGACGGCGACGTACGCGCGGTGCGGGGACGGCAGGAGGGAGGCCGCGGAGACGGCGGCGGCGGTGATCGTCGAGGTCGCGACCGCGAGCGGCCGCTGCTCGTCCTGTGCCGCGGTCACCGCGACACGTCCGGCGCGCGTCTCCTCGTCGATCGTGCTGCCGGCCCGCGGGAGCAGGTCCCGGTCGTCCAGCGCCTCGGCCACCTCGCCCCGCACGACCAGCTCGCCCGCGAAGCGACCGTTCGCCGGGGCGTCGTCGAGGGCCACCGGAACCATGACCCCGTCGTCGGTCTCGATGCTGTAGAAGTGCTCGGCAGCGGCCGGGCCGGACGGCTCCACGACGACGACGCGCACGGTCCCCTCGATCGCGAGCGTCGTCGGCCCCGCCCCCGCCCGGGCCGGCTGGGTCGAGACCGCCGCGACGACCAGGACGGAGGCGAGCAGCACCGACGCATGACGGACCCTGCGCATGGACATCTCCCTGTCTCACCGGGATGTCGGACGTCTCCCCGTCCACACCCGGCGGTTCAGACTAGGGCGCCCGAATCCGCTGCCGCGGCAGAACGACGAAACTGTCAGCCGGCTACGCGCGGGCCGTCATCACGATCGGGTCGCCCTCGGTGATCGCGATGGTGTGCTCGACGTGCGCGCCGCGCGAGCCGTCGGCGCTGCGGATCGTCCAGCCGTCCTCGTCCATGCGGATCTCGTCGGTCGTGTGCAGGAACCAGGGCTCGATCGCGATCACGAGACCCGGCTTGAGCGGCAGGCCACGACCGGCGCGGCCGTCGTTGGCGACGTGCGGATCGCCGTGCATCGTCCGTCCCACCCCGTGGCCGCCGAACTGGGTGTTGACCTTGAGCCCGTGCGAGCGTCCGACCGCGCCGATCGCGGCCGAGATGTCACCGACGCGGTGACCGGGGCGCGCGATCGCGATCGCGGCGTCGAGCGCCTCCTGGGCCTGCTCGATGAGCCGGACGTCCTCCTCGCGGGGCGTGCCGACGACGACGCTGACCGCCGAGTCGCACACCCAGTTGTCGACCGACGCGGCGAAGTCGAGGCTGACCAGGTCGCCGTCCCGCAGCTTGTACCGGTGCGGCAGGCCGTGCAGGACGGCGTCGTTGACCGAGGTGCACAGCACCTTGCCGAACGGCATCGCGCCGAACGACGGGTGGTAGTCGATGTAGCAGGACTCGGCGCCCTCGGCCCGGATCATGTCGTGCGCCAGGGCATCGAGGTCCATCAGGTCGACGCCGACGTCGGCGGCCTCGCTGAGCGCCGTCAGCACCGAGGCGACGAACCGTCCGGCGGGGCGCATCTCGTCGAGCTGCTTGGGGGTGAGGAGCTCGATCATCGGGCCCGTCCTTTCAGGTGACGCTGGTCGTTCGAACGGGTCTGGCCGATCTGCGCGATCGTGACGGCTGCGACGACGGCCACGGTGCCCACGAGGGCGAGCGGCGCGCTGCCGTAGAGGTCGCCGGACGTGGCCGTCGTGACGCTGGACGCCAGCGAGGCGCCCCCGAGCAGTCCGACCACCATGGCACTGAGCGTGTGGGGCGTGCTGCCGTGCGACCACGCCTGGAACGCGACGACGGCCACGACCGCGGCGGCGGCCAGCACCGCGATGCGGACCGTGGCGGCCGACGACCCCAGATCGGCATCGGCGATGCCACCGACGACGTAGCCGACCAGCACGACGACCGCGGCCACGCTCATGACCCTGATGGCCCGCACGCTCGTCATCTGCCGTCTCCCGTGATCGCTGCTGGATGTGTCCCGCCAGCCTACGCGGGACGTGGAGCGTCCTGCTTGACTGGATCCGTGACCGGGACAGGCTTCGAGTACTCCAACCTGAGCGGTCGACCCACCGGGCCGATCGTGTCGTTGGCCAGCCTGCTGCTGCCCGGCGTCCGGGCCGTGCAGCGCCAGGTCCAGCCGTACGCCGAGGACTGGGAGCAGCACAACCGCGAGGCCGTGCAGTCCAGCGGTCCGCTGTGGGTCGCGTTCGGCGACTCGATGGCGCAGGGCGTCGGCGCGAGCGCGTACGACCGTGGCTGGGTCGGGCAGCTCGCCGACGTCCTGCCGGAGCACCGGCTGGTCAATCTGTCCGTCTACGGCGGCCGGGTGTCCGACGTGCTGGAGCGCCAGCTCCCGGCGATGGAGTCGCTCGGCGTCGAGCCGGACCTGGTGACCGTCATCATCGGCAGCAACGACCTGTTCAGCAAGAAGCTGCGACCCGGGCTGCCGGCCGCGCTCGCCGAGCTGCTGGAGCGCCTGCCGGAGGGATCGGTCGTCGCCACGCAGCCCGGCGGGCAGGCCGGGGCGCTGGAGTTCAACCGGCTCGTCGACGAGGCGGCCGCCGCCGGACGCATCCGTGTCGCGGAGTTCCGCGATCCGCGGACGCGCTCGTGGCGGGGAAAGCTGTCCCGCGACCACTTCCACCCCAACGACCTCGGCTACGCCGGGATGGCCGAGATCGTCGCCGAGGCGATCGAGCGAGGCTGACGCCTGTCGTCTCGGGTCGCGCCGTGTGCCGATCTCGGTACGGTCGGAGGATGGCTCGTGAGCGGCACGTCCGACTGGTCTACCCCCACCAGCTGTTCGTCGAGCACCTGGAGGCACCGGCCGGGACGACCCTCGTCATGGTCGAGGACGACCTGTTCTTCCGGCAGTACCGGTTCCACGTCCAGAAGCTGGTCCTGCACCGCGCGTCGATGCGCCGGTTCGCGGCCCGGCTGCGGGACGCCTCATTCGACGTCGAGGTCCTCGAGACCGACGCGGACACCACCACGGGCGAGCGCCTGACGGCGCTGCTGGAGCGGCTGCGTCCCACCGAGATCTCCGTGTTCGACGTCGTCGACGACTGGCTCTCGCGGGACCTGCTCCGCGCGGTCGACGCCGCGGGGCTCGATCCGACCGCCGTCGACGTGCTGGAGTCGCCGGCCTTCCTGACGTCGCGCGAGCAGATCGCCGACTGGTTCGGCCGGCATCCCGCCAGGATGCAGCACTTCTACTCCTGGCAGCGGCAGCGCCTCGACGTGATGGTGGACGGCGGGCAGCCCGTCGGCGGGCACTGGTCCTACGACACCGAGAACCGCAAGAAGCTGCCGCGCCGCCACGTCGTCCCGGGGGTGCCGTGGCCCGATCGTCATCCGGCGGTCGACGAGGCGATCGCCTGGGTCGGCGAGGCCTTCCCCGACAACCCCGGCGATGCCTCCGCGTTCCACTGGCCGACCTCGCACGACGAGGCGGAGGACGCCTACGAGACGTTCCTCGCCGAGCGGTTCTCGCAGTTCGGTCCGTTCGAGGACGCGATCAGCGTCGAGCACCCGTTCCTGTTCCACTCCGCCATCTCGCCGTCGCTCAACAGCGGCCTGCTGTCGCCCGCCGACGTCGTCGGGCGCGCCCTGGACGTCGACGGCATCGACCTGCCGTCCCTGGAGGGATTCGTCCGCCAGGTCATCGGCTGGCGCGAGTACATGCGCGCCACCTACGTCCTGTACGGCCGCCGCATGCGCACCAGCAACCGGCTGCACCACACCCGACCGCTGGACCCGGGATGGTGGACCGCCACGACCGGCCTGCCGCCCGTCGACCTCGTGGTGGGCCGGGTCCTCGAGCACGGGTGGAGCCACCACATCGAGCGGCTCATGGTGGCCGGCAACGCGATGTGCCTGCTGCGCACCGACCCCGACGCCGTCTACGAGTGGTTCATGGAGATGTACGTCGACGCGTACGACTGGGTCATGGTGCCCAACGTCTACGCCATGAGCCAGTTCGCCGCCGGCGAGGCGATCACGACCAAGCCCTACGTGTCGGGCAGCAACTACCTCCGGAAGATGTCCGACCTCCCGGCCGGCGACTGGACGACGGACTGGGACGGCCTCTACTGGACGTTCGTCCGCGACCACCGCGACGTCTTCGAGGGCAACCATCGCTCGACGATGATGACGCGCATGTACGACGGCATGGACCCCGCCAAGAAGGCCGCCCACACCCGCGCGGCGGCCCGCTGGCTCAGCTGAACCGCCCTGCCCCGGGGCGGTGGATCCGCAACCTCATTGACCCAGGGAGGTGGATCCGCAACCTCATTGACCCAGGGAGGTGGATCCGCAACCTCATCAGCCCGAATGGGGTTGAGGATCCACCGCCCAGCAGAGCCCCCGCCCGAATGGGGTTGAGGATCCACCGCCCAACAGAGCCCCCGCCCGAATGGGGTTGAGGATCCACCGCTCGGCGGAGGGTGGGGCGTCAGGGCTCGAGGCTCGTGCGGAAGCGCTGCATGCCGGAGATCCAGTGATCGGCGTCGGCGGCCTTGCGGGCGTACATCGTGCCGACCTCGGGATGCGGCAGCGCGAAGAACGTCCCGGTGTCGATGGCCACCAGCAGGGCGTCCGCGACCTCCAGCGGGCTCAGCGTCGCACCGGCCGTGACGACCGACCGCATCGCGAGCCGGCCGACGGCGTCGTCGCTCGTCTCCCCCTCGTGCAGCATGTCGGTCCGCACCCCCATCGGGCACAGGCAGCAGACCTGGACGCCCTGGTCGCCGTACGTCGCGGCCAGCCACTCCGCGAAGCCCACTGCCGCGTGCTTCGTGACCGAGTAGGTCGGTGAGCCCAGCTGGGTCAGCAGTCCAGCCGCGGACGCGGTGCTGACGAAGCAGCCGGACCCTCGCTCGACCCAGCCCGGGACGAGGGCCCGCGCGGCCCGCACCTGGCCCATGACGTTGACGTCCCACCCCAGCGCCCAGTCCGACTCCGGGGCGTCGAGGCCGAAGCCGCGGAACACCCCCGCGTTGGCGACGTACAGGTCCACGTCGCCGGGCGCGGCCGCGACGAGCGCCGCGACGTGGTCGGCGTCGGCCGCGTCCCCGGCGACGGACGCGACCCGGCCGGGGTGGTCACCCTCCAGCCGGGCCGCCGTCGCCGCGAGTCGCGGTGCGTCGAGATCGCCCAGGACGACCGACGCGCCCCGCTCCAGCAGACGCTGCGCGATGGCCTCGCCGATGCCGCTGGCGGCCGCGGTGACGACGGCGACGGCGTCCGGGCTCAGACCCACTTGCGGATCTCGGCCTTGGCCAGGGCGTTCTTGTGGACCTCGTCGGGCCCGTCGGCGAAGCGCAGCGACCGGATGCCCGCGAACCACTCGGCGAGCGGGAAGTCCTGCGAGATGCCGCCCGCGCCGTGCACCTGGATCGCCTTGTCGAGGATCCACTCCACGGTCTGCGGGGTCGCGATCTTGATGGCCTGGATCTCGGTGTGCGCACCCTGGTTGCCGACGGTGTCCATCAGCCAGGCGGTCTTGAGCACCAGGAGCCGCAGCTGCTCGACCCGCACGCGCGACTCCGCGATCCAGTCGCGGACGACGCCCTGCTCGGCGATCGGCTTGCCGAAGGTGACCCGCTCGGCCGCGCGTCGGCTCATCATCTCGATGGCGCGCTCGGCGATGCCGAGCGACCGCATGCAGTGGTGGATCCGGCCCGGCCCCAGCCGTGCCTGGGCGATCGCGAATCCCTCGCCCTCGCCGCCGATCAGGTGGCCGGCCGGCACCCGGACGTCGGTGAAGCGCAGCTCGGCGTGCCCGCCGTGGTCGCGGTCCTGGTAGCCGAACACGTGCATCCCGCGCAGGATCTCCAGGCCGGGGGTGTCCCGCTCGACCAGGATCATCGACTGCTGACGGTGGCGGGCCGCCTCCGGATCGGTCTTGCCCATCACGATGAAGATCTTGCAGTCGGGGTTCATGGCCCCGCTCGTCCACCACTTGCGACCGTTGATGACGTACTCGTCGCCGTCGCGCACGATGCTGAGCTCGATGTTGGTCGCGTCCGACGACGCGACCTGCGGCTCGGTCATCGCGAACGCCGAGCGGATGTCGCCGGCCAGCAGGGGCTCCAGCCACGCCTTCTTCTGCTCGTCGGTGCCGAACATGCTCAGCACCTCCATGTTGCCGGTGTCGGGCGCCGCGCAGTTGAACGCCGCGGGGCCCAGCTGGATGCTGCGTCCGGTGATCTCCGCGATCGGCGCGTACTGCAGGTTCGTCAGACCCGCGCCGTGCTCGGTGGGGTCGAAGAAGTTCCACAGCCCCTGCGCCTTGGCCTTGGCCCGCACCTCGGTCACGATGGCCGGCGTCGCCCAGCTGTCGATGCGCTGGTTGGCCTCGACCTGCTCGTGCAGGATCGGTTCGGCGGGGTACACCTCGGCGTCCATGAACGCCGTGACCTTCTCGATGACCTCGGTGGTCGTGGCGTCGTAGCCGAAGTGCATCTCAGGCCCCCGCGTAGACGTACACGACCTCGGCGATGCAGACCGGCTTCTCCGACCCCTCCCGCTCGACCACGAAGGTGATCAGGATCTGCGAGCCGATCTCGATGTCGTGGGTTCCGGTCAGGGTCGCCGTCGCGCGCAGCCGCGAGTCCACGGGGACCGGGGCGGGGAAGCGGATCTTGTTGGCGCCGTAGTTCATCCCGAACGCGATGTTGTCGACGCGGAAGATCTGCTCCACGAACGACGGGAGCAGCGACAGCGTCAGGTAGCCGTGCGCGAGCGTCGTGCCGAACGGGCCGGTGGCCGAGCGCTCGGGATCGACGTGGATCCACTGGTGGTCGCCGGTGACGTCGGCGAAGGCGTCGATCTTCTCCTGGGTCACGGTGACCCAGTCGCTGGTGCCGAGCTCCTCGCCGGCGGCGGCCTTGAAGGCATCGAGATTGTCGAACACGCGGGTCATACGGGAACCTCCACTGTGGGAACCGGGGTAAGCGCTTGCTTAGTTCGCACCCTAACGCGTGTGACGCACGTCGCGCCAGGCCACCGACACGTCAGGCGAGACGGGCGATCGCCGGGACGACGCCCAGCAGCGCGGCGGCGACGATCGCGACGACGTCGAGGCGAACCCACGGAGCCGGCAGCGCCCAGGTCCGGCCCTGCGCGGTCGCGAACCCGCGGGCGTCCATCGCGATCGACGCCGACGTCGCACCGCGCATCGCCTGCACCAGCAGCGCGAACGACATGTTCGCCGCGTGACGTGCGTTCGAGACGGGGTTGCGGGTCGCGCCGAAGCCCCGCACCCGGCGAACCCGCTCCAGCTGCTGCCACGCGAGCCCGAAGCCGGTGAACTTCTGCAGCGCCGCGGCGAAGGCGGCGATGAACCGTGCTGGCAGGTGCAGCGTCTGCGCCAGGTAGTCCGCCAGCCGGGACGGGTCGACGTAGCCGGCCATGACCGAGCCGGGCCAGGCGAGCACGACGATCCGCAGGCCGGCCGTGAGGGCCTCCTCGACGTCGTGGCCGCCCAGCCGCCAGGTCGAGTACACGATCGTGACCGCGGCGATCGCCGTGAACCCCAGGCACAGCAGCGGGTAGCGCCAGCCCGGCAGCAGGACCGCCGCTGCGGCCGCGTAGGCCCCGAACGCGACCAGCGCGACCGGGAGGCTGTGGATCCAGAACGAGCCCAACAGCGAGAACAGGCCCACCGAGAGCTGGGCCAGCGGGTTGACCCGCAGCACCACCTGCCTCATGTGAGCACCCCCGCCCGCATGCGGTGCTCGACGTCGAGCGGCAGGTCGGCGTCGTGGGTCGAGACGCCGACCGTCGCGCCGGCATCGCGCGACGACGAGATCCAGCCCGCGACGGCGGCCCACGTGCCGGGGTCCTGGCCGACCGTCGGCTCGTCGAGCAGGACGATGCCCGGGCGGTGCGCGAGCGACGCGGCCAGCGCGAGACGACGCTGCTCGCCTCCGGACAGCCGGAACGGGTTGGACGCGGCGAACCGCTCCAGACCGAACACCTCGAGCACCGCCATGACGTCGACGGCCCGGCCCACGCGGGCGGCGGTGTGCCCGATCTCGTCGGCGACGGTCGACGTCAGGAAGCCGTGCTCGGGGTCCTGCGGCACCCAGCCGACGATCGCCGCGAGCGCGACGGACCGCCGCCGGCGCAGCTCGGGGGTCACGCTGCCGCCGGACGGCTTGAGCAGTCCGCCCAGCACCGCCAGAGCCGTCGACTTGCCTGCGCCGCTCGGCCCCGTGAAGCCGGTCACCTCGCCGGGCCCGATGCTCGCCGTCAGCCCGGTCAGCGCCTGCGTGCGCTGGGTGCCGCGCAGGGCACGCATGACCAGCTCGACCGAGACGTCGCTCGCCGTCACGACGAGCGCAGCCTCCTCCGGTCGCACGAGCTCGACGGGCACGGCGAGCGGCTCCGGCGTGGCCATGTCGGGCATCCAGACGCCGGCGGGGCGCGGACCGTCCAGGAAGGACGCCACGGTGCCGTCGCTGACGACGACTCCGCCGGGTGCCAGCACCACGACGCGGTCGACGTGCGGCAGCCACGGCTCGATCCGGTGCTCGACGACGACGAGCGTGCGGTCGCCCACCGCCGCCAGGATCGCCGCCCGGACGTCGGCGGCCGTCCCCGCGTCGAGCATCGACGTCGGCTCGTCGAGCAGCAGCACGTCGGGACGCATCGCCAGCACCCCGGCGAGCACGAGCCGCTGCTGCTCGCCTCCCGAGAGCGCGGCCGTGAAGTGGTCGCGCCCGTAGGCCAGCCCCACGGCGGCCAGCGACTCGTCGACCCGGGTCCAGATGTCGTCGCGGGGCAGTCCCGCGTTCTCGGGGCCGAAGGCGACGTCGCGACCCATCCGCTCCGCGACGATCGCGTCCGCGGGGTTCTGCAGCATCAGGCCCAGACGTCCACCGATCTCGGCCGAGCCGCCGAGGTCTCCGGCGATCGTCGTGCCGAGCGCACCGGCCAGCCCGTGCAGCAGCGTCGACTTGCCCGCGCCGCTCGGACCGACCAGCAGCACCCGCTCGCCGGGCTCGACCATGAGGTCCAGCCCGGCGACGACGGGGTGGCGACGACCGATCGGACGCCACGTGAAGTCGCGGAAGCGGACCTCACCGCGACGCACGTCAGACCTCGTCGACCTGCTCGCGGCCGGCTCCGAAGGCGTCCAGCACGCCCGCCCGGGCGAGCGCCGTGACGAGCGCGTACCCGCCGAGACCGGCGATCACGACACCCGAGACGACGAAGAAACCGAGGTGCGCGAGCTTGTAGTCCATGTCCCAGTACGAGTAGTACGACGTCCACTCGTAGAGCGACTCGCACACCGCGGCCGCCGCTCCCGCCAGCACGGCGGCGACGACACCCCACCGCCCGTGCAGGGCACGCAGCGCGAGGAACGCCAGGAAGACCAGCTCGGCGCCGAGCCCCTGCCAGAAGCCGGAGGCGTAGACGCTCCAGCCCCACTGCGTCCCGCCGACGATGAACGTCGACACGGCCGCCGCGACGAACTCGGTGGCGAACGCGGCGCCCGGCTTGCGGACGATCAGCCCGCCGACGACGCCGGCCGACAGCCAGACGCCGCCCAGCAGCGCCGAGCTCGGCGGGAACGAGAACACCGCGAGCCCGCTGAGCGGCTCGTACAGCTTGCCCCACCCCCAGAAGATGACGCCGAACGCGACACCGAGGGTGGTGATGGTGACCAGGTCGATCGTGCGATATCGCACGTCGAACCCGGGCTTGGACGTGGTGGCAGAACTCATCGTGACTCCCTTCGCCGGTACTAACCGGTGCAGGTTCAAGGGTCTGCGGCGGATCCGCACTCTCAGCGCCCTCTGCGTGGCGCTCCCCTGTCGTGTGGCCACGACCTTACCCGTCCTGGACGCCGATGTGCACCCGCCGGCGTCGGGCGGCGTCGGCCCGGTCAGTCGAGCCGCGACCGCACCCGCTCCACGCTGCGTGCCGCACGGGCGGTCGTCGCGACGAGGCCCAGCACCATCAGGACCACCCCGAACGCCGCCATGACCACCCACGCCGCCTGCGTCGCCTGGGCGAACCCGTCCTCCACGGAGCCCTCGAGACGCCCGTAGGCGATCGCGCCCAGCACGGCGACGCCGATCGCGGACCCGACCTGTCGACTGGTGGACGCCACGGCCGCCGCCGTCCCGGCCTGGGCGCGGGGCATGCCGCTGATCGCGGCGTTGGTGATGGGCGCGTTGACGAAGCCGAATCCTGCGCCGAACGCCACGTAGGCGACGATGATCAGCGCGAGGCTCGTGTCCGGCTGGAGCTGGGTGAGGATCGCGCCGCTGGTCGTGACGCCGATCCCGGCCAGGACCATGGGCACACGCGGCCCGATGCTCCCGACCATCCGGCCCGAGACCGGCGACACCAAGGCGGTGGTGGCCGCCATCGGCAGGGTCAGGAGCCCCGCGTGGAGCGCCGAGTACCCGCGGACGTCCTGGAGGTAGATCGTGTTGAGCAGCAGGAAGCCGCCGATCGAGGCGAATCCGATCACGGCGCTGGCGACGGCGCTGCTGAACGGGATGCTGCTGAAGAACACCGGCGAGATCAGCGGCTCGGCGGTGCGGCGCTCGACCGCCACGAACAGCACCAGGGCGACCGCCGACAGGACGAAGCAGCCGATCACGACCACCGTGCCCCAGCCGATCTCCCGGCCCTCGATGATCGCGAACGTGAGGGACACCAGCATGACCACGACGAGTGCCTGACCCACCGGGTCGAGCCGGCGCGGAGTCTCGGCCTTGGACTCGGGGACGTAGAGGGTCAGGAGCACCAGTGCCGCGACGACGACCGGGACGTTGATGAGGAAGATCGCCCGCCAGCCGAATCCCGCGACCAGGACACCGCCGATGACCGGTCCCAGCGCCATGCTCAGCCCGACCGTGGCCCCCCAGACGCCGATCGCGGCCGCCCGCTCCTTGGTGTCGTGGAAGGTGTTGGTGATGATCGACATCGCGACCGGGTTGAGCATCGAGCCGCCGACGGCCTGCAGCACCCGCGCCGCGATCAGCAGCTCCGAGGTGGGAGCGACCGCGCACAGCAACGAGCCCGCGCCGAACACGACCAGGCCGATGCGGAAGATCCGGCGGCGGCCGACGCGGTCGGCGACCGATCCGGCGAACATCAGGAGACCCGCGAGGGTCAGCGCGTAGGCGTCGATCGTCCACTGCAGGTGACTGAACGGCGCATCCAGGTCGCGACCGATGTCCGGCAGGGCGACGTTCAGGGCCGAGACGTCGAGCCCGACGATGAACAGGCTCATGCAGCAGATCACCAGGACGACGCGACGCGCCGGCAGGTCGAGCTCGTGGGGGGCCAGGGTCGAGCGCCGGGTCATGACCGGTCCCCGTCGTGCAGACGCTGCAGGATCCGATGGAGCGTCGCCGCCTCATCGTCGTCGAGCACCCCGAGCAGGGACGGGACGGCGTCGGGGAGCGCCCTGACGCCGGCGACGACGGCCCGACCGGCGTCCGTGAGCTCCAGGAGGTTGCGGCGACGGTCGGCCGGATCGGTCGCCCGCAGCACCAGGTCGTCGTCGACCAGCTCGCCGACGAGGACGGAGGTGGCCGGGCCGTCCACGCCGAGACGAGCGGCCAGCTCGGACTGGGCGAGGGGGCCCGCCTCCAGCCTGCGCAGCGCCCGGAAGCGGCTGAACGGCATGCCGGTCGCGGCGACGACCGCGTCGCGCCAGACGGCCTTGTTGTCCATGACGAGCGTGGCCATCAGCATCCAGGTCGCGGTGCGCGAGGGCGTATTCGATGTCATGGCACAACCATTGTGTCAGCACAAGCAACTTTCCGACACCCCGATCAGGGTGCCGGCTGCCGTCCGGCCGGACCCGGGTCAGCGGCCGGTGAGGGTGTTGCCGATCCTCGCGAGCCGGCTGGGGCGGGAGAGCCCCCGGTCCTCGCGCCGGTCGGCCTCGCGGTACAGCCCGTACATCGCGCGCACGCCGAGCCACCGGAACGGCTCGGGCTCCCATCGCCGGACGGGCCGGTTGACCCACGGAAGATGCGTCAGGTCGGTGTCGCGGCCGGTCGCGAGATCGGCGAGCGTGCGGCCGGCCAGCTGGGTCGTGGTGAGGCCGCTGCCGACGTAGCCGCCGGCCCAGCCCAGCCCGGTCGACGCGTCGAAGCCGACGCTGGCGCACCAGTCGCGCGGGACCCCCAGCACCCCGCACCACGCGTGGTCGATCGTCGCGCGTCGTGTCGCCGGGAACATGTCGTGCAGGATGCCCGTGAGCGAGTCGACGGTCCAGTCCTGCGTGCGGCCGTCGACGTCGGTGCGGGAGCCGAACCGGTACGGGATGCCGCGTCCGCCGAGGGCGATCCGGCCGTCGGCGGTGCGCTGCGCGTAGCAGTAGGCGTTGGCGGTGTCGCCGAGCAGCTCGGCGCCCGCCCAGCCGATCTCGTCCCAGACGGCGTCGGGCAGCGGCTCGGTGACGATCATCGCGGAGTTCATGGGCAGCCAGGTGCGGCGCTGCCCGGGCAGGGACGCCGAGTAGCCCTCCAGGCAGCGCAGGATCCGCGGCGCCCGGACGACGCCCTGCGACGTCGTGACGACGCCCGGGTCGATCCGCGTCACCCGGGTCCGCTCGAGGATGCGGACGCCACGCCGCTCGACCGCCGCGGCGACGCCGGCGACCAGCTTGGCGGGCTGCACCCGCGCGCAGTGAGGGCTCAGCGTCCCACCGACCACGCGGTCGACGTGCAGCCGCTCGCCGATCTCGTCGACCGACAGCTCGACCTGGTGACGTGCCCCGATGCCCCAGGCGGCGTCGTCGGCCAGTCCCTCGTGCATCCGCGCCAGCTGGGCCTGCGACCGCGCGACGTAGAGCACGCCGTTCTTGACGATGTCGGCATCGATGCCCTCGACCCGGCAGACCTCGATGACGTCGTCGACCGCGCGCTCCATCGCCGTGACGAGCGCCGTGACGCCCTCCCGTCCGTGCGTCGCCCCGTACTTCTCCTTGCTGCCCGACAGCTCGGCCGAGAGCCAGCCGCCGTTGCGGCCCGATGCGCCGAAGCCGACGAACTCCGCCTCCAGCACGACGACGTCGAGGCCCGGGTCGATCGCCGCCAGCGCGTACGCGGTCCAGAGCCCGCTCAGGCCACCGCCCACGATGCACACGTCGCAGTCCAGATCGCCGTCGAGGGCGTCGCGCGGCGGCGGCGTGCCGATCTGGTGCCACCAGAACGAGACCCCGCCGTTGATCACACCCCCATGCTGCCACCTCGGCGCCTCACGGGCGTGGGTCCATAGGACAGAATGTGGCCATGTCCGTGCGCACCCCTGACCCGAATCCCGGCTGGCTTCCCGAGTTCGCGCTCGACGAGACCCGCGCCCGTGTCCCCATCCTGTACGTCGAGGCCGTTCCCGTGCGGATCGACGCCGTCGGCACCGTCGAGCACGTCGGCGTCCTGCTCCGCGGCTCGGCCACGACGGGCGCCATGACCCGCACGCTGGTGTCGGGTCGCGTCCTGCACGGCGAGTCGGTCCGCGACGCGCTGCTGCGCAACCTCGAGAAGGACCTCGGTCCGAACGCCCTGCCGCAGCTCCCGACGTCGATCGTGCCGTTCACGGTCGCGGAGTACTTCCCGTTCCCCGGCGTCACGCCGCTGCACGACCCCCGCCAGCACGCCGTCGCCCTGGCGTACGTCGTGCCGGTCACGGGCGAGTGCCACCCGCGCCAGGACGCGCTCGAGCTGACCTGGCTCACGCCCCAGGAGGCGGCGCACCCCGACGTGCTCGCCGACATGGAGGGCGGCCGCGGCTCGCTGCTGAAGCAGGCGCTGACGCACGTCGGTGCGCAGGTTCGTTGATCTCCACAAAGCCGGTCGGCACCCCGTGCGGCGGGAGGAGCGCCCGCCGGTAGTTTCGTCCTGAGACGATTCGTATCAGGATGTGACACGTTGCCCCACTCCCGCCACACCCCGAACCGGTGGCTCCTCCTCGTGGTGTCGATGGTCGGGCAGGTCGCCGGCACGGTCTTCGTCAACGGCGCCCCGTTCCTCATCAGCTTCCTGCGTGACGAGCGCGGGCTGAGCCTGCAGCAGGCCGGCGTCGTCGTGGCCATGCCGCTCGTCGGCATGGTGATCTCGCTCATCGTGTGGGGCGTCGTGGTCGATCGCATCGGCGAGCGCGCCACCATGACGATCGGTCTCGCGATCGTCACGGTGGGCGCGACCGGCGCCGCGTTCAGCTCCTCCCTCGTGGGGCTCAGCGTCTGGCTGCTCCTCGGCGGCATCGGTGCCGGCAGCACCAACTCGGCCAGCGGACGCGTCGTCGTCGGCTGGTTCCCGCCCAACCGCCGCGGCATCGCGATGGGCATCCGGCAGACCGCGCTCCCGCTCGGCGTGGGCGTCGGCGCCCTGCTGATCCCCAACGTCGCCGAGGCCGAGGGCCTGCGCCTGACGATGCTGATCGTGGCCGGCATCTGCGCGCTGGCGACGCTGCTGTCGGTGGCGCTCATCGTCGACCCGCCGCGGCCCACGCGCGAGGAGGCGGCCGACAACGGCCAGCTCGAGAACCCGTACCGCAACGACCGCCGCCTCGTCCGCATCCACCTCGCGTCGGCCCTGCTGTCGATCCCGCAGTTCACGGTCTGGACCTACATGCTGGTCTGGCTGACCGACGAGCACGGCTGGACGACGCTGGCCGCGAGCGCCCTCGTCGCGTCGACCCAGGTGCTCGGCTCGGCCGGGCGCATCGGCGTCGGCTGGTGGTCCGACCTGGTCAGCAGCCGGCTCGGACCCATGCGCATCGTGGCGATCAGCGCCGCCACGACGATGCTGGCGCTGGGCCTGCTGTCCGGCACCGCCGCAGGCATCGCGCTGATCATCGTCGCCACGATCGTCACGGTCGCGCCCAACGGGCTCGCGTTCACGTCGGTCGCCGAGATCGGCGGCCCCTACTGGTCCGGTCGGGCACTGGGACTGCAGAACACGGGGCAGTACCTCGCGTCGGCGATCGTCCCGCCGTTCATCGGCGCCTCCGTGGAGGGCCGCGGCTACGCGTTCACGTTCGCGGCCGTCGCACTGTTCCCCCTGATCGCCGCACCCCTGGTGCCCGTGCGGAGCGAGAAGCGTCTACCCGAGTGACCCACCGTCGCCGGCGCTGTGACGCTCGTTTCACGAGCGGTCCTATGGCGACCCTTACTCGGCATCGGCAGGACCGACGGGTTAATGTCAGCGGAACTGTCAGGGTCGTCTGTCTGGGAATGAGGCCTACATGCAGGTCGTCGCGATTGTCGTGTCACTTGTCGTCACCGTTGTTGCACTGCCGCTGATCACCAAGGCCGTGCGAGACATGCTGAGGGTGCTCCGCACCGGTCAGCCGCTCATCGGTCGCCGCGACAACCCGGTCCAACGCACCGTCAACATGGTGGTCGAGACGTTCGGCCACACGCGGATGTTCCAGCGCCGGGCCGTCGCCGTGGCGCACTGGTTCGTCTACGCGGCCTTCATCCTGCTGAGCACCGCCGTCCTGCAGGGCTTCTTCCAGCTGTTCAACCCCGAGTTCGCCTGGCCGCTCGTCGGGCACTTCTACCCGTACGAGTGGGCCGCCGAGGCCCTCGGCCTGCTCAGCACGGTCGGCATCGTCTACCTCATCGCGGTGCGCCAGTGGAACCACCCGCGTCGTCTCGACCGCAAGAGCCGCTTCTTCGGCTCGACGTTCTGGCAGGCCTACTTCGTCGAGGCCATGGCGATGCTCGAGGGCGCGGCGATCCTGTTCATCCGCGGCGCCGAGTACAAGCTCATCGAGCTGTACCACGGTGGCGAGCACGGCGGTCGGGCCCACTTCCCGATCAGCTCCTACGTGGGCGACGCGCTCTACCCCGACGGCGAGCACGCGCTCGAGAACATCATCTACTTCGTCGCGATGTTCAAGATCACGCTCGCGATGGTCTGGCTCATCGTCATCTCCCGCAACATCACGATGGGTGTCGCATGGCACCGCTTCACCGCGTGGCCCAACATCTGGTTCAAGCGCAAGAGCGACGGCGGCACGGCCCTCGGCGGCCTGCAGCCCATCTACATCAAGGGCAAGGCGCTCGACCTCGAGGACATGGACGACCTCGAGGAGGAGGACTTCGCCAAGCTCGGTGTCGGCAAGATCGAGGACTTCACCTGGAAGGGCATCCTCGACTTCACGACGTGCACCGAGTGCGGACGCTGCCAGAGCCAGTGCCCCGCGTGGGCCACCGACAAGCCCCTGTCGCCCAAGCTGCTCGTCATGGGCCTG
>Ga0247734_1001315_pt1 | contig 19059 bp, 18 predicted proteins | sample UWRJL103311B2_FD_180933 | JGI IMG/M metagenome (GOLD analysis project Ga0247734, IMG submission 180933) | Plant litter microbial communities from Arlington Agricultural Research Station in Wisconsin, United States - UWRJ-L103-311B-2 | ecosystem: Environmental > Terrestrial > Plant litter >... | reverse complement strand
ATATAGTGCACCCAAAATCCTTCAATTCTCAAAACCCATAATGCTACCTAAAACGCCTCCTGTCCGTCCCATAGAAAAGTGCAGATGTCCATTAACTCTTCGCACAACTATTTTACAAATTTTTATCAGGCCTTTCCGATAGAACCCAAGATTATGCGATCAAGCCCTCTCCAGATGCATGAGAATTATCCATTGTCGCATCAGGTGCTGAACCTGGCAAAACGAGCTCCTCAGGCTTCTGATCATCCACAAATTTCCTTTCACTGACATGCTCCTTTGCGACCCATACCTTATCCTCAAACTTTCCTCGCTTCTGGCCATCCTCATGCTTAAAGGTACACGCGGGGTTCAGGCAAGGATTCCATTTGCAAAGAGTCTTGAGGTGGACAAACTTGCAGCCCTCAACAAGACAATCTGCACCATTACGGCATAACGGCATTGTTGGGTGGCGATACGGGCAGCTGTCTCCCTTGGTGCAATTTGGGTAAAACATACAGTCTTGCTCAACTTGGTGCGCAAGCTTCTGAGCTGGAGACGGATGTCGGCCCGTGCACTTCTTATTTTTGCAAGCAGCGCCGAATGGACAGTGATCAGCTGGGTCGATAGCGGTGCCAGGAGGAGCCGCCGGAGACTGATGCGCAAATTTGCAATCTTTATTGGTGCAAGAGAGATTCCAGCGGCAAGTCGAGTCTGGGGATGCTTCGGCCTTGGGTTCCGACATCTGAGTATCCATGGCCGACGATTCTCCTCCACGATGTGCTTGGTCTTTAGCAAACTTGTCTTGGTTCTTGTCGTGAAACCCATTCTGGCGATGTGGCTGTTGGACGCGATCGAAGAGGGACTTGCCTTGAGGTTGTCTGTTGTTGTTCATCATTGGATTTGCCCCAAAAGCCACTCCCGAATTGGCCATTTGCTGCTGAAGCTGCTGTTGTTGTTGCGGGTTAAGCAGGTTTGCGTAGTATTGCGTCTGTTGCTCAAGCATGGCATATAACTGGAATTGTTGTTGTGGCGTCATATTCATCATGTTTTGAGCAGCTTGATTCTGCTGAGGCATCGTTCGGCCATTTCCCCGTCCTGCTGCACCTTTGATCGAGGTTTGTTGCCGTGGGCCAGTAGGAGTGGCGCGATGGGTATTGATCCTCTCGTTGCCAGATTGCGGGCGCACTCTATGAAGAGCACTATCAGAGGTCCTAGCCATAGCCTTTGTAAGATGGTTCATGAATCGCTTGTCCCTAGGGTTAGGATTCGCGTTGCCATTTCGCATTGATTTGGGGCCGGTAGGTCTGTCTCGGAGAGTTAGTACTTTGGGTAGTTTTGCGGTGGAAGTCTGAGATCAAGTGGATCTAGTGGGATATTGGCATATGGAATTACATACACATGTGTGTCTCCGGTAGAAATATCGCCCATTTCTGCGTCCTCGTTTCTGCCATCGGCTTGGGCCATATTTGTATCAGCACCTGGTTGCCCCGCACCTCCTCCACCAAGTTGTGCCTTTAATACGTCGACCTGTTCGAATAACCATTTTGAAAACGCAAGTACCCCTGGATCATCTGGTCCAAGTTGGAGAAGGTCGCCAGATAATTCAGTCGCGAGCTGAGATTCTGTCTTTCCGTTCGACCACAAGAGAATGATGTACTCCGCCAGAGCTGCATCGTCATCAAGACCAGTGCTCCATCCTAGCTCAGCCAGCTTAGGTTGAATAGCAGCATTTAGTGCCGAGGACAGTTGCAAGTCTAAGTTGGCTTCGGTGGCCATCTCGCTGGTTGAAGAAAGGATGCAGGTAAGGAAGGCAACGCTCTTGTGGTGATGGCGTGCCTCGTAGTCTGATCGCTTCGGGGGTATCAATAAAGGCACCAATTCTGTCGCGTTACCTCAGCTGTTGACACAAAGGAACAAAGGAATGCGAGTTTGTGGTTGTGTTTGTGTTCTGAGGTTGGAGGGTGAGGCTGTCAAAGAAATCTGACGATGCTTCTTGAACAGGCTCGACAGGATGCCAGACGTCAAGGCTGCCCACGTGACTACACTAGTTGGTGTGGCGAAGTAGGAAGGCTGTAGCCTTGTGAGAACAGCAACATCAGGATTAGATTGAAAATAGATGCTTATAAATGATTCTAAAGCTCTGTTTGGACGCATTGATAGTAGACTTGATATATTATTATTAATCTAGAGAGTGAAGGAGGTGGGGCACTAGATCTTCCACCAATTCAAATATCAGTAGATATTGTGATACATTTGAGACGTAGACTCTGTGGAAGCTCATACGATTATTGAGCCCGTTATCCTACGAGGTGTGTATATCATGTTCAACATACCGGTTACGTTTAAATAATGGCAGTTAATCATTTGGCTGTACCCTTGTACTGGTCCGCCTATATCATGTGATTATCAGTAGATACAATGTCCTCGTTGGCCCATCTTCAGATCTCAATCCTGCTTTCATATAGATCCAAGCATTGACCTCTGGATAGTGTATTATTCCTCACAACCAGCTTTCTAATACGTATTAGGCAAGCTTTCAGACTCTATATGGTACTAGTGGATGTATTAAAGCACAGCTTGGCCTTGGGATCCCAGATTCAAAACTTCCGGCTTCAACCCATACCCGACAATCCATTTAGACCGGCGCTGTCAAGTCTCGTCGAACAAGCACGCTAGCAACGTTACGGCTGTTCGACTCTGTGAACCTCGAATGCGGAACGAATACCGTAATGGCTGGTAAAGTACCCTGGTTGTGAAACATTCCACCTGTCCGTATGAGAATTTCAGTACAAGTTTGGAATTATAGTTTGTGGTACGTTAGGCCCGAGTTCTGGTGCTATCGTACTTTAAACTGTTTTTCGAACCCGACGCTTCAAAAGCTGAATCTTGGGTGGATCGCTTTGTCTGTCGACGTAATTTGAATCATTTAAAAAAAACTTGGTTCTGTTGTTTCCGACCATCTGGTTATTATTTGTATTACCGAAGGAGGCGGTCCTCACTTGCGTTGTCTAACGCGCGAGGACTCTCGGGGTCATAAATACTTATTATTGGATCTCGTCTTCGCATGAAAAGTCCTCGTCCTAGATATTGGGCTTGAGATCTTCAATTTTAACATCACAACAAACTCAACGAATTTCCGGCGACAAAGCACTCATACGCTCACTCACGATGTTCTCTGCCAACATTTACACAGCTCTCACTATACTTTTCATCTCCCATGTCTTCGCAATTTGGCCGGCTCCTCAATTTATCACCACTGGTAATGCAGCATTGTGGATTGAACCAACCGTCCAAATTACATATAATGGCCGTAATATATGGAATAATAAGCTCACCTCCTTTTCTGGAAAAAATAACGAACAAATATTGGAGTCACAAGTGTCACCCGACGAAGGCGATGCTGCAGGCACAATCTCCGATCAAGCCATCGTCCAACGTGCCGTAGCTAGGTCACTGGATGCTTTGTTCAAAAAAAGCCTAGTACCATGGAAACAACACCCTCGGCGTGAGCTCAGTAAGTTTGAGCCATATCCAGGTCCAAAGAAGGCTTTTGTTAGTACCCTTTGCATTACTCAGAAGGATGTTCAGCACAGCTTTGGATCATTTGGGGGGAAAGTAAATGAATCGTATAATTTGACTATCAGTCAAGATGGGAAAGCAACTATTGATGCGATATCTTCATTCGGAGTGCTTCATGGACTGGAGACGTTTATTCAACTATTCTATCAGCATTCTATTAGTGGTAAAGGCGTATATACTCCTTTCTCGCCTGTCTCAATTATTGATGCCCCAAAATTCAAGCATCGTGGTCTGAACTTGGTATGATAGCAACACTTTATCCTGTCATCCAATATTTATTGTTGCTATATCACCTAACCCTTTTTTAACAGGACATTGCAAGAAACTGGTATCCAGTCTCTGACATTTTGAGAACAATTGATACTCTCTCCTGGAACAAATTTAATCGTCTTCATATCCACATGACAGATTCTCAGTCATGGCCGATGGATATCCCCTCTTTACCATTGCTGTCCGAGAAAGGAGCCTATTCCCAAGGGCTTAGCTACAGCCCATCAGACATACGACAAATCCAAACATACGCTCTCTATCGCGGCATAGAAACCATCATCGAGTTCGACATGCCTGGCCATACCACCTCAATCGGTCTAGCCTACCCAGAACTAATTGCAGCCAACAATGCCCAGCCTTGGAACAATTACTGTGCTGAGCCCCCATGCGGTTCTCTCCAACTGAACAATCCAGCCGTCTCAACATTTCTCGAAAAACTATTTAGTGATGTCTTGCCACGGGTGCAACCATATTCGTCCTATTTCCACACTGGCGGTGATGAAGTAAACAAGAATACCTATCTTCTGGATCCTACCGTGAAGTCCAACTCAAAGGAGGTTCTTCAACCGCTGATCCAGAAATTTGTAGACCGCAACCACGAACAGCTTCGAAAAGCAGGACTCACACCCATAGTATGGGAGGAAATGCTTCTAGAATGGGACCTGAAACTTGGCGAAGATGTCATTGTCCAGAGTTGGCTCAGCGATGATTCCGTAGCTGCAATCACCAAGAAGGGATATCAAGCTTTGGCTGGGAATTACAATTTCTGGGTATGTATCCACATCTATCCGTGCTCTATTCCAGGGGGAACAGTAAAGACTGACCGCAATAGTATCTTGACTGCGGCGCTGGCCAATGGCTCAACTTCGACAACGGCGACTCCTTCCATACATACTATCCATTCAATGACTACTGTTCCCCTGTGAAAAATTGGCGACTAATCTACTCCTACGATCCTCTGTCTGGCGTAGCAAAAGAAGACCAGCATCTTGTGCTTGGCGGGGAGGTTCACATGTGGTCCGAGCAGACCGATCCGGTGAATCTGGATCCAATGGTCTGGCCGAGAGCGAGCGCAGCGGGAGAGGTGCTTTGGTCTGGTAGACAAGACGCCGAGGGAAAGAACAGAAGCCAGATTGAAGCTGCGCCTAGATTAGCGGAGTGGAGGGAGCGGATGGTTTTGAGGGGTGTAGGCGCAGGACCGGTGCAAATGGTGTTTTGTACGCAAGGGGATGGCTCGACTTGCTCGCTATGATGAAAGCACAAAGCACACCACATATAACCTCACTGTATCTGGCTTATGCAGCTACAATATACGGTTCTCGATGAACAATAAAAATATGGTCCAAGACTTACCTTGAGACATGTAAACTTGACCGAACTTAAAGTAAATCAACTTCGGGTCATTTATAAGACACGAATGCCACAAGAAACCGTGATTTGTTTTCACCGATAACAATATTAACTTTTAGATCCTCAAATTTTGGACTGCAAGCTATTTGTTCAAGCTAGTTGAGTAGTCATCCCATTTATTTATCCCAATAACGTTGGAAGAGGTCTAGTTTTGATGTCTACGATGTATGTAATAAAATCATATATTAGTAACTTTCAATACCAGTCACCCTCCAACCAACGCCTGCTCAGCGAATTGCACCTCTGCCTGTCACCCTAAATAGCAAAGCTCTTCCTAACAGCAACTCCAAATCTCTCAATCGCATGTGTCATCCCCTCTTCACTTGCCGCCGCAAATGTTGCCCTGAAAAATAGCTGCGTAGGCTCAAACCCCGCTTTCTCGGCTGCAAACCATGATCCCCTAGATATCAATACTCCTTCATCCACAGCAGTGAGGAAAATCTCGTCTTCGATCTCGACGATACTTTTTGTAGAGGCATGTGGATGTTTGTGCCAGTCGAGGTTCAACCAGAGAAACATACCTGCCATTGGTGGATTCCAGGTTATTACATCTTTTGGGAGGAACTTTTCGCAAGCCGCTAAGATCGTCTTTCGCCCAAAATCAGCAAGGTACAAATTTGAGAAACTTGGTATTTGACCCAGAGGGGGGAACATACATCACGTCTCTTGGTATACTGTAATCGTAGATTAATCAGCCACTGCAAATATCCATCATGACCCCAGCTCTCATCCAAAAGTTTATACAAGACCAGCTGCGAGATGCCGCTGGGATTCTGGTTTGAGCATTCGTTATGACGAACAAAGCGCTCAACGATCTGTTCGGAAGCTGTGATCCAGCCAACTCGTGTGCCAGGTGCAATAACTTTAGAGAAGGAATCCATGCGCATGACACGGCCGTCGACATCCATACTGAGGTAAGTTGGTATTAGAGTCTTGAGGAAGGCTTCGTTAGTCGCTGGAACAGGTGCCGGGGGAGAATCTGGGCCTGTGTAGGGCTGCATTTGGCTATGAAGGCTGAAGTCAGCGAATGACTTCTCATAAAGTGAGAATTATGGATTGTCAACCACAACGTCTTTTCCTCAAAGCTATACAAACCACTTAAAGTGTACTTTAACGGGAATTTGGGCTGACCTACAGAAAGTAATATGGTTCATCTTCCAAAATGTACAAATCATGCTTTTGAGCTACCTTGTAGATCGCTCGTCGGCGTTCAATACCCTGTGTTGCTCCTGTTGGATTCTGGCCAGATGGAACAGTATAGAGAACGAAAGGTTTTCTTCCTCCTCTCGATTTGGCATCCCAGTTTGACAGTATCTCATCCAGAGCATCTGGAAGTAGTCCTTCACTGTCCATTTTGACACCTATAAATCTTCATGTTGTTAGTGTCCATGTATCTCTAGAACATTACAGTCACTTTCTACATCGTTAGGGCATCTACAGACTTACTTAATGCCTAATGGTAACGCAGTCTCAACAGCACTTGCAAAGGTGTACTCTTCACTTAGCACAAAATCTCCCCTCTCGCACAGCATCCTATAAGTCTGCTCTAACGCACTCGTACTTCCGACTGTCAACGCACACTGCCAGTCTTGATATGGCGGACTGCACACAATCTCCGTATGCTCTGTCACAAACCTCAACATTTGCGCCGACCCCATCCCTTGTCCGTAATTCAGCGCAACCGACAAATCAAATGTCCCTTGCCCATCCAATTGGTCATATTTGCCAGCTTTTAGTAGCTCACCGGTTTCACGACATTCAGCTTCAGTAAACTGGGGTGGTTTGGGTACTTTGAAGCTGATCTCCTCGATGGGGAAGTATTCTGCACATGGGAGACCGCCACCAAGGGATATGATACCGGGGTTCTTAAGGAATCTTGCGGCGCCTTTTAAACTAGAAGGGGTACGAGATTTACTTTCCACACTGAGGTAATCTGAAATTCGGGATTAGAGGAAGTATATGGTAAGCGACTTTGACTTACGATCCCAGCGTCTGGCTTTGGGTTTGCCCGCACCAGGACTCTTAAAGAAATCACTATCGGAATAGGCAGCTGTTCCTGCAATCAATTTGCCTGCTTTGGCTCGTCGCGCAGAGACCCCCTGGACGGTCAATGGAGGATCTGGGAGGACGACTGCGTCCGCATCTCTTGTACCTTCCACCGCGACTTCAATTGCGGAAGGGGGTGCCATAGTTAAGAGAGCAAGAAGTAGAAAAGAAGAATATGAGAGAGGTTGCACAAGAATTAGAATTCCAAGCAGCGGTATCACCAACGTGGTGACTGGTTTGTTGTAGTGACAGAGAAGGCTGACAGCTAGAGGGGAAGGAAGGTACAGTGGACATGTACCACCACCAGTACATGTCGAAACTAAGGCGTGTCCAGCCAGCCAGCATGCGTGACTCACTTTGTGCCGCAAACCAAATACAGATGGAGAAGCGGTCAAGAGAATGATCCGCCCAAAACTTACTCGTGTGGTTTGTCCACATGTAGAACTCTTGTATGCGAGATCGGCCAATTGGTTTGATGTTGACGTTTGGGTCCAATCCATTACTTAAGTAAATGTTGAAAGAAGCAAAGAGAGCCGATGCTAGCCGCTGCTAAGCGGGCTCGGCTTACGGAGAATATGACGAGCGGAATTAGGTGTTAGGGCCAGTCACGTGCATACGTGCACTTGGTTTTTGGTAGAACGTTATCTGATAAATCAGATCGTAGACCAGTAAAAGGGCCTCACGCATATGTAGGGGTCTATCAATATTATTGCAAGGAGGGTAAAACCTCATAGAGGCTCATAGAGGGGTCTGAGAGGTTTTGGCCACCGTTTGTACAGTATCTCGGCCAAGCTTTTTATTTTTTGTTAGGGAAATTTTCTTACTTTAGAAAGTGATACTGCATATGTACTTTATATATATATTTTTTATAAGTAATAGCTTAAATTTCAGTTGAAGTTAGGACCCTTGACCCGCGACACTATTGTCAAGTTCTTTTCGGGTTTAAACTTATAGAACGATTAGATATGGATTTCCGAGTTTTCTAAGGCTTCTGAGGTGGCCTTGTGAGCTGCATATAGTTAAGGACATGGCTATCGATTCCCAGTTCAATTAAGGTATCTCTATGGGTCATTCAACCATTTTGATCGCCCACTATATGAGGTTCAATTTTTGCTGTAATAAGCTAAAAGAAACTTTCATTAAAAAGATTAGCATTCTTCGCTAATATTGATGAAGGTGTATTGATGAAGGTGGTCCCAAAACTACATGTCCAATTAGACTCCGAAATGCTCGTCGATAAATTCGGGTTTCCAACTGTACACCCCATAGAAGGCTAGGAATGTTGAACCCTCTGGCAATTGACCACTCTCGACAGCATAGCGAACAATTTTGTCTCCGTAGCTGCGAAATAGTCCAGCACGCTTTACGCTTGTGTCTCTCATAATACCACCTAATAACTCCCCGATGGTCGTAGACATTGGAATGATAGTCGCAACCTTGATATCTCCTGCCGGGCTGGAAAGTAAAGGACGAATACCATGGCTCTGTCCATCTTCTTGGCAATATTTAACAAAAGCCTCTGCATCAGTTTCGTGTTGCCGTTTACCTACTGGCAAAAACTCTGTCATGCTCCAGTCGAGTGCTTGTAGGTCCTGATCCAGACCTTCGTGCCTAGCCTTTGTCAAGGATCTCAACTCTACGGCTTGATTAACCAGAGTAAGTATCTCGGCATCATGAATGAATGGCGAACTAAAGTCACTCTCATTGTCTTGTCGGATTAGAACTCTGGGCAAGTAGGCATTTATGTGGAGGAGTAGAAGAAGGGCCAAGCTATAGCTAGAAATTCCAGTCGTATTTATTCGCCACTCAAATTCCGCTACATTTGCGAAGACAGCCACCCTGTCAGACACAACCTGATTATCGCAGCTCTCAATGTATCCGAAAATTGCTTTCAGACCGAAGCCATCTGCGGGCCACTGGCTCTCTGGAGGATTTTTACCAGTAAGAAGGGCATCGACGAGCAAATCTATAGGTGCCCCATCGAAGGCGGTGCAGACGCCCTGAGCGGCTTCATGGAGGGCCTCGAGTGAAAGATTTAGCTCAGTAGTCTCATTTGAAGTCTGCATCAGTTGGAATGACCAAAGAGCTGGAATAGATCCAATATCGTGGATAGGGACCGCGACATCCACCCAAAAAGGACCGATATAGTTAGAAGCCGTCAAGGAGGCTCTGACTACAGATGAAACTCGAAAGAGAAGATGCATGTTCAATTGAGCGGAGTACCTCTCTTGGAACACCCAAGTCCTAGAGAACCAAGGATCCCTCCGTACCGACTTCAAGAGCCTTGTGATATATTTGATATATTTGACATCTCGGAAAAACTCTGGCGGTGAATTTGCCATGTCGAGATGTTGCTCAATACCATAAGTGACATTTGTAAACTTCATTAACGCCATGAATTGACTCCAATTCGTAAGTTCAAAATTCAAGAGGCCGATGGCAAACTTGGCCTGCTTGTAAATAAGGTGCATACACTGCAAATGTTCTTGCACGTCGGCGTCATCCATTTGATTGATGCATTCCTGGTCTATCCAGATCAAGGAAACGCCTCGAGCAAGAGCGAAATTGGCAGCTCTGAATATAACTTCTGGGGGGCATCGAGGGCTTCTCCTAATGCCCTGGTCGATAACAGATATTGCTGGGGCCCCGTCAGAAAGTGCGAGGCTTCTTTGACCAAACGAATTCCAACAATATGAAACAGCTATATAGTCCACCGCATGATTATATTGTCTACTATCAATGATAGTGTAAGTAATAGCGTTGGCACCTAAGTTCGGATCGAGATCTGGCACGGAAAGGAATCGAAGTTTCCTCAGCGTGTTTGTGGAGTCTGGAGCTTCCGTTCCAGTTGCTCCATATTCGGATATATTGGAGAGACGAATATCCGGGGTTCCGACAATATCCTCAAATGTAAAGTCGATATCTCGCTGCATATTCGATTCAAATACGATCTTGATCAGGATTAAAATGTATCCGACTAATAAGTTTACAGAGCTACCTACGAGCTCAATGGTAACAAATTTAGAAGACACTTCAATAGTCGAGATTGAACAAGGGGGAACCGACGAAGTGATGACAATCGACAGCACAATCAACCACAGTATTTTATTTTTTGCTAAATGGGCTTCTTAGAGATAAATACTTTAAAGAAAGCGGCACATTAATAATAACTACGTAGACTTGCCAAGGAATTTTTATGATTCTAAAAATATAGATTCGTCTCTTGACAGGGTGCGTCTCCGGATGCAGGGACAGACGTTAAGAAGGTTCTTGGAAGAGAAGATAACGAGTTACCTGTTGATGTGGTATATCGCTCCTCAGGCATCAAAACATGATTTTACGCCACACACTTGACCCCGCTTTTGATACTTATAAATAGTTATAACTAGGTTTAAAATTCTCATAATCATATTTAAAAGAAATCGTTCATTAGCCTTTGCGGCTGTTGTGGCTAATTTATGCAGGATTGCCATGTTCGTCGAACTTCAGTTGAAACTACTAACGATCAACACTTTTAGGCCTACAATATATTCTTACTTATGTAATCACTAACTAAGCTTGTAGCTATTTGCGCGAAGTCAATTTCGTTCTGTGCTCGATTCTACAATCCCCAATAATCTATGCACGAATAAACCCCAATAGCGCTAAGTGAACATGACATCGCCTTGGTAACCATAGTATCAGATGGAGATGTGGTTTTTGTTGTTGGCGACGAAAAACGCCAATTAAAAGCCCATTCGCTCTTTCTCCGTACTGTGTTCATCGTCTTCAATGCCATGCTTGGTCATCGCTATAGAGAAGGTGCTAATCTCTCGTCCGACATGCCTAAGAATCATCCCTTTGCCCGAGGACGATCCAGAAACCATGGAGACCATCTTCTGTATCATTCACATCCGTTATGGATACTGTCAGTGATCAACTTGAGCCTACCAAGGAGACGTTGTGTTGAGCTGGAGTCCTCTGTGTCTGTGATTCGCTCTCTTACTCAGCGTAAGCTGTACATGGCCCTCGTAATTATGCTGTAGGACAAAATGTGCCTTAACACCGATTTACCAAACTGGGATTCGCGCGTTAGCGAGAAATGATGGGACATAATTTGCTCAATCAATATGCACTCTTGTTAGCTCTAATCACAACTGGTGCTATTGGTTCAGAGATAGTGGAATTCCATAGTAGTGAAGAGTGCCCTAGGGTATAAAGATGGCAGAACAGAAGGGAGGCACTTTCGATATTCAAAACTTTTATAATCGGTATTTCTTTGCAATTCTCAATACCTCGCGAATTTGGTCTATCGAAAGTTTCAGTATCCACCTTGGGAATTCCTGCAATCAAAAGACATAGATTAATCCCAGGTACACAAAATACACCTTACCAAACAAATCAAGCACTTAGCTGCGGCAATGGCGGACGAAATTCAAGTTGTTGCTATCTTCAACCCTAGCCCAGGCAAGGAGAACCGTGTTCGTCTTTTATTTTCAGTTCGCTTTTTGAGTACCCTTTAGTGCTAAACCTCTTTTCACCTACCCATCGATACACTATGTAGACATGCTAATGGTAATATAAATAACACAGCTCAAAGAAATCCTCCTTGATCTCGCAAGTAAGGTGCATGAGAAGGAAAAAGGCGTTGTGAGTCGGTTTCTCTCCCTTTTGCGCTGACTCCTTTCTTATCTGCGGTATATCAAAGTATCATCAGGACCTAATTTGTGATAGACGAAATACCAAGCGTTTGAACAAGTCAACTCTCCAACTGGAGCCAACGTGATCCTCTTCCAAGAAACTTGTAAGTATATGTTTTATACAATGCTCTATTTCTTTTCCTTACGCCTCTTTTCGGTTCCTATCTGTCTAGATTCGCACTCCCAATCCTATCTTGTCTCTCATAATTCCACCTAGCCCAATGATATCCCTTCTATCCTCCTCCTGACTCTAATTCGCTTGTTGTCTCTCTCTTTATAAACCTTATGGATATCCCAGCTAACAATAGTGAATAGACGCGGACAAAGCCGCGGCTGATATCCATTTGAGCACTCCCTACTTTGGCGCCGTGACTGATACTATTACCAAAGAAGGGCTGGTTACTAAGCCTTTTGAGCTCATAGTAATGAACCCAATTGGTGGATTTGCTTCCCGCTTGTAAATCCTAGTCTGCCTACCTTTGTTACTGGGTTGCTCATGTAATTTACTGACTGCATTTGGGATCATCCAGGGTAGTTGCAGTATTAGGAATCAATCAAGAGGACACAGAATATCACTTATGCCTGCTTTTTAACGTTACTGAAACATATCGTAGACGCTTATGTGATTTTAGACGGTGGACGGGTCGAAGAAGTAAAATCGCAATTCTTTATTCAAACTTAAACCTTCAGTTACAAACTTAGAAGAAACGTACATAGCAATTGAACTTCGCATATGATTCCTCCGTCTTACAAGGGCCGCTCTCTAGAGAGTTAGGTACTGGCTGCGACGGATATTATAGCTGCTAGGACACAACAGGGTGGCAAGAATCTCCTCAAGAGTACTCACTCCCTTGATTTCTTCCTCGTGATGTGTTCGATATCGGCTACACTAGTACTCCGCAGAGAGAAATCAAACACTAGGAATCGCTACTCAGACATACCACAATGATTCTCAGAATGAAAGATACATGATCTCCTAAAATATCATATGTAAACGCAAAGTGAGTTAGTTCTGGGGGTTTTCTTGTCTTAGTAATTGACTTATAACCATATACGAAACTAGCCAATGCACATATATACAGGAACACCGACATTGTTTACAGTATCTACAGAGCTACTCAAATACACTTATGCTAAGTCGTCTATATCGCCGTCACTGTCCTCCTGGTCCGACTCATCCTCGTCTTTTCTCACTACTACATCTTGGATCTCTTCATGTATCATATCACCCAACCCAATGCTTTCGACTAAAACGTCTCTCGCCTTTTCTTCATCAACCTCCATATCTTCCATTATCAATAACGTAGCAACCTCAGGAACAAGTACCATTTGTACAAAAGCGGTTACACCTCGAGCCATGACTGCCTTATCCTGGATCGCTCTTTCCTTGAGTAAAGGTGTAAATCTAAGCATAATGTTTTCTGAAATAGCTCGTAAGCCCCGGGATCCATAGTACCCAGGAGTGAGGTTCCCTTTCGACTTGAGTAAATTCCGCTCTGTCCCCGCTTCAACAATATCATCCAGAAGTTGTCGATAATGAGAATCTTGTCCTTTGATCAACTTTTGAATAAATTCATGATGCTGAGCGATGCGCGAGTCCAAACTATTCCAGTTGATCTCGGGATACCCTTTATCATCCCACTCGTGGAAAGCAGAGTCCCTCTGATGCTTATTACAAAATCTCTCTTGCTGCCGTATGTTCATGAAGCCTTGCGATTCGAGTAATTGTTTGCTAACTGGCTTATTACACATAGGGCAGCGGCTTAGATTGGGTGCGAGAACGTCATCTTCCTCAATTGGTGACTGCGTCCTAGCTCCGAGCGCATCCTCTGAAAGCATATCGTCAATAGAATCTGGGAACTTGAGCTTGAGCTTTTGAAATATGTCGAGCCGTTCCTCTGGCGGGTCTGGGGAAGACGATTCTTTATTGGGATCAGAGTCTTTGCCCCGAGGTCGAGAACTGGACTTTTTACAATCGCTTGGAGAATTGGGAATGCTAGGAGCCTTGAACCTGGACTTATTGAATTCTGTGTCTTCCATTGGACTATCTTCTATGTCAGACATTTCATGTATTATGAACTTTTTCTTAACGATGGACTCGCTCGGCTTTTCGGGAGAGGAATCCGGTGTTGAAATGGGTTTGAATCTCTTCTTTAATTTTAGGTTTGAAGGAGTAAGCTGGTCTTCTTCATCACTCGACAAAGAGGTGTCATGTTGTATGAATTTGGGTTGTGCTATGAAGTTTGACGTTTAGCAAATATCACCCCGTTTTCAAAAATTTGTGCAACTTACCTTTAACAGATTCTTGAGAGGATTTTGAACTTGTAGATCTTTGTGCTTTGGTTACCCCACCATATTTGGTCTTTACTTTCGTCATTTTTGTTGAAGATCCATCAAACGCTGTCCGCTTCTTGATAGCGGCACCGAAAATCTTATCATCATCCTCATTCTTCCTCTTCTGGCTGTTAATACCCTGTCTGGAGATTGGCTGGCTACTTCGTGATGTTGATCCGAAATTCTTGTTTGCTAATGCTCTTGTGCTCCTTCTAGATCCCGAATTCTTTCCTAGAGGTTGTCTACTTGGAGGCGAATCCGTATTTTCAATAAGTTTGCTCTTGAACGAGGTAGACTTTATGTTTGCACAATTGCTTTCGGGTTGGGAGTCTGAATCGGTATCCACTGGGGGAGCGAGAAGAGAAGCTTCGTCTTCACCTATCAGATCTTTCACCTTGGTTTTGACTTTATTTGGTGGCATTATCTTCTGTTTACTGACATCCTTTGCACCAACTATACTGAGAAGACTTTGATTTCTGTAATGGGATGCCGAAAGACCTGCACGCCTCCCTGGTTGAGATTCTTGCCAGGAAAACCTTTTGGTTGACATTGAGATGTAGTTGGGAGACGCGACTCGTTTCGCGTCAAGCTTCCAAAGTTCTTTATCCTGCATTTGTGGCACGTGCTTTCGTTCCACCCAGCTTTATCTTTAGAGCAACATCCGTTTGTTGAATCTCCAAACACAAAGCTGCTACTATGGCCCTCAATAGGAAATATGCTGGCTTGCCAGACTTAGTATGCTATTTTATTGCCTTCCCCTCTTCAAAATCAATAAGCTGACACTAAGCAAAGGACTCCGCCCCTGATACCTATGCAACTCCTGAATTAACAGACGACAACTCCACAGCTGTTAGTATACCCCAACTATAGCTAGTAGAAGTCGACTCATTTGTATGTAGAATGGCCGAGACCGTTCAGAATCCACGTCCTCATCCTACCACGACTTTGATGAAGAAGGGGACGACAGACCTGGCATTCACCGTGGGCGGCTGGATCCAAATGAAGCACGCTCCCTTTTCTCCCCCGCACAAATAGACGCTCGAGATGTCGACTTCTCTGATCGCGTTACCGCAAAGCGGAAGTCTTACAAAACCTCAACGCGGCGGCAACGAAAAGATGGAACGGAGGAGTATGGAGACTTTAGTGACGAGGAAGATGAGGAGAGCCTAGACAGGCGATTCGCTCGGCTACGGAGGGAAATTGAGGAGGTGAAGGAAGCCTACAGCAGGAGGAATGCTGAGAAGAAAGACGCAAGTGAGGCAGTAGGTCCAGACGGTCAGGATATCACACAGTTGAGTAGAATGCTGGATGAGATATCTACGAACTCGCCAGCTGGATCCAAAACCAACGGTGCGAAGCTGGCAAAAGATCTCGGCACTGGCATTAAGGCGAATGGGCCGCCACAAACATCCCAGGGCTCTGGCGAAGCCGCCACGTATACAGTCACATATGCGCCGACCTACCAACAAAGCCATGCTCTAGCAAAAGCTGCAGATTTTGATAGTCGCCTTGTATTACTTGAGAAAGTCCTCGGGTTGAATACCGCTGATCTGCCAACGGCCACTGGGAGCGGAGTTTCCAAGGCAGTCCTACCTACCCTGAACACACTCCAACAGCAAGTTTCTCTGATATCCGAGTCCACGCCATCGTCTTTGGACAGTATAAGTCGACGGGTTCGGAGCCTTACACAGGAAGCAGACCGATTGGAAGAGTCGCGGAAGAACGCTAAAGCGGCCCAGGATGCTCTAAGAGCGGGAGGTGATGCTATTCCGGAGGGAGCAGAGGATACCGAACAAATTGCCAAAGTCAATGCGTTATTCGGGACTCTCTCTACAATCGATACTTTAGCACCTTTATTGCCGTCTCTTTTGGACCGATTACGATCATTACGAGCGATTCACGCAGATGCTGCAACAGCTAGTGAAAGTTTGGAAAGGGTGGAGCAAAGACAGGCTGACATGGCGGAAGATATTAAGAAATGGACAGAAGGACTGAAAAAGGTCGAAGAAGCTCTTGAGAAGAGCGAGAGTATAACGAATGCAAATATGAAAGTTGTGGAAGGCTGGGTAAAGGAGCTAGAAGCAAAGATGGAAAAGTTATAATTTCGGTAGTAGTCCGCAGTCATAGCTTTGTACGTGATACCCAGTTGTTGGAATATCTCGCTAGTCTCTTCTCTAGAACTCAAATGAACGGATTACATGGGAGAGTTTGCATACGTTTTCGTGTTCTCAAGCTCCAACAATTTTTGTAGCTCGGCTCCCCACCAATGCTCCCCCTGGTGCAAATCTCATCTAATTTTGGAGGGCGGGGCGGTTACCTCACCGGGCTGTGTTGCGTACCTTGCTCCGTATTTGGCCCCAAGAACTACGACCAAACGTCGACACCGCCAACCACCAAATGCATTTGTCTGATACACTCCAGAGAACATTCTGGTACATAAACAACTTCTCGAAGCATCTTCATTTCCACAACCGCTAATCTCTTCAATCCACCAGAACTCTAACCTTAATTGAGATCTACAAAGTTGCATGGACATGTACCCGTGTTCGACAGCACAGAACAGGTGAAGCAACACCTTCAACAAACAGGGGAATTGTCACTGTTGTGACTGGAGGCCAAAATGGCACAGTTTACCGGTACTCCCGCGGTTAAAGGTTCTACGGATTCCATGCGAATGGCGCTCCTAACGTTCTCCTTGATCGGGTTACAGTGAGCACATGTCTGTCCAAAGTAGAAGAATATCTGCTGATTTAGATATAGGTTTACGTGGGGAATTGAGATGACCTGTAAGTTATAACGTGTTGGCCCCTCGTCTCTATGTACCAGCAGCTAAATTCATTGCTAGATTGCACACCGTACCTCCTCCAACTTGGCCTCACGAAATCTCGCACATCTCTCGTATGGATCGCCGGCCCAATATCTGGCCTGATAATGCAACCCATAGTTGGAGTAATTGCGGATAGCTCGCGCTCCAAATATGGGAGACGGAGACCTTTTATGGTGTTGGGATCGGTGCTGGTAGCGTTGTGTTTGGTGGTAATGGGATGGGCCAAGGAGATTGTGGGAAATTTTGTTGACGAGGGGGAGTTTAAGAAGACATGTACGATTGTTGTGGCGGTATTGTCGATTTATGCGGTGGATTTTGCTATAAATGCTGGTGAGTTTCCTTTTGCCAGAGTGCACTGGCTTAGGTCGGAGAATGTACTGACGGGAAGTAGTGCAAGCGTGTTGTCGAAGCTTGATAGTTGATACTTTGCCGATTCCAAAACAACAATCTGGATCCGCGTGGGCGAGTCGAATGGTTTCTGTGGGACACTTGGTGGGATATGCTGTCGGGACAGTTGATCTGGTGAAAGTGTTTGGGACATCGTTTGGGGATACCCAATTCAAGAAGTTGACATTGGTAGCGGCGTTTGCGATCAATTTTGCAGTGGGAGTTACATGCTGGGCAGTCACCGAGCGTGTCTTGGTCTCATCCGGCAAAGACGAAGAAAGACCAGGCCCGATCCAAATCGTGAAGCGGATTTTCAAATCTACCATGGAGCTTCCTCCAAGAATACAGGCGATTTGCTGGGTGCAGTTCTGGTCTTGGATAGGGTGGTTTCCATTCTTATTTTACAGCACTACCTGGGTTGGAGAAACATATTTCAGATATGATGCACCCAACGAAATTAGAGACACGAAAGATGCATTGGGTGAAATTGGAAGGATTGGGAGTATGTCACTTGTGGTGTTCTCTTCCGTGCACTTCATGGGAGCTATGATATTACCCCAGCTCATTAAATCTCCCGAGGAAAAGAGCTTTACGGCTCGGCCACCGGCTGCTATCGCGGAGATGGTAACGGTATTCCAGAAATATAAGCCTGATTTGTTGACGGCTTGGATCTGTGGGCATTTGATGTTTTCAAGCGCTATGATCTTTGCGCCATTTGCACATTCATTTCGGTTCGCTACGATTCTGGTGGCTATGTGTGGCTTGTAAGTTTATTCTCCTAACCGCTCGCAAGTCACTTGTAATATCATGCTAATTGGAGGTAGGCCATGGTCGGTTCTGATCTGGGCGCCCAATGCGTTCCTCGGGATCGAAGTCAACCGCCTCTCTTCATCCCCGGCCCAATACCGACGCCTCCCCACCACCACGCCGATTGAACTCCCGCATCTCTCCTCCCCAACCGCACCCTACACCCCATCGCTGCGGGCTTCGCACGAACACGAAGAAGCCTCAACGGGCGAGCTTGCCGGTCTGTATTTCGGCATCCTCAACATCTACAACACGCTCCCGCAGTTCATCGGCACTTTTATCTCCATGATCGTGTTTTCCATTTTCGAGCCCGGCAAGAGCCCCGAGCTGAGCGACGCGCATCCGAGCGAGCACCATAGCACGGATGGACCGAATGCCATCAGTATCTGCTTGTTCATCGGGGCGATAAGTAGCCTAGGGGCCGCATATGCGGCGAAGAAGCTAAAAGACCTGTCAAAGGACGTTTATTAGGTTAGTCAGGCAGGCAGGTAGGGAGTAGGGAGTAGGGAGTAGGTAGTAGAAGTAGACTCGTTTTTTTAGCGTCTGTTTACCCCGTGCGAAGGCTGTATGACTAGACGACAGTCCCTATTTATTAGTTACTATCTATTATCTGTATATTTTCAAGTTCTTTTTGACTTTGACAGAAAGGCATGGCGTTTTTGTTTCGGTTGGGGAGGATGAAGACCTGGGTTTTTTTCCTTTTCTATTTGTGGTCTTTATAAATTTTAATTTTTTTTTTTT
>Ga0247734_1001312_pt1 | contig 19110 bp, 7 predicted proteins | sample UWRJL103311B2_FD_180933 | JGI IMG/M metagenome (GOLD analysis project Ga0247734, IMG submission 180933) | Plant litter microbial communities from Arlington Agricultural Research Station in Wisconsin, United States - UWRJ-L103-311B-2 | ecosystem: Environmental > Terrestrial > Plant litter >... | reverse complement strand
TTAGAGGATTATTTAAATCTTTAATATTCTAAATAGATTATAGCTTTTAAGTATTTAAAATTAATACTTTTGAAATTTAAGAAGTTTGGTTGGGGTAGCATGTAACCGTGCACGTAATATGATTAAAGGAATTTGATTGAAGGTTCCAAACCCTAACCCGAATCCCGCCCTTCTATTTATGTTCCCAGATATGATTCAAACGCTTCTTATTGAAAATCCATATCCTCCTCACGCTCCAAAGGTAGATCCAGATCTTCCTCGTCCCCTTCAATCTCAGGTCCTCTTGGGTGGACGAGAACACGCTTTATAAAATGACGAAGTTGAGAACTTAGCATCTAAGGTGAGCTAATTGCAATATAGGAGGTGTTCAACTTGTCGGTTAAGCAGAAGTATTATCACCTTTTCCCCAACTCCACCAATTCCCCGCCGCTGCTATAACTACGCCCTCTTAATCCAGACATATAATCGTTTAAGCAAAAGCGTTATCACTTTTTTCCCACTCCTCCAATTCCCCGCCGCTGCCATAACTTCGCCCTCTGTAATCTCTCGTCGCTCAAGCAGAAGCGTTATTACTTTATTCCCACTCCTCCTATTCCCCGCCGCTGCCATAACTACGCCCTCTGTAATCTGGACGTCTACTCCTCGTCGCTTAAGCAAAAGCGTTATTACTTCCTTTCCACTCCTCCTATTCCCCGCCGCTGCCATAACTACGCCCTCTGTAATCTGGACGTCTACTCCTCGTTGGTCAAGCAGAAGCGTCATAACCTCCTCCCCACTCCGTTCATTCCCCGCCGCTGCCATAACTACGCCCTCTGTAATCTGGACGTCTACTCCTCGTCGCTTAAGCAGAAGCGTTATCACTTCCTTCCCACTCCCCCAATTCCCCGCTGCTGCCATAACTACGCCCTCTGTAATCTGGATGTCTACTCCTCGTTGGTTAAGCAGAAGCGTCATAACCTCCTCCCCACTCCGCTCATTCCCCGCCGCTGCCATAACTACACCCTCTGTAATCTGGACGTCTACTCCTCGTTGGTTAAGCAGAAGTGTCATAACCTCCTTCCCATTCCTCTTATTCCCCGCCGCTGCCTGGACCACATCTTCTGTGATCTGAACGTCTGCTCCTCGCCGGTCGAGCAAAAGCGTTATCACCTCTTTACCAAACATTCCTACAACTAAAATAACCACTTTTTCTGTGATTTGAACGTCTGCTCCTCGCCGGTCGAGCAGAAGCGTCATCACCTCTTTACCAAACATTCTTGCAATCAAAATAACCACTTCTTCTGCGATCTGGACGTCTACTCCTCGTCGCTCAAGCAAAAATATCATCACCTCTTTACCAAACATTTCTGCAATCAAAATAACCACTTCTTTTGTAATCTGGACATCTGCTCCTCGCCGGTCGAGCAGAAGCGTCATCACCTCTTTACCAAACATTCCTGCAATCAAAATAACCACTTCTTCTGCGATCTGGATATCTGCTCCTTGTTGTTTAAGCAAAAGCGTGATCACCTCCTCCCCACTCTGCTCGTTCCCCGCCGCTGCCATAATCACGTCTTCTGTGACCTGGACGTCGTCTCCCTTTCGCTCGAGTAGAAGCGTCATCACTTCTTTATCAAATGATCTTGCGATCTGGACCACCTCTTCTTCTGTAATCTGGGCGTTGTCCTCTCTTCGCTCGAGTAGATGTATCATCGTTTTTAGCTTTTCCGCCTCCTTCAAATGCCCTTGATCTCGGTGGGTTGACTCTAGGTTAGCCATACTGCTCAGCGTGTCTGGGTGGTCTGCCCCTTGCACCTGCTTTCTTATCTGTACCACTTGCACAAACAATTCCTCCGCCTCCTTCCATTGCCGTTTTTTCTTGTATATCAACGCGAGGTTATCCATGCCTGTTAACGTGTGTGGATGCTCTTCTCCAACAGCCCTCTTACAGTCCCCTATCGCTTCTCGAAGCTTCTCTTCTGCCTCTTTATACTCCTCCAAATCTCCTAATATTAGCGCGACGTTCCATAATCTGGTCGGTTTGTCCAAATAACCGTCCAGTGCTGTCTTTGAATGCTCCGGCCCTTGACCGTTTGGCTTCATCAATGTTTCGTATTCTTTTCGATCTTGCGACTCCTCCGGGGGCTGTTCCCAGTCCCAAACAAGTAGAAAGTCACGCGGGAAGATTGTTGTTGATTGGAAAAGCCCTGGCGCTCTGACACTTCCGCTCTCCGTTTCTATTTCCTCCGGAGTAGCTGTAATCATGATAACGGCAAAATGATCCTTACATAGTCTGATGATTGAAGGCTTTGAAGCTCCTTCTAGAAGGCAGACGAGGTCATCCCGCTGGATAGATTTCGCTGAGGCCCGAAGAGTCCAGCGAGCCCCCCGGTTTTCGATGTATCTCGGTTGCCCCGGCGTGTTCTTGAAAGTCACGGTCTGTCTGGCATTACCGCTCTCAACCAAGAACACTTGGCCAAGAATACAGCCCTTGCTCTCGATTACTGCCATCTCCCTATCGACCCAAGTCTCCACAGATACCTTTTCACCGAGAAGAAACTTGACAAGTCGTTCTAAGAGTTCCTCCCATGGATCTTTGTAATTAGGCGACAACTTACTGACATCATCAGAGCTCATGCCGAGTAATGCATACACCTTGTCGCGGCGCATTGTAGCCTTGCGAGTATGGTACATATCTATCAGCTCGCCTAGAGGGCATATATCTAGAGTGGCCGCGCCCGACCTACTCGTTGCGTATTTAGGCCGGAAGATTGCTCCTCTTATCAGGTAGGTTACTGAAGGGATCAGACTCTGCAAGTCTGGCAGATCTTTGTAGAAACCCTTTAATGACTCCACACCTAAGAAAAAGGCGTATCCGTCAATCTCTGTAGAACCACACATGATCAGAATATGTCGAGCTGCGGCAACTTCCTGAAGTACCTGCATCTTTTAGTAATTTCTACAGATGATGTCGAGTGTCTGCTCTCTTACCCAGATGCGCTGAAACCACGGCCGTCGAAGCAGCGCGAGAATGGCTTGCTGGATCGTTTCGTTGTTCGAAGAATTCGTAGACTTGCCTGCAGCAACACGTATTTCTTCGACCGCTCGGTCGCTATCGTCTGCCGTCTCTCCAAGCCAAACAATTACACGGTTTGCTTGACTATAGATCTTCGCCATAGACTGAATCTGGTGCTCTTTCTCTTCTTTATCTTCTTGGTTGATGCAAATAGCATCTACCCATATGATTCGTACAATAAAGCGATCTCGAAGACGTGATAGCGCTGCGTAAAGGTTTTCCCGGACGGGCAAGTCATGCTTGTCTATAGAGATAGACCAACGCTCATGCTTATCACCCCATACGTAGGACAAAGCCTCGTACAGATGAGTCCTTTTGCCGGATTCTTGTAGAGGGTAGTCAAAGAGTTCGCATTGTATATCGGCCCTCTCGTTTTTATTTGGTATTAGGCGAAGCAGGCGAATACTATCACGCGCTGAGAGCGGAGAATAATAGTACGGAGACATGGCACAAGATACCGTACATAGAAACTCGAACTTGTGCAGGTTAGATAGTTCTGATGGGTAGTGTGATAAGCATCGCGTTATCGATCGTCGATGTTTCCTAAGCTGTGTTGGCGTTGTCTTCGATCCAGGTGCAGGCTTCTTCATTCATTCATTTATTTATTCATACTCGGTTCCAGCTGTCCACCGTAGGACTGCTATGCCGGCAAAAGGGGTGGTCAAGTTCCTTGATGCATAGGCCTGGTAGGCGTCTCATGATTGAAGTCATGTGAGTGAAGTGTGCAGATCCATAAGGTGCAACTCAGTTGTTCCAATCCTTATCTTATCTCCAAGGGTAAGAGAAGGGGTAATTTAGTTACCCGCATATTATTAACTTCGTCTATCAGCCTTTTATTGTCCTCGATCACATCGATCATCTACATACTCCTAGGAAAGAAACTGGAAATCTCCCCCTGCTAATGTTCCACCTTACGTAGCGAGAAACCCACCGTGCCGAGAAAATTGTGGGGTAAGTTAGTTATACTTTTTGTGCAAATAGGCAATGCTCGAAAAAACAGTACAGTATCTGATGTACCTGGCCGAGGGACTTGGCAGGGTGCTTAAGAACCTGGATCCGGTCAGTGGCATCACTTTTATCCTCATTGATAATCGGATCTGGTCCCGCTTATGATCATTATCGTTGCGTGTAATCAGTGGCAGGGAGCAGTGCAACTCAGGTTCGGTGTACAACTCAAGTTGGGTGCGCAACTTAGGTTCGGTGTGTAACTTAGGTAGGTTGTGCAACGCAGGTAGAGTTTGCAACGCAGATTAGACGAGTGATTATTAGCAGACAGAAGAAGAGGAGGGCCAGGAAAGGCTCGACAAGTGCAGAGACATGCAACGAACATTAAGGCTACAAAAGACAAGGAATTTCATTTCTTAGTAGAGGGAGAAGCAATTCTGGCAAGGAAGAGCTTGGTTTCTGAATATGCAGAAGTGGGAGGACCTGTATTTATAGCCGTACGCCGCATAGCCGCCCAAGGGCGGCTGGGACTATGAACCAACCAACTAATTAATCGTTTAATCTAGGAACCCCTACGCTTCTGGGAGGAGCAGAGGAGAAAAGGTCCCGGAAGCCTGTGGGCTCACGGGACCACTGTGGCTTCCAGGAGGAAATATCTCGGGAGTAGCTCAGCTTCCAGGATAGCTTCTAGCATAGGAAACTGTCTTCGTAAGAGCTGTGGATGGGGATAGCTAACTTGGTATGTCGTTGTTCACTGTTGGGGATGGTGAACGGTTAGGGAGGTATTGGATCGTGGGCCGACCAGTGTGCCCCATGCCCATGCGAAAAAAGCCAGTTCGTTAAGGCTTTTAGCTATCGATAAAGTGGGTTGTAAAGTGAGCCGTGATATTACGTATCGTAACGCAAGTACGTCACCAGTGGGTGACAGAATTCGTGGCGGGTGGCACGTGCACGTAATATTGATAGTAAGTGAAATGATAATATTTTTCTAATTATTTACTATAATACTTCCTTGATAGGCTTTCCACCTGTTTTAACTAGTCGATCGTATTGTCTTAGCATATAATTAATACGTCTCTTAATCTTAGATATTGTAATTGTCAAACTGGGTAGTATTAGCTTTTCTACTAGTAAGAAGGAATTGACGTTCAATGGTGACCCCAATATGGGTGCCTCAGGCATACACAGAGCTTAGGATATATAAAGCTACGCTCGCAAATAGCTTCTAAGAATTCAGACGTTTTTACCCTCACATTTCTAGGTTCTCAGAACCCTCCAACCAAGTTGCTACGCTCCCTGATTCTTACTATTTCTACAGAACCACAGTAATCTTGTCCTATTCGTCTTATAAAGCCTCTTTAATATTAGCCTCTAAATCAAATATCTTTCTGCGTAAACGTTGTTTTATAATATTCTAACAAGCCTCAATTAGACTAAGATCTAGACTTTATATAAGATAAGATAATTCATTTATCCAATTAGCTTGTTTTAATTACGAAGCAAGCTTATCTTTGCGTTTTCTATAACTTAAATCACTATCCTCTTATAAAATTCAAGGAGAAGAATCGTGAGCACGTAATTGTAACGATCCTAATATCCTACCTAGTAGGGCTAAAGGGTTGTCGGGTTGGTATTGTAATAGAAGTAGTTGAACTAGAATTCAGGGGTCTTTAAATAGAATTAAAGTCGTTACTAAGTCAATAAACTATATGGCTAACTATAATAATTTAAGCACAAGGCTCTTAACTAAAGAAACTATTTTACTTATATAGAACCCTTCGTGCCAAGGCGAGGTCCTGGGATCCCTAAGATCCCAAGATCCTGGGGTCTATCACGTGATTACACCTACCCCTTAGAACCGGGGTCAGGACCGCTCAACCTAGATTATATAATAAATTATAATACTAATATCTTATTCTTATATTATATTAAAATCGAAAAATAGCTTATATATTATATTAAAGAAATATAAAATGGTCTCTATTATTAACGCTACTGTTAAGATAGGGGTTAGCAACCTTACCGAGCTGCATGTGGCTGAGTGCCATGCTCCAGCCACACAAACTTAGTAAGAGCATGGTAGCCTGAGGCACCAAGCTCTTAGCGTAATATCTAGAGCTTATGGAGAACTTATACTAAGTTCTCCTCTCTAGTCAATATAACACGGTTGATTCCTCTCTACACGCTGCGCCTATATATCATTTCTAATAGCTACTTGTATTAGCTTGAATAAAGTCTTCTTTATTGCTATTAGATATACGAATATTTCTCTTACTATAAAAGTTTATCTTGGCATCCTTTTACTAATGCTCTTTTTAATAGTTAGGTCTTTCTTTATTATAAGGATTTTATAATTTGGGCAAAGCGCTTAATTTTTGATTATAACTACTTTGCTATTCCTATATAGCGCTTAAGCTACTATAAGGTTTCGGGAAACTTAATTGCCCTAATTGCTTCTAGTCTTTTATATAATATAGAAAATCTAAATGCATCTACTTATTAACTAAGAAGCATAACTAATAAATATACTATAAAATATTTTAATAGCTTAAAGGCTAGGCAAATATCTATAAATAGCCCAAAGACTTATTAGATATATTATAAATATTTATTTAGTATCTTGCTAATTATAATAATATTATTAATAAAAGATTTATAAAAGGCATAGAATCTTTTTAGCAAAGCATCTATTTGGCGCTAAATATATACTAGGGTATTACGGAAACTTATAATAATATATAAGAATATATATTATTTCAAATATAAGACCGCGATAAATTACTTCTATATTAATAGATAAAGCTTCTATTAATAAAAAAAGCTTATTCTATTTATTATAATAATAAATAGATATTTTATAGTTAAATTTATAATATCTTCTTATATTAGCATAGGATATATATTTAGAACTATTAAGCTATTTAACTTTTATATATTTATAACAACTCTGCCTTTATTACCTTTCTATATTACAAATATCAGGAATAAAAATAATATTAATAAAAGATATTATTATATATAATTCTTATTTTTTAACTTCTTCTATATATCTTTAATAATTTTCTTATCTTAAATCCTTATTAAATAAATCTTAATTTTTCCTAAAATCTAGTCTTACTAATTATAATAAAGCTCTATTTTTATTTATTAATCTTATAAAATATATATATATTTAAAATCCTTTTAAAGTAAACTGGGAAACTTGTTAAATACTCTATTAATTCTATCTACTATTACTATATTACTATATATTATAGCTCTATTACAATATACTATCTTAAGTCTATTAAGTATTAATATAAAAGCTAAAGATAGTAAAAGGACCACTGGTCCTAATGTTATTAATAATCTCTTCTAACTCCAGATAGGCCCCTTAACTGCCAGCTTGCCAAAATATAAATTATAAATTATATTTATTATATAAGATTTTTTATATTAGAATTCTACTAAGTGCCCTATATACGAGTTTGCTAGAATTTATACTATAGTTATAATATTATTTCTAGTTATTAGAAATGATATATAGGCGCAGCGTGTAGAGAGGAATCAACCGTGTTATATTGACTAAAGAGGAGAACTTAATATAAGTTCTTTATAAGCTCTAGATATTACGCTAAAAGCTTAATGCCTTAGGCTACCATACTCTTATTAAGTTTGTGTGGCTGGAGCATGGCACTTAGCCATATGTAGCTTGATAAGGTTGCTAATTTCTATTTTAATACTCTTACTTAAGCTTAGCAAATTTCTGAATTATATAATATCTGCTTTTTAAGTATAATAATCAGTATTCTTAATACTTTCTAAATATAGCAAATAATACTTCTACTACTATTAAGCTTTATTATAACTAATGCTTTGGTTTCTGCTTTTACTAGTTTTATATATTTTCCCATATTATATATAATTAGGTCATTGCTTCTAATGCTTCACCTTTATTTTTTATATATTATATTCTATTAATATAACTTTTATTAGTAATTGTTTAGTTTTACTTTATATTATTATATATCTACTTTCCCTATTTCTATTTAATATATAATTAAAATATTAATATAAAGTTGTATATATATACGTGTTAAGCTTTCTTCTTTTAATATAATCACTATTAGTATTTGCTTCTAATATGTTATTTACTTTAGCTTTCTGTTTTGTTTATTCTAATTAACGTGTTTGATATAGAATCTTCTAAAGAGTGGGTCGCAATAGAAGCATATAAATCATTATTATTAAATATATTGTATTTCCTAATTAGAATAAGGCTAGTTTCTAGCTTCTTTAAATAAAAGTATTCCTACTTCTAATTTTCTTCTTTAAATAATATCAAAATAGATTTCTTCTAATTTCGCTTTATGATGCATTAAGTAAATATATAAATATAATATTAGTTGTTATAATATACTAATATACTTTATAAATAAAGAATAAGAAGAAGAATAAGAAGAAGAAGGAAAAGCAAGCTGCTGCTCATATTGCTATTACTGTTGTTGTTACGGCAGTTAATAATAAGAATAATAAGGTTACTATTTAGGTAGTAATAAATACTATTATTGCAGCAAATGATAAAAGTATAATATTTTGCTATCTAATGTTCGGGCTTATATTATTAGTTAATCTGGATTAGCTTAAGAATTTTAAGCTTATGTTCAAATTTCCCCCCGCCTTTATTAGTAAGAGTTCTATATTTTATAATAATATAATTATATATTAATAGTATTTTAAAAGGTAATAATAAAAATGAGTTTTAGGGTTTTTCTAGTAAATTAGATATTTATAATAGTTAATATAATATTTATTCTTAATATAAACTTTAATATTGGTGGCTTAGTTTTTATGCTAAATGATAATAATTCTTTTGGCCCTTTTAAATCTAATAGTAAGTTAAGTTTAATATATATTAAATATTTATTTACTATTCTTAAATAATATCTCTATTAATAAGCAGAAAGATAATTATAAGTATGCTCCTTTTGCTTAATATTCTTTATGCTAATTTATCTAGCTAATAATAAGCCTTTGGTATTAGTTTTCTTAATATAATATGTCATTGCCGCTATTGCTGCTGCTAAGGAGAAGAAGAAGGAAGAGAGACGTATTTGGAGCAAGGCTCAAGCTGATCTCAGAAAGACGCCCTGCTTAGGTTACATTTATAGCGTATTTAAGGGGATATTTATTAAATAGTATTGGGAGACGGCGGGGCGTGATGCTTGTTGTTTTTAATGCTCGCAAAGGCATATATATATAACGGTGTCTACGTATCTTTTAATATTAGCTTGTTGGCTTATTAATATATTTGTGGATCTATTATTTTTTAATATAATAAAGCATAATTATTATATAATAATAAGGATTATACTCTTCTTAAAGCAGAGTAAGAATAAGAATAATAATAATAATAATAATAATAATAATAATAATAAAGAGCTTATGATTTGCTAGCGTAATATGCGCCTTGGTTGATAGATTTAAGAACCTTAAAATCTCGGGCTTGGAAACCCTGGCTTTAAGCTTAAAGTTATCCCTCTATTATGCTCGTATAAGTTTCTGGCTTAGGAACCAAGATCTTGGGCTTTAGAACCTTAGCGAAAGGCCTAAAGTTACTTTAATTATATTATTGCTCTTTTATTTGCTTTTTTAAAAGTACTTTTAAAATATAATTATTATATATACTTTTGTGATATTCAGTAGTGCTATATGAATGTAATAACTATCTATGAAATATTTAATAATATTAAGTAAAAAATAAATTGGAAAAATAAGAAATATTATTTATAATAAAGGAAAGGATTTTAAGAATAAGAAATGATTTTAAATGTTGTTTAAATTAAAAATGAATATAAACTTCTACTTGCTTATAAGTATAGCTTATATTAATAATCTATTTTATATTATCCCTATTTGGTTAAGGAATATTTTAAAAGCTTTTCTGGCTAGTGATTTAGATAATTTATTTACTGTCATTTTTGTAATTAATATATATAATATATTAGCTTATTTTCTTTCTTGAAAATTATATATAAAGTAATATAATATATTAATATATTTAAAGTATTTTATTAAATGTAGATTCTTTATTAATATAATAGCCCCTTAATTGTCGCTTTTGGTATTAACTGTTTAATAATTTGGAACAATATAATGACTAGTGCTAAAATTACGAAATATTTGAGCTATTTATTGGTTTTATTTTGTAATAAAGTATATAGTTATATATTCTGCTTTAGTTGTAGCAGTAGTTACTACTGATTACTTCTTGCTTGCCCAGAATATAAATCCTTCCCTAATTAGTCTAATAGTGGCTATAATGCTCTTTCTATTGAATTTGTTACTAGCGAAATCGGCATTTAAGTATATAACAAGCTTTCTATTAGGCCCAAATCTGATTTAATGACTAATTGTAGATTTAGTATATTTAAGTAAATGCTTAATTATTCATTTATAGTATTTATATAGGTCTTATATATATTAGCTTAGTTTATTAAGCGTAAATGCTATATTTAGCTTAGTATAAATCATAGCATATATTAAAGAGCCTATTACTTTCTAATACTAAGTTGTACTAATATATATATTTATATCTTTATTAAATTTAAGATTATTATACTTATCTATTAATATTGTAATCGGTTTAGAAACTATATTTGTAAACCCAAATTTTCGAAGAACTTTATTAAGATATTATTCCTAATTAAGCTTAAGGGTCCTTAATATTCTGTTTTTAGTTACACGAATATTAAGCATCTTGCTAACATTACTTAGTGCTTTTATATTAAATTTAAAATTGAGCTTATTATAAAATTAATCTAATACTTAAGTTTTAAGCGTAGTAATAGTAAGATTATTAATATATATTAATAATTGAATTTGCTTTTCTATATATACAAATAAATATAAGTTTGCTTTATTTTAAACAAAGCCCTAATTAAGTAATTTGGACTTTATAAGCAGATTCTAGTCTTATATTGATTACTTTAATTTATATAAGCTTTTTAAAAGGTGTAATATAGCTCCATTCTTTATAGATTAAAGCTCCTAAGGTACTTTTATTTAAAGCTCTTTAATTAATTTTGACTTAATAAAGGTGTTCTTAATATTATATTGTTAATATTCTAAATCTTTATATGCTATTATTATAAAGAAAGCTTTTAATATAGCCATACGGACTATAAATGTGAAAGTTTCTATATAATCTATATTATATTGCTATATAAAGCCTTAAGCAACAAGTTGGGCCTTATATTGCTCTAATGTTTTATTAAGGTTAAATTTTAATGTAAATATTTATTTAGAATTTATAAGATTTATATTTAATAGTAATATTTTCTCTTTTTAAATATTATTTGTTAATAATTGTTTAATTTCGAGATTAATAGTAATATGCTATATTGCTTTATAAGTTAGATTATTAATAGCTTCTTTGTAATTTGTAGAAATTAGAATATTATAAGTAGTAGCCGAGGCAATTATAGCGCTCCCTTCTTTTAGTTTTATAAATTCTTCTTTATTATAGAATTAATTAAGTATAATTATTATACTTCTTAACTATTTAACTTTCTGGCTAGATTTAAATTCCGAATCTGGATTATTTGCTTGTTTATTTAAATTAAGATATATTATTTGGCTATTTGAAAATAAACGTTTAATATTATTATGCTTTAGAATCTTGGTTTTTAGATTAAGAGTATTTTAAGCTATAAGCTGGTTCTTCTTATGCTCCTTCTCTTTTGTTTTATTAGTTATAAGAGCTGATAATATTAGTGTCTCTTATGCCAATTATTAAGGAATTATAATTGAGAAGAATGATTTGGCTAATTTCTCTTTTTAATTTGGAGTTATTAATAAAGTATATTCAGGGTTATTTTTATGCTTGAATTCTTTATTATTTATTTAGATTGAGTCTATTATAGATTCTTAGTGTAATCTTGTAAAGTGATCTCTTTTATTCCGAATTAAGAGCTTATTATAGATGCCTTTCGATTATTTAAAGCTTCTATTATTTAACTTTATTCAAAGTTGATAATTATTAATAGAATTATCTGGAATATCTTTAAAAAACTTAATATTATTAGAAATAATAATTATATATATATTAGATACATAGAGCTTATGATAGGAAGTAATATGCTTATTATATTCTATAAATACTCCCTCTTTTCTAATAGGCATAAGTTTATCTTGCCTATTAGAGAGAGATTCCCTTAAAATATAAGCGATTATTTTATAGTCTTATGCTTTAATATAATTATAAATCATAAGAACTTTATTTAATTAAGCCTCTTATAATAAAATTTAATATTTTACCTTTAATAGCTTCTTAGATAATTTATTAAGCATTTCTTTAATAACTATAGATTTCTTTCGTATTCTGGCTTATATATATGCTTATGTTATAGCTGCCTTATACCAGAATTTAATAGGGAGCTTAATATTATCAATTATGGCTTATATATTATTCTTAGTAGATTAAATAGATCTTTCGGCAACTCTATTTTGGGCTAAAATATAAGGTTCTGTAATTTATATAAATATGCCATCTACTCTATTTTAAAGGTTCAAAGTCTTAAGAATCTCTGAGGCATTATTTATATAAATAGCTTTTATTTATTTATCGCTTTTAAGTTTTACTTCCTTCTTTTATTGGCTTAGCTTTAGTAGCATATTCTTTCAATTTTTAAATAAAAGTATTTAAGTTTTTCAAATCTAGTTATTTATAATCTTACTAAAATAGTTATAACTTTAGTATAATATTAGGAATAGTTCTGCTATATTAAAGCTAATTAATACAAGCGGCTCTTAAGCGTATATAGTAAGTTTCTTAAATTGCCTTTTCCTTAATTTTTATTTATTATATATTTCATAAAGCAAGAATTAAGTTAATATAATAATCTTCTTAATTAAATATATTATATATAGTAATAATAATGCTTTTAGATTAGTGTAATAAAATTATTAATGGTAATAGATATATTAAGCAAGTTCTCTTTGTGTTTGGCGCTCCTTTAATGTAAAGTTAATTACTTTTAGATATTTTTGCTTTAGGAAGTGTGATTTTAATTATTGATATGTTTTATTCTATTTTTATTAAAGCAAATTATCTATATATATAAATATATATTTAACTTTTATAAAATTATTATTTTTTAATAGTAAGCTCCCTTTATTATTTAGCGCGTTAAATACATTTTCTATTATTGGACTAAAGTAGATTATATTGCTGATTAGTATAATATGTAATAGTAATTCTTTATAAAGTATATTATTAAATATTATACTATTTGTGAATTTAGAAATATTTGAGATAATATATAGCCTATCTTTAGATTTGGCTTTAATTAAGTTATTATAGTTAGATTCTTATATAAATATTATATGCTCTTTATTGAAATTACTTATATATCTAGACACGGCAAGCTTTCTGGCTAAAATAAGTATATAATTTAAATTAGAGATAAAAAGAGCATCTTTTAATAATATAAAGCGCTTATTTCCTGGATTAATAATTATTATTCTAATGCTTACTAACTAGAGTTTACCTCCCTCTACTCTTATGCTCCTTTTATATAATTTTAGGGCATTAGTAAAAAGGGAAGCTTGGTTAGTTATATGTAATATATAATTAGTATTTATAGCTATTAAAATTATAAGGATTTTACTTCACTTTTCTTAATTAATATCTGCGAATTTATTATCTAAATTTAAGCTATTCTTTTTTATTATAAATATAGATTTCTAAAATGATATATTCTTATTAGAGACTTTGGCTAAGTTATCTGGTGCTTTTTTCCCTTTATAAGGATAGAGTAATCTTTAGCGATATAGAAATAGTAAGTATGTATAAGATAATGATTATGCTTTTGATAATAAGGGAAATTTATTGCCTTTGCTTTTTATAATTATTGGGTTATAAATTTTATTTTCTTTATTACTTTTAGATTCTTCTATCTTAATATAAAGCTTCTTTGTAAATTCGAATTCTTATTAGATATAAATATAAGTGATATTTAGATATTTGCTAGAGCTATATTTGAAACATTGTGAGATTCCTTTTATATATCCTATTTTCTTTGTATATATTATAAATAACGCTTTGTCAGATAAGCTAGTGTTGCTCTTGTAAGGGGATGCCATAAAGCTCTTTTCTTTCCTTTAGCGTATTATAAGCCTTTCTTATTTTTTATCTAACTTTTAAAGTTTGGTAATTTCGGCTATTTAATAAGAGAAATTATTGGTGATTATATTATATACTTCTTTAAGGCGTAATCTTAATATGAATATATTTCAAATGAATATATTATTAAAGAGCTTAAAGCTTATTTATTTATAAGCGTTATACTTTATAATATATAGTTTAATCTAATTATTACTAGGGTATATTTTTATATTTATTATCTAGCTTATAAAGGCTCAAATAGTTTTACTATTTGCTTAATATATTATTATAAAATATTTAATATAAAGCGTCTTAATTATTTTATTGGTATTTATATAATGTTTGATTTGGGATTTATTAAGGTTACTAATCTTAAGTTTGAGGTTTAGTAGGAATATTGCGCTAGATTTATGAAATTCTCTTTCCTTTTTTAAGCTTTATTATTCTTACTTTAGGAATTGCATCTTAATTTGCCTTAATGTTTATACTACTTTTAAAGATATTTCTTCTTTTGCTTTATCTACTTAGATAGTACAATATTGTTTTTTAGTCTGCTTAATAATAAATAGGACATTTATTCTTATAGTAATCTAGTTTAGTTTTCTAAATCAGTTATCTTTATTCTTAATAATAAGTACTTTTAGAGTCCGCTATAAGCTCGATCCCTTATATTCTCCCTTTTTGTAATCTATTATAATTTCAAGTATAATAATAAAGGATATTAGTAATAATTCTAAAATATTAAATTAAAATTTTAATTTGGAAAGTAAATTTTCCTTTTAGAAGCTTAACTTTAGTTCGTGTTACATGTTATATATTACGTATTGCTCTTTTGCTATCCAGGCTTATAATTTATTAGAAATGATATATAAGCGTAGCGTGTAAAAAGGAATTAATTATGTTATATTGACTAAAGAGGAGAATTTAGTATAAGTTCTTTATAAGCTCTAGATATTACGCTGAGAGCTTGGTGCCTCAGGCTACCATGCTCTTATTAAGTTTGTGTGGCTGGAGCATGGCACTCAGCCACATGCAGCTCGGTAAAGTTGCTAACCCCTATCTTAACACTAGTAATAATAAAATGTCAAATACTGGTATAAAAGAATGTGCTGCTGCCTGAGGCATCAACTACTTCTATCATATAATAACTACTGCTACTGTTATATATCCTCGCTCGAGATGTGGCTGCATAAGCGAGCCTATTAGGTCGCACCAGTGGTAGAGCCTCACGCGATGCCTTGGCACCACCATTACTTCTTAGCTAGCCAGCTCTCTTGTTTACTTTTAATACAAGCGTCTGTATACCTTGATCCCGTGTACTAACTTCGCTCACCACTATTCTTCTAATCCTTATTTCCTATGTGACACAAAATCTATCTTAATATTAATTAAATAAATAAATAGACTAACTTATATTTTATCAGACTCAAATAGAAAATTAATATTCTTAAATAATGTATTAAAGCTATATATAACAAATATAAATAATACTATACGTAATAAGATTATTACTACATCTTTTATAAATATTAGACCCTCCCTGGTCTTGTTATATAGTAGCTTTGGATTTATTAGAATAATCACGCTACAAGACCCGATTAATATTATTAATAATAATAGAAGTATATCTATATATTTTAAAATAAGAATATCTACTTTAATAATTATATTAGCTAATAGTTTATTTACTAAATACACTTTACACTTAATCCTGGCCTATATAGATTTACTCTTGCTAATATCTAAGAAGTATATATTTATAATGTTAAGATAGGGGTTAGCAACCTTACCGAGCTGTATGTGGCTGAGTGCCATGCTCCAGCCACACAAACTTAGTAAGAGCATGGTAGCCTGAGGCACCAAGCTCTCAGCGTAATATCTAGAGCTCATGGAGAACTTATACTAAGTTCTCCTTTAGTTAATATAACACGGTTGATTCCTCTCTACACGCTGCGCCTATATATCATTTCTAATATATAATAATATATTATTTAAACCAAATATACTTTTCTTTTACTTTGCTTATATATAATATTTTAATATAAATTTTAGATATTAATATTAGTATTGCTACTATTAGCTAATCTATTTATACTAAAATTACTATTAAGCTAATATCTATATATACTATAACTACTATACCTTTTATAATACTAAATATAACTTTTGCTATTATAAAGTACTATTTTCTAAATCTAAAACCAGTATTATAATATAAAGTAGCATTTATAATAGATTAAATTATCATAGATAGATCTTCTAATATACTTTAGTACTCTTTTAATTTAAAGTCTATAGCTAGCTTTCTTATTATAAACTTTATAATAATTTTGAGATTCTTCTTATTATTTGACCTAATTATTCTAATATTATCTTTATCCTTTATTATTACTATAGATGCTTTTAATATATATTCTATTATAATATACTAATAAAGCTTAGTATTACTTAGAAAGCTAAGCTTGTACTTTTTATATTTGGCTTTTGTTAAGATAGGGGTTAGCAACCTTACCGAGCTGTATGTGGCTGAGTGTCACGACCCGCACGTTAGGGCACCTTCTCTCATACAGGCACCTACTTGGTTGTGGGCACCTTGGTATGAAAGGCACCTTTTATAAGAAAGGCACCCCCAAATCTCTTAGTACCATTACCGGTTACCCGTATTAGCATTTATTATATAATCTAAATACTGAGGTTTAGACCCCCAGAACTAAAGGGGCTCGGCTTTGAGGCTCTCTCGGAACCGACCCTTGGCAAGTCACGTGATGGACCCCAGGATCTTGGGATCTTAGGGACCCCAGGATCCCAGGACCTCGCCTTGGCACGAAGGGTTATATATAAGTAGAATAGTTTATTAGATAGGAGCTTCGTGCTCAAAAAACCTTATAGTTGGCAATACAGATTGTTTACTTAGTAACGACTTTAATTCTATTTGAAGACCCCGAATTCTAGTTAATTACTTCTCCCGCAATACCAACCTGACAACCCTCTAGCCCTACTAGGTAGGATATTAGGATCGTTATACTGAGTGCTATGCTCCAGCCACACAAACTTAGTAAGAGCATGGTAGCCTGAGGCACCAAGCTCTTAGCGTAATATCTAGAGCTCATGGAGAACTTATACTAAGTTCTCCTTTAGTCAATATAACACGGTTGATTCCTCTCTACACGCTGCGCCTATATATCATTTATAATAACATAAATAATTTCTAGTTTAATTCTGATTTATACTTTCTTTACTAGCACTTTGCTCCCGATTTGCTTAATAGTTTAAGGCTTATTCTTCAAATATTTATAACCAGTTTAATAAATTAGCTGCCTGCTAATTTATAGCCTTTAGAAAGCTAGATTGGTAAATAACCTTAGAAATATAAGCATTATATAACTAATAAATATAGTTAATTAAAATAATATATCATTAATAATTTTGTTTTAATTCAATATTAATATATTATTTATTCGCCTTTTAATAAATAATAATAATATATCTATTAAATTAAATTAAATAATTAATAAACTTTTAAGCCAAATTAATTTTACTAATATTATAATATTAAGCTTTTTCTAATAATTGCGCATATAGTATAATATCTTTATTTATATTACTGTCACGACCTGGTTCTAAATGCCAAGGGCTTCCAGAAGCCCTGGGGTTTTAGAAGCACGTGGCTTCGGGAAGAATTATATCAAAAAGAAAACCGCTCCTAAAAGAAAGCTTCTAGAAGAGAATCAGTTCTAGAATAAGTGTTCTAAAAGCCTAAGGCTGGAACTTATAAAATAATATATAAAGTAATAAATTAGACGGCTAACTTGACCCCGGTTCTAGGGGGTAGATATAGTCACGTGATAGACCCCAGGATCTTGGGATCCTAAAGAGAAAAGGGACCCTGGGACCCCAGAACCTCGCCTTGGCACAAAGGGTTTTATATAAATAGAATAGTTTTATTAAATAGGAGCTTTATATTTAAAACCTTATAATTAGTAATACAGATTGTTTACTTAGTAACAACTTCAATTCTATTTGAAAACCCTGAATTCTAGTTAATTACTTCTCCCGCAATACCAACCTGACAACCCTTTAGCCCTACTAGGTAGGATATTAGGATCGTTACAATTACTCTTATTTTTAATAGTATTTTGTAAAGAATAATAATTATTTAGATTGCTAAAAAATTTACTTTTATTATTATCTAAATTAGAAAATCCTATAAATTTATTATTTTCTAAAGAATTAATAAAATTTATCAAAGGGCTATTATTATTCTAAATAATCTTCAAATTAAGGCTAAGTAATTATATAATATTGTCAAATAGTAAATTGTGCCAGCTAGCTATACTCTTTAAATTAAAAGCATTTTGATTCTAAATTACCTTTAGCTTATTATTAATCTGTGGACTTTTCTTATTTGATAAAAGGCTAATTTAAAAGTGAATCTCTTCTATTTGATATATTTTAGATAAATAAAGGGATAAATATTAATTAGCTTTTAGTTTATCTATTTTTAATTAAGAGACTTGTAATTTAGATAAATTATTTATATAGATTTAAGCGTGAATTAATTCTAACTATATATAAATATAAAAATTAAATACTTATATATTAAGGGCTAAAAAAGGGGAAGCTATTAAGGGGATTTTTATTTGCTATCTAGCTTTTTATTCTTATTTAAAGCGCCGATACTTTAAAGAACTATAATAAATATAAGGTATTTTAAAAAGATTTATATTTATTTAAAATTAATATTAGATTATTATTAAAGATATATATAATTAATAATTAGAAAAAGTTAAAGTAAATTATAAAGTGTCCCAAGTTACTATTTTAGGCTTAATTTTAAATATAATATCTCTATTTATAAAAAGATTAGAATATAGCCAGAATTTTAATTATAAACTATATAAGAATATTATATAATATATTTTCTAGTAAATATATATTTATAATTTATTAAAGTATTAACTAA
>Ga0247734_1001311_pt1 | contig 19111 bp, 14 predicted proteins | sample UWRJL103311B2_FD_180933 | JGI IMG/M metagenome (GOLD analysis project Ga0247734, IMG submission 180933) | Plant litter microbial communities from Arlington Agricultural Research Station in Wisconsin, United States - UWRJ-L103-311B-2 | ecosystem: Environmental > Terrestrial > Plant litter >... | reverse complement strand
ACATATCATGAAAACCAGGACAATTGAAAAAATAGTATTTGCGCAGGAACATGCTATGGGTGATATGATGATTAAACAGCCGTTACCATCCGGTAAGGTTAATTATTTAGACCCATTTGTTCTTCTACATCATGGTCAAAATGAAATTTCAGAAGATATTGAATTAAAACATTCGGGTGTTGGACCTCATCCACACAGAGGTTTCGCACCGGTCACTTTTGTATTTGAAGGCGGAGTAAGTCACCTTGATAGTCGTGGAAATAAAGGAACGGTTTACAAAGGCGGGACACAATGGATGAATGCCGGGATGGGAATTATTCACAGTGAACGCCCGGTTGTAAGCGGAATGCAGGAAATAATTCAGATGTGGGTAAACTCGCCTGCAAAAAATAAAATGGACCAGCCAACTTATTATCCTTTAACGGCAGAAGAAACACCGAATTATATAAGTGAAGATGGAAAAGTAAATTTATCGGTTGTTAGCGGAGAGTTAATGAATGTAAAAGGACCTGTTCCAACATTGAGTCCAATTAATTCAGCAATGATATGGGCAGAGAAGGAAGGAAAAATAACTATTTCTTTGCCGGAAAATCATAATACATTCTTGTATTTATTGAGTGGAAAGGTTAGGATAAATGGTCAGGAAATTAACCGGCACAATATGATTGTTTTCGCAAATGATGGCGATGAAATTGAGATACAATTTCTGGAAGACACAAAAGCATTACTTATGAGTGGCGAGCCGATCGGAGAGAAAATATTCGCGAAGGGACCATTTGTATTAAATGAAGAAATCCAGATTGCGCAGGCGTATAGAGATTATAGAATGGGTAAAATGGGGGTATTGATAGAAGAATAACTTCGGTAATCAGCTTTCGGCAATCAAACTTCGGTAAACCGTAAATTTGATTGCTGAAAGCCGACTGCTGATTGCCAGTATTTACCCCACCTTTTTTGGCCCAACTGAATCATAAATCACTACTTTTTCCCATAAATGAGAATAGTTTTTAATGAATTCCAGATGTATTGGGTGAGTTTGATAGATTTCTTCTTCTATAATATTCTTAAAAAAACACATCCATGAAACAGCATAATCCTTTACAATAACCGGACGGCTGGTTGCAGCAGGTGTTCCAATATGCACATATTGAATAGTTGGCACTTTGGCCAGTTTTGTCAAACCTTCTATTAATTTTGCTTCGTCCTGCGCGTTATTTTTATTTTTTAAATAGAAATAAACATGATGAATAAATAATTCCTTTGTTTTTTCCGGCTCAGCAGCAAGTGGCGAAACTGAAACGAGGGTAGCCAATCCGGCATTTTGCAAAAATTTACGTCTTGATTTGTCTTCCATAATTTGTGGCGTACAATGCCAGATTTTATCAGTATTTATATTTGTTTGGATCTTAATTTGAGAAAATCAACTGGCGTTAATGCCGCAATTTTACTTTTACGAAAATCTTTGATATTACGTGTCAAAATTATTTTCACTTTTTCACTTCTTTCAACTGCATAATTTTGTAATGCATCTTCAAAGTCAGTGACAGCATTAGAATTCAATGCAGCTAATATCACGTGTTTATCTATAATCAGTATTTGGGTAATAAAAAACAGCTGATGCAATTTTCTAATTACACTTTCGTGATCAGAAAGTCGCCGGAGTAAATAGTATAAATTGCTATAAATTACTGGCGTAACATAACCATTTATAACTCCTGCCTCACACAAAGACATTATCCTAGCAGCATCATCTGCAAATGGTTCACGATTGAGAAAAAAATCCATCAAAACATCTGTATTAATGAGAATATCGTTCATTCTTAAAGATATTTTTCTGCTAATCGTTTTCCCAACTCATCCTTATAATTAAAATCAGACGGTGCCTTAAAAGATCCTTTCATAGATTTAACGATAGGTGTAAGTTCAATATCAGTTTTAGCCGGATTCTCAATAGCAATAACTTTTAAATAATTTTCAATTAAATCCGATAGACTTCGTCCATTGAGCTTGGCGTAATGCTTAGCTTTGGCGATAACCGAATCCTCAATTGTTAATGTAAGTTTTGCATTCATAGTTAGCTTATTAATACCCAATGGTACAAAGTTAATTAAAAATAACACGTGCAAAAATTATATTTATAACACGTGCTTGTTTACAAATATATCATTCAGTTATCAACTTAACCAATGCATTTACCGTATTCCAATTCCTGGTAGTAGCATTTACCTTCAATCTACTTTCAAAAAAATTATTATGCAATTTCGTTTTTCCATAACCTCCCGGACAGTATAAGTAGATCACTTTTTTGTCAATTATAAATTCATCAGGAAAATATTTATCAGCATCAATTTTAGCAATATTAACGCTTTCAGGTTCTTCTGACAAAAAAGTTACATGTAACTTGGACAAGTCAGTATCGCTCTCTTTTAGAAATGGGTTGTTTTCCTGAACCTCCGTAATATATTTTCTATCTAAAATTATAGCCGGAATATTTGTCCCAAAATCGTTCTCAATCTTATCCTGAATTTGATTCTTTAAGTCATTCGTATCATTCGATTGAGACTGAAAAATGACATTACCACTCTGTACATACGTTTTCACATTTTCATAACCCAGGCTTTCAAATGTTTTTACAAGAGTCGGCATTTTAATCATTGTTTTTCCACTCACATTGATTCCTCTAAGAATAGCTATGAAAATGTCTGCTTCGTTTCTTTCCATATAGATAAATATTATTATTTCCAGTTATCTCTAAACTTTGTCAAGGTAAATTAGTGAAATATGAGTCTTCTAACAATATCCATCTTGTTTATCTAAAATAAAAATGATCACAAAAAGAGATTTGATAGTCGCAACATTTACAATGGGTTTGACCGTTACCGCCTTGTTCGGTTCTTCCAAATTTAAAGTAATGGATTCTGCCATTTTTGAATGGAATGATGTTGAAGTAAAATCAACAAAAACCGGTTCAGTAAGAACATTTTTTAGGTCTCAAACTGCTACACTGGATGAACTGGAATGCCATGTAACTACTTTAAATCCCGGAGATTCTTCTCATCCGCCTCATAAACATCCGGAAGAAGAAATTATTATTATCAAAGAAGGAACCGTGGAAGCATTAGTAAATGGTAAAATGAAACAAGTTGGCCCTGGTTCAGTTATTTTTCAGGCATCCAATCAAATGCATTCAATTAAAAATGTAGGAACAACGCCAACAACATACCACGTTTTCAGCTGGCATTCGCCGGGAACAATGGCTAAGAAATAAAAATTGATGATTTCCTCTGCTCGTGAAAATGCAATCAGAAAAGAGATTTCAAGCGAACGCTAATGTATTGGCAAGCGAATCTTTGCAGAAGAACAACAAGGAAAAATCGCGCTGAATATGGTGCTTACATTACTAAATATCTCTCAGAGTAACATTTACCGGAATTTAGAAGCGGTTTTGGAGTAAGATATTTAGAATTGATACGTCAATTTTACCGGATGTTTCCAATCGCGAACTCACTGCGTTCGCAATTGAGTTGGTCACAGTATAAATTATTACTTACAGACATTCCAGCAAAAGAAGATTTAATCGAAGAATAATGTAGATTTCAAAGTCAAAAGAGCCACGAATCGCTTCATGGCTCTTTTGACTTAATTTCCTCTTAATTATCAAGCTACTTATTTCGTTTTCGCATAATCAGCTGCTAATTCATTTAATGCTGCATCTTTTAAATGTTCGGAGGCTACTACAAGCCGATAACGAAAAGTAGTTGATTCTCCTTTTTTCAGTTTAAAATTCAGCTCATCTTTTCCATTACTCAGCGCTTTTTGGCCCAACGGATTTACGGCAAATAAGCCATAACCACGTGCGTGCCAGTAAGCAGGATAACCTACATTTTTTGGATGGTCAATAATGGCAACACTGATATCTTCATCTTTGATTTTGCCAGTTAAATTGCACCAGATTGCCCTTTTTGCCCAAACTTCTTCTCCTTCTATTCCATTGCTGTTACGGTAATTTCCAGTAATTCCTGCATTATTCATGACGGGAACTTTGGTTGCAATTCCGCTTGCATCCGTAAATATTTCAGGTTTGTTTGAAGGAAGTTCCAGCTCTCTCGCAACACGAATGGCAAACATACCATCTTTAATATCAGGCATGGCAACTTCTCCGTTAACCGCTGTCAAAGTTGTAGAACGATCGACCATTCTTGTATCGCCTTTTCCACTAAAAGTGAAAACAGTTACTTCTTTCAAAGTCAGCTTACCGTCTTTATCAATCCAATCGGCAGTAACAGTTAGTTCACCTTTATTTTTACCACTTTTCATGGATGTAATGCCAGTGTGAACAATCGTTCCATAAGCACGTTTTGCATGATCCACTGCATTTGAATTATTCCAGTAATCATTACCGTTTACGTCTTCATAATTCAGCCAGATCCCTACATGGTGCGGATGATCTACACGTTCACTACCACGTGGATCCAATGGCCAGCCACGTGTAATGAGCGTTCCCTTTGCAGTCATAACAGGATAAAGAACTGCTTTTTTCAAAACATCTTCTCCCGGATAAAAATAGGATGTAAAAGGCTTGCCATCAATACTTACTTCTACTTTTTTATCTTTCTTATTATCGACCAGGTCAACTTTTTGAGCCTGTACCAATCCGGCCATTATTGCCAGAGAAAAAGTGGCGAATGCAATACTGGTGTTTTTTAAATTCACTTGTATGTAGGTTTTGATTAAACGCGGAGTTAGGGAAGTTTTTTCGCTGAGTTTCGCAGAGTTTTTATATCATCGCATGATAACCTCAGCGAAACTCAGCGTAAAACTCTCTGAACTCTGCGTTTAAATTTAACTTAAAACGATGTCACTTTTCTTTGGATCCCAGGTTACTTTTTTCCCGGTATGCAATGCCTGCGTTGACATAATATTCGCTACCGAATGGTTGAATCCGGCGCGTGCAGGTGCATTTGGCTGTTTACGGCTGCGCACACAATCCATCCAGTTACGCATGTGCAACGATGTCATCGGATCAGCGCCTGTATTAGCGTCATTAGAAACTTTTTCTCCTGTTTTCAGCGAAGTTTCAGCTAATAAATTCGCTTTCATACCCATTGCTGCTGCGTCTTTTTCTTTCAATCCACCTTCGGATGTTATTTTATTAGTATCCAAATTGATCATACCACCATTTGAGTAGTAATATTCTTTTACATCTCCGGCAGCCTGATGCATACGTGCAGAATAAATTACCTGAAATCCTTTATCCGGATTATCAAACGGGCCATAATCAAAAGTAGCTGAGAATGTATCTGCATTCACACGGCCATCTTTCCAAACATAAACGCCGCCATTTGCTACTACGCTACGAGGTGCTTCTAATCCTGAAAACCAGTGAACGGTATCAATCTGGTGTGACATCCATTGTCCCGGAAGTCCTGATGAGTATGGATAGAAAAGACGGAATTCAAGATAAAAACGTGGATTCCATTCTACTTTTGGACGATTTAACAAGAAACGATCCCAGTCCGTATCTTCTTTTCTGATTTGCTCAACCAATTCTTTTCTTCTCCAGCGGCCAGGCTGATTTACGTTCCAGGTCATTTCAACCATAGAAATATCACCAAACTTACCTGATTTGATAAAATCATTTGCAGCATGATAATTAGGTGCACTTCTGCGCTGCGATCCTACCTGTACAATTTGTTTAGAGGCTTCTACTGTTTTCAACGCCAGTTTTCCATCTGCTAATGATTCTGCAAAAGGTTTTTCCACATACACATCCCGACCGGATTTCACAGCTTCAACACAATGTAATGCATGTTGAAAATCAGCAGTACTGATAATAACAGCATCCACATCTTTACGTGCCAATAATTCTTCATTATTACGGGCTTTCACAAACTCACTCGCTGACCAGCCTTTTCCTTTTATAAACTTCTCAGCTTCATCACGACGACGGTTCCATATATCTGAAACACCCATAAATTCAAAGTTCATTTCCTTCGAATGTTCTGCAAAACTTGGTGCAAGTGAACTGCGGAAACGATCGGAAAAACCAATAATCCCAACACGAACGCGGTCATTAGCTCCTAAAATACGACGGTAACTGGATGCACTTACTGAATTTACGCTTACTGCAACACCGGCAGTAACCAAAGCAGTTGTTTTGATAAAATCTCTTCTACTTGTCATTATCTTAATTGTTAACGGTTTATTATCAATTTTAAGCAGGGAAAGAGGTAAGGGGTTAAGGGTTAAAAACTATCGCTGGTGCACTTTATCGACCCTTCGCTAACTTTTCACTGCACCGGTTTTTACTTTTCACGCTAAACTTTCACTCACTTCATTTCCTTCACTTTCAAACTTCTGAAAGACACATTGTCTCCATGGTCCTGCAATAGTAAATGACCTTTCTCTGAAAGCCCGAATCCTTCAAATTTTTTGAACTTGGATTCTGCTACTAAGTCTTTAAAAGACTGAGATCCCCGAACATACTCAACAACTTTCTGATTATTTAAAAAATGCTGCACCGTGCCATCTTTCATAACAACGATCCTCCCCTGATTCCACTCTCCAATTTTTTTAATTGCATTGGAAGGCTTAACAGAAGGAATTACATCATACAGAGATGCAATGGTACGATTGCCATTTTTACCCATTTTTGCATCAGGATGTTTGGCATCATCCAGAACCTGATATTCACAACCAATACCGGATTTGCCACCGGAACTGAACTTTTGATCCACAAAATATTTTACACCGCTATTTGCGCCCTCAGTTAATTTAAACTCAAACTGAAACTCAAATGCCGGTCCAAAAAGTTGCTTTGTAACAAGGTCATTTCCTGTCTCAGAACCGTCTGATTTTGCAATAGTGATTGTTCCATCGTCATAAGTCCAGCGTTTGGAAGGAAATGTTGTGCTTCCATAACCCTGCCACTGATCAGCCGATTTGCCGTCATATAATTGTTTCCATCCTTCCTTTTTTTCAGCTTCTGTAATGGAATTCGGAATCAGATTTACAATACGAATATTAGTCTCAGGACTTGATTTTAGGTTTGTAGTCTTAATTCTTACATTTTTCCAGCTTACCTGTGTTCCTTCCAGCGCTTTATCTTTATTTCCAATTGCATGCACCTGAAGACAAATAAACCCGCTCAGCGTCATATCATCTACTACGTATGCAGTAGGGATTCCATTTACAAATGTGCGGATGGTATTTCCAATTGCTTCAATACGGTATTTATTCCAGGCATCTTTTTTAAATGCTTTTTTCCCTTCTGTATTGATGTCCATGGTATAAAGCCATCCACGTCGTGCCTCATCATATAATCCACCAGACCATGCCCGGTCACTTGGATCAATTTCTACCTGATACCCATGTACACGGCCATTGTTATAATCTGCTTTGGAAAGACTTCTGATCTGAATTCCGGAGTTTAATTTATTATCAACTTTTACATCACATTCTAAAATAAAATCACCATAGTCCTTTTCAGTAGTCAGAAATGAATTGGGCGTATCAAAAACTGATGTGCCTACAATTGCACCATCTTTCACTTCATACTTAGCTTTACCATTCAACTGTTTCCAACCGGTAAGGTCTTTTCCATTAAATAAATCCTGCCATCCATCTTTCGATTTCTGCGCATTAACCATTGATACTGTTAAGCTCAGAAACAAGAAAGCAATGTAAATTTTGTACCTCTTCATGTAAATAAAAATATGTTGTCCGATTGTAAATATAAAGTATAATTTAGCACTAAGACAGGAATTACACTTTTAATAACATAACGATATAATTGAGCGTATACCCTTACAAAGGCTAGTAGGAATAAGTTAAGTTATATTGGTATTTCTCCTAATTACAAATTGAGTATTTTTGATTATACTTGATTTATACATTAAATTTGGAGTATAATTATTACTCGCTTAATCATGAAACAAGTAACACTCAATATTCCGGAAAGTAAATTCTCTTTTTTTATGAAATTGGTTCGTGCTTTGAATTTTGTAGAAGTAGCTGATTCTCTTCAAATTGAAAATGATTTAAGCCCTGCACAAAAAGAAACATGGCAAAATGTTAAAACTGGATTTGAAGAATTAAAAATGGTAGAGCAAGGAAAACGCAAAGCTCGTCCAATACAAGATCTAATTAACGAACTGGAAGCTTAGTCTTCATTATATGTATCAGATTTATACCATTGATCACTTTGATCGTGAGTTAAAAAAACTAGCTAAAAAATATCCTTCAATTTTAACAGATTTAAAGATTTTAATTGAAGATTTAACTCAAAACCCATTCCAGGGAGATGCTTTGGGAAAGAACTGCTACAAAGTACGAATGGCAATTTCTTCTAAGAATAAAGGGAAATCTGGTGGTGCAAGATTAATCACTTGCATTCAAATCACTGATGAAATTATTACTCTCATTTCAGTTTATGACAAATCTGCTCAAAGTGATATTGCTGATAAACTTTTAATCCAGCTTCTGGAAAATAATGATTTGCTTAAAAGTTGAGATTTAATAAGCAGAATTTATAGGCATTAATTTAGTGTTCGCCAGATTCAAAAGTCTTAGAATTTCAAACCAGGCAAACACTAATTATTTAAAGAATTTTGACCTAAGACAAAGGATACTTCAGCGTTTCAACAATATATTTCTTATTGATCTCTGCACATATCAAAGCTGATTTTTCGGGATCAGGTACGCCGTCCAGTTCTATTACCGCCCAGCCTTTGAATTTTATTTTGTCCAAAGCAGCAAAAACAGCTGGCACATCTACTCTTCCCTGACCCAGTTCTACAAACTTATAGCCACTTTTTGATTCAACAGCTTTTGTATCCTTCAAATGCAGGGTATGAATAATATCCTTGTACTTAATTACTGCTTCCTGCGGTTCGCCTCCGCCTTGTTTGTAATGCGCAATGTCCAGAAGTAATTTCAAATATTTAGGATTCATGCCTTGTACAATCTTGTCCACTTCTTCCGGCGTTTCACCCAGCTGGTTCATGTGATTATGGTATACCGCCTGTACACCCAGATCAGCTGTTTGTTTACCAATTTCATTCATCACTTCTGTCAGTTTTTTAAGCTCTTCCATGGATGGAGCGCGGTCTTTCGGACGAAGACTGTTTGTTAATTGTATAGCACTTCCGCCCAATGCTTTCACAAAACTTGCATGTGCAACGTGTGTATCAATTGTACTCTGGAATTTTGCCGGATCAATTTCTACATTTCCGCTTGAAAACATAGCCAGTTTTAAATCGTGTTTGACCAGCGCATCTTTTAATTCAGAAACTTTGGTGCGATATGGCGCGTAAGTATTTGCTCTTAACTGAATTCCTTTATAACCTAATGCCGACAAATCAGCAATCGCTTGTTCATCTTTACCTCCCCAGGTAATAGCAGAATAGCCTATTTTGAAATCTCCTTTTTTCAATAAAGCTTCTGCCCATGCAGATGAGGTTAGCAATGCGCCGGTTGCAAGAGAAATATTTCTTAGAAAAAGTCTGCGATTAATCTGTTCAATTGTATTCATAAAAAGTATTTTTAATGGTTAAGTCCAGAAATTTAATTGCTTTTTTATATTGACGACTATAATGCAGAAAAGCCCCTAGACCGGGGCTTTTCTGTTCTTGTCAAAATTCGTTTTGCCTTACTTAGGAATTTCGGTCAATGCAGGAATATTATTCTGAAATCCGTCATAACCTTTATTCTGGTTAATAATTCCACCTGTATTACCGGAAATGGCAGATTGAGGAACCGGCCACAAAACGTGATATGGACTCATTAAATATTCATCTGCATGGCGTGTTTTTACTCCTTTATTGTAAAAATCACTTTTTGCAATTACTCTGTCAAAGAAATAATTACTTTCAGAAAAATTAGCCAGGCTATATGTTTTTCCGTTAGGAGCCACTTTGCCTGTCATTGCAAAAATATATGCAATACGTGTAAGTTCTGTTTTACGTGGTTCTTCATAATAAAGCTCACGTGCGCGTTCGTCAAGAATGGTTCCGATGTTAATTTTAGACGCATCATAAGGATCACACTTAGCACGTGTTCTTACTGCGTTTACATCTTTTGCAGCATTCACCAGATCACCTTTCCAGGTATAAGCTTCTGCTCTCAACAAATAGGTTTCTGCCAAACGGGAAACGTACCAGTCTGAATTTCCGCCAGTTGGCTGTACTTTCAAAGGATCTTCAATATACAGTTTGTAATTAGGCCAGTCGAACCAGCATCTGATCGTATCAATAGTTAACAATGCGCCGGCTGCATTACGGAACTGAAGATTTTTTCCATAATAAGGATCTTTAAGCGTGGTAAGCAAAGCAGGATTGTTATAAACCAGATCTTCCATTTTTGTCCAGTTACCCGGCGCATGTCTTAAATCCTTTGGATCATCCCAAATTCCATCCTGAGAATAATAAGTAGGACGCACCCGGCCAATACCGCGGCCAATCGGCGTAATCTGGTCAATAGCAATTCCATAAGTATCAATTGTCCCTCTGTTTCCGGCAGGAGTATTGATGTTATTGTGCCAGAATGGAACTGTATTACGCATCAGCAGCGTACCTCCGTCAATATTACCGTCAATACTTACACGGTCAATAACCATCATTAAACCTTCGGTATTTGCACCAATGGATTTGTTGGCAGGACGATGTAAATCCCAGACAACGTTACGGTTAGCATTGTTTGCATCGATACCAAAACGATTGGTCATCAGCTTATGCTGTCCGCCGTCAATTACATTACTTGCTGATTTAATTGCGTCATCAAATAACCCTAACGATAAATTAATTTTTGTAAGCAAATGACTTACTGAACCTCTGTTTACCGTTCCTTTATCAGTAATAATAGGAACCCATTTTTCAGCAAATTCAAGGTCTTCCTTCATTTTCTTAAGGATCACTTCTCTTTTTGTAGACTGAAAATCAAGCTTTGGACCAGCAACCTCGTCCAAAATTAGCGGCACATCACCAAACTGCTGGGTCAGTCTGTAATATCTTGACGCTCTGTGAAAATAGGCTGCACCAAGAATTGCATTCTTTTCAGCTTCATCCTTGTAGTTAGTCGGCTGGTTAATGCGCGAAACAACAACGTTAGCGTATTTTATTCCTTTGAAACCCTCACTCCAGTACCATCCAATTCTATTATAATCTATATGGTTTAGCTCCGCTGTTGGAGTAATCAATAAATTAAGATTTTGAGCCGGGCCGGATTTATCAGTAGTACCTTCAACCGCAACCTCCGAAAATACGAGTTCCGTAACTATTGGAGGTGCATCGCCATACCATTCAAGCCTCATATTTCTTTCACAGGCTACGAGTGCAGATCTTAATCCGCCAGCATCAGAAAACGTAGCATCCGGGTTATAAAATGAAAGTGGTTCTGGTGCCAGATAACTTTCTTTGCAACTCAACATAAATGTGCAGCCTGCCAATAAAGCCAGAGCAGAAATTTTTATTGATCTCTTATATATTGTTTTCATATAATATCTTGTTTGAGGTTGAATTTTACAAGGTAATATCCAGACCAATTGTAAAAATACGCGGACTAGGTACAGAAACAGCCAGGTTTTGATTAGTAGCATTGTTAGTACCATTTTCAGGATCCCAGAATTTCCAGCTCGATATAAAACCAAGGTTTCTTACATTTCCGTAGACACGCAGATTTTCAATATTGATTTTCTTAACCAGATTCTTTGGTATAGTATAAGCAACAGCTACACTTTCGAAACGCAGGAAAGACTTGCTGCGATACACTGAATAACCAGTGGCTGAACCTTCACTTGAATATAATCTTGCCCATTCCTTATTAGGGTTTTCAGCAGTCCAGTATGGGAATACATAAGAGCTGCTTCGGTCCGGGAAACCAGGACGATTTTTCATTTGATTAAATTCTCCTTTTTGACCCAGATAAGAATACATCATAGCCGACACATCAAAAACCTTGAACAGTTTAAATTCATTACGGAATGTAAGTCGGGCACGAGGCGATGTAAAACCTTGAAAAACCTTATCATCATTGGTAAATTTGCCATCACCGTTCACATCCAGAATTTTATGATCACCAGGTTTCACACCATATTTTGCGGCAGCATCAGCTTCCTCGGTCTGCCATACACCTAATACTTTGTAGTTCCAGATTTCATCAATTGCATGGCCAATGAACCATCTGTTAGTTACATCATCAGACTCTCTCGTACCTGTCACATTTCCGGCTGCATCTTTGATCTGTGTATTGGTGCCATATAAATGAACAATTTTATTTCTGTTCATCTGGAAGTTCAGCGTAGATTTCCAGGTAAAATTATCACGGCGCATGTTGTTAGAATTCAGACTTATTTCCAATCCTTTATTATCAACCTGACCTAAATTATCCAAAACAAAGTCAAAACCAAGAACATTTGGCAACGCTCTTCTTACCAACAGATCGTGTGTAGATGATTTGTACAATTCAATACTACCGTCAATAAAGCTGTTAAACAAAGAGAAGTCCAGTCCAAAATTCAGGGAGTTGGTACGTTCCCATTTTAAGTTTGGGTTTTGCATTCTATCCACATAAAGCTGACTTACCTGAACGGCTGTACCTGCTGCATTTACATGCAAATATTTTCCTGTAGCCAGGTTTGCAAGTGCATCATATCGTCCGATATCACGATTTCCATTGGTACCATAAGAAGCCCGTAACTTTCCGTAATTAAGCCAGCTATTTTTAAAGAATGGCTCATCAGTAAATACCCATCCCAAAGCCGCTGACGAAAATAATGCACGCGGATTCTTTTGACCAAAAGCCGAGTAACCATCACGACGTGTCGAAACGGTTAACATATAACGATCTTTAAATGAGTAAAATACCCTTCCCATTAATGCATCCGCAGTACTGGTTTGATCATCACTCCACATGATTGGCGCATTGCCTGCACTCATATTGTGGTATCCAAGAATGTCACTTGGTGCGAAACCTTTGTTGGAAAGACTATCATCCCACATACGGAAACGCTCTGCATTGATCAAACCGGTTAAATCCAGGCTATGTTTTCCAAATGTTTTATTCCATTTAAAAATGTTATCAAGCTGCCAGCTAAAAGTTCTTGTATTCCTTCTGGAAGCTCTTCCGCCTTCATTAACCCAGTCTGCACTTTTTGAAGATTCTGCATTGTATCTGTGATAAAAGTCAAATCTTGGAGTAAAATTCGCCTGATAACTGATACCAAATGGCAAAGCTATTTTGGCAAAAATTACGTTATTAATTGTAATAGATCCTTTATCACGATCTGTGAAACTACGTGCATAACTTGGATGATTTCCGCCACTTGCTTCTTCGTTAGGTCTCCACTTATAAGTTCCGTCCGGGTTAAACTCAGATCCCCAGGGTGAAAGATTGGGCAATAAATCGATATTAACCGGTACCTGGCTTTCATCTCTATCTGCAAATTGTGTGTTGATCCCTACTGTAAGGAATTTTGTAACTTTTCCTTCCAAGTTAACTCTTGCACGTACGGTATTATACGCATCGCCGATAACGATACCCTGGTTATTCAGATAACCCAGAGACATGTAATAAGAAACTTTATCCGTTTTTCCGGAAAGACTTACCGTATGATCCTGACGGAATCCTTTTTGGAAAATTCTGGAATACCAGTCTACACTTTTTCCATCTTTATAATTTTGGACTTCAATTGATTGCATATTTAACCGTGTCAGCCAAACCGAAGTCGGATCACCGGAATCTGTTCCAAGCCATTGTGTAAGCGATACATCCGAAGGAAGATTGTTTGGATTTGTAAAACGGTAAGGCACAGCAGTTGCATTAATATTGCGCATTACTTCCTGTCTCCAGGTAATAAATCCGTCCGGACTAAGCACTGGCTGCTCTTTTGAAACTTCTGCAAATCCAAAATTGGTATTAACATTAATAATCGTTTTTCCCTCTTTTCCTTTTTTAGTAGTTACGAGAATTACACCACTCGCCGCTTTTGCACCAAAAACTGCCGCAGAACTGGCATCCTTTAAAACGTCAATTGTTTCAATATCATTCGGATTGATATCTTCCAAACCTCCATAATAAATGGCTCCGTCCAAAACTACCAAAGGACTGCTTCCGGCTCCTAATGAATTGGTACCGCGAACAGCTACATTACCACCACCTTTTGCAGACGCAGAAAAACCTACGTTCATACCCGGAATATTTCCCCGAAGCACGTCCTGTACAGATTGTGGATTTTCGTTTTCAAGTTTTGTAGCGTTTACCTGGGAAACAGCACCGGTAAGATCCCGTTTTTTGATTGTTCCATAACCTACTACTACAACTTCGTCCAGCGTTTTTTGATCAGTAGATAAAGTAATATCTACCATGCTGGCGTTGCCAACGATTTTTTCCTGGGTTAAAAACCCAACAGCAGAAAATACAAGAATATCGTTATTGGTTTTAATGTCAATGCTGTACTTTCCATCAACATCAGTGGTAGTTCCGGTTGTGGTTCCTTTTACAACTACGGTTACGCCCGGTACAGGTGTATTATCATCTTTTGATAACACTTTTCCGGTAATCGTTTTGTCAATTGTGACATTGCTCTCCGTCGTTCCGGGGTGGATAACAGGAGAAGCAGAGGCAAATAAGGGAGGAAGAAGCAATGTAAAAAACATGCATCCCTTCGTCATTTGCAAGATGGGCCTGGTAAATCCTCTTTTCATTAAGGCAAGGTTAAAGTGTGAAATTGGTTCAGGAGATATCCAATTCGATATCAATATACCCTGACGCAACTGCATCTTTTTAACCCTTACATTAATTTTACTTTAATAAGTTACACTTTTTATCAAAATATTAAAAAAGAAATTTAAATCATTCCGAAATGCCTTTTTTATAGTATTATAACAATAAAAATATTTTTTATAAAAATAAGATTACCTGTAACGATCAATTTTGATTCTGATCTTTACAGGTAATCTGTTAACTTATATTAATACCCGGGATTCTGTGGGAAAACTGAACCACCGTCTGCGGCTTTGTCGCTTCTGTCGATTTGGGTTTGTGGAATGGGGCGTAGATTGTGGGTTTCTTTAATATTTGCTGCTGCGTCCGTATTGTATTTTTTAACACGGTCAACAAGGCTTCCCCAACGCTTCAAATCCAGCCAGCGTGTTTGCTCTCCCAATAATTCACGTCCGCGTTCTTCCATAATAAACTCCATAGTTGCATTAGCTGCGGTAATTTCCATAGCCGTTTCTTTGCCTGGAAAAGCAGCACGACGACGCACCGTGTTGATTGCTGCCACAGCATCAGCCGTTTTACCAAGTTTCAATTGTGCTTCAGCCAGCAACAAATATGTATCAGCCAAACGGAAAACCAGAAAATCACGGCTACCTGGTTCGTAAGTTCTGTCAATACGAAGTGGATCCATAAATTTCACAAGCGTCGGGAACAATGAAAGGTTATACAAACTTGGTACCAAAACCTGGTAAGGTTTAGCAGCACGTTGCGCCAGTGTCCATTCTACTCCCGGAATAAAGATGGTTGTATCACCTGGTTTGAATGTTACCGACTTTTTCGAATTGTCAAAAACGTTGGTAAAAGTTCCTCCCGCTGTGTTACAAAGCCACGTATCTCTGAATGTTTTTTTGTAGCGCGAATCATTGGTGCGGTCTTTAAAAACTGTTTCCAAAGCATAAGTGGTTGGTTTTAAGCGTTTAAATGGACGACCATAGAAAATATCACGCACCATACCAGCTTGTACGTCATACTGCATTCCGAAAATTAAGTGAAGGTTATTACCATTTCCGTTTGTAGTCGGATCAGAAATGTTTGTAAGCGGATCAGTTGTATACTGAACAGAAAAAATAACTTCGTCATTAATTTCACCTGCTCCCTGAGCAAAAACACTTGCAAAATCCGGCAGTAATTTAAAGCCATAATTATTAATTACATTTTGAGCATAAGTAGCTGCTTTTGCATAATCATCCGCTGCTTTTACCGAAGAAGTAGCTTTGGTAAGATAAACTTTTGCAAGAAAATGTTCCGCAGCTGCTTTTGTAGCACGGCCATAATCAGCAGATTTTGCCTTATTTTCCAAACCTGGTAATGACTCTTCCAAATCCTTGATGATTGCTGCATACATTTCTGCTTCGGAAGCACGTTTAGTGGTTTTTGTTGGCAGAATTGTTTCTGTCAAACGTAGATCCACACCGCCAAACTGCTGAAAAAGAATGAAATAATAATGTGCCCGCAGGAATTTCATTTCTGCTACTCTTTGCGCTTTTACAGCATCTGTAATTCCTGCTACTGTGGCTGCACGTTCAATAACCGCGTTGCAGGTATTGATACCTTTATAAAGCTCTTCCCAGACTTCCTGTATAATTACAACCGTACCAATGAGTTGAGAATCATAAAAGTGAAAACCCTTATAACTTCCATCCGCACCAGCCGAATACAGATCAGTTCCATATTCAGTCATACTGATTCCTCTTTCAGTTCCGTAAAAATTCCTCAACGAAGAATAAGCCGCATTGGCCGCAGAATTAAAACCGGCAGTAGTTGCAATATAATCGTCAGGAATACTCGAAATTACTTTTTCATCCAGCAAATCTTTACACGACTGGCCCATAAACAGGAGAGCCATTATGCCTAGTGTTTTAAAAGATTTTGATAAATATTTACGTGTCATATCTTTAAATTTAAATAGCCTGATTAGAATTTAATATTTAATCCAAAAGTTGAAATCCTTGTTGCAGGTGTTACATCGCTGTTAACATTTCCATCAGAGGATTCAGGATCTATACCGTTGTATTTCGAGCGGTATTTTGAGAAAATAAATGGTTGCTGAATACTTGCAAACAAACGAAGTGATTCAAGACCCAGTTTTTGCACAACTTTTGGAGTGAAAGTATAACCAACGTTGATGTTACGAACTTTTACGAAAGAACCGTCAAAATAGATAAACGAAGTATTGTAAACCGGGAACTCCTGGTTGAAGTTTGGTCTTGGAAATTCGTTTGTAGGATTATTTGGTGTCCAGTAATCTACTTTGATCTGGTTGTAACGTCCTTGTAAAGTTAGTACGTCCTGATGGAACTTGCTCAGAACTTTTTGACCTATACGGGCAAATATAAAGAATGACAAATCCACTCCTTTGTAGCTAAAACGGTTGGTAATACCACCTTGCCATGAAGGAATATCTGATCCCAGAATTACACGGTCATTTGCTGTAATCTTACCATCTTTATCAGTATCCTGAAGTTTAACCTGTCCAACTGTAAATCCTTGTGCTTTGGCTGCATCTTCCTCACCTAACTGCCAGATTCCAATTTTCTTGTAATCAAAGAATGAATTAAGCGGATGTCCAATGAACCATTTGTTACCTGTATCATCCACTTTACCATTGTAAAGCGAAATAATTGCTTCTTTATTTTTGTAGAAAACAAAATCAGTGCTCCATTTGAAACCACCTTTTGTATTGACGTTAACTGTTGAAACGCCAATTTCAATACCGCGGTTACGGGTTTCACCAACGTTACGTGTTACCGCATTGAAACCAATGGAAGTTGGCAGCTGGTCAGAAAGCAAAAGATCAGTTGTATTGGTTTGATACACTTCAATAGAACCTGAAACGCGGTTTCCAAAGAAACTATAATCAATACCTATATTTTTACTGGCAGATGATTCCCATTTCAAATCAGGATTTCCGATTGAATTCGGACGATATCCATAAGCCGCAGCAGTTCCCCATGCATATGAAGTACGTTTTAACAATCCCTGAGTTTGATAAGGCGACACACCCTGGTTACCGGTTTTACCATAACTGGCACGCACTTTCAACTGATCGATCCATTTAATTCCTTTGAAAAATGGTTCGTTATAAATATTCCAGGCCAAAGCAACTCCGGGAAAATTACCATATTTTGTATTTTCTCCAAAACGGCTTGATCCATCACGACGTGCTGTAACAGTAACAAGATATTTATCATTATAATCGTAATTCAGACGAACCATGTAGGAATTAAGCGTCCATTGCAAAAGATTACTTCCAACGCCTAATACAGAACTTGCATTTCCTGCATTATAAAATTCCTGTCCTTCAACCGGAACACCTTGTACAGCGATGTTATTATATTCAAAATTATCGCGCTGAATAGACTGTAAAGCGGTTACATTAAGATTATGAACATTTGAGAATGTCTTATTGTACGTCAGGATGTTTTCAATCGTGTAGTTGAAACCAAACTGGCTGTTCGTATTTGCTTTTGGCTGACCTCCTTTTATATCATTGGTTTGTGCACCAACAAAACGGCCCGCGCGCGAAATGCTAAAATCAGGTCCAAAGTTTGCACGGTATTTCAATCCCGGAAGAATCTGCACCTCTGCATAAACACTATTAAAGAAACGGTATTTCTTGGTCTGGTCAATCTGTGCACCCTTTACAAGTTCGGCCATCGGGTTGGTAAGTAAGGCATCCGTAGTCTGCGCGAAAATAATATTTCCGGCATCGTCATAAGCCCGCGCCAATGGATTTTGTGCCAATGTAAATCCATAAGGATTTCTGTTAGCACCATTCCGTACACTGTACATGGTATAGGATGAAATTCCAACCTTAACAATTTTATTGATATTATGATCCAGGTTTAGACGAACCGAGGTACGTGTAAAATCCAGACCGGGAATAATACCTTTGTCTTTAAAAAAACCACCCGAAATATAAAATTGAGTTTTTTCATTTCCTCCCTGAACGCCAAGTGAATGATTTTGCTGAAAACCACTGCGAATCATCATATCCTGATAATTTGTGGTGCGGTTCTGTTTGATTCCATCAAGTTCAATAGCTTCAAACAGTTTTGAATCGGCGTAAGCATCAGCAGTTCCTGTTGGAACTAAGTTACCTGCTTCATCTTTATATGTGCCTGTTGTTCTGCGGGATTCCCGTTTCAATTCAGCATACTCCGCTCCATTCATCAGATTTACTTTGTCCAATGCATTGGTGGAACCTACATAAGTATCATAACTTACGGTTGTTTTTCCTTTTGCAGCACCTCGTTTCGTACTGATCAGTACAACACCGTTTGCACCTCTTGCACCATAAATCGCTGTAGCCGTAGCGTCTTTCAGGATTTCCATA
>Ga0247734_1001310_pt1 | contig 19112 bp, 21 predicted proteins | sample UWRJL103311B2_FD_180933 | JGI IMG/M metagenome (GOLD analysis project Ga0247734, IMG submission 180933) | Plant litter microbial communities from Arlington Agricultural Research Station in Wisconsin, United States - UWRJ-L103-311B-2 | ecosystem: Environmental > Terrestrial > Plant litter >... | reverse complement strand
CGAGCTTCCCGGAAACGATAAACTACAAACGCTGATATGTTCCTTGCAGGAAGAGGCACCAGAATCCGAGGACGTCCACTTCGAGCCAGTCATCCGCCTCACCGAGAAAGTCGACGTCAAGACGAACGAGGAGTTGGAGGAGCAAACTTTCAAGATGCGCGCGAAGCTATTCAAGTTCATCAAGGAGAGCAACGAGTGGAGAGAGCGTGGAACTGGTGATGTTCGGTTGCTGAAGCACAAGGAGAACGGCAAGACTAGATTGGTTATGCGACGAGACAAGACCCTCAAGGTTTGCGCCAACCACTACGGTATGTCGTGCCATCTCAAAGTCATGACCTAAAGCTAACGAAATACCAGTTGTCCCTGACATGAAGCTCTCCCCCAACGTTGGAAGTGATAGAAGTTGGGTTTGGAACGCTGCTGCTGATGTCAGTGAGGGTGAGCCAGAAGCACAAACTCTTGCTATCCGTTTTGCCAACTCAGAGAGTAAGTTATTGTCACTTGCGTATGGTAAAGAATCTAGCTAACACAATCAGACGCCAACCTTTTCAAGGAAGCTTTCATCAAGGCCCAGCAAGAGAACGAGGCTCTGTTTAGCAAGGCATAAAAAACAGCATGACCTGGCTACATTCTACTTCTACACGCACAAATTCCACAGCACCCCCCCTTTCACGCGAAATTTACGGCCCCTTTTTGCATGGTTCATTTTGCATTTCTGCATGAATTCCTACCCCAACGTCACCCCCTTACGCGAATGATTTCGGAGAAGCACCTTCGTAAGTCTTCTGGAGCTGAATCTTGATAAATTCAATGATCTTGGTTGTTCTTGAAGCGAGGTTATAGAACGGAGGTAGTGGAGGAACTGGTTGGTAGATAGTACTCGATTGAGACTATCTTATGGCATCGTAGTTAGACTAAATAGCAGTTCTTCATTCTCCCCCATCAAATATTTCTGGCTGTGTCACTAGTGTTTGCGCAATATAACCCTCTTACCATAGAACTCGTAGATCGAATATATACTTAGTATATCAGTTTCTTTGAAAATGAGCTTTTGTGTAGGTGTACATGAATGCTAATTCACCATTGCAAATAGTTTGATTCACTAAGGTTGATTTGTTGGTAGTTTACCTTTGTGGTATGGTCTCGGCTATTGAATAAAGAACAAACTCCTTAGAATTCAGAAGAGAGACCTCATTTATCGCGCCACCCTCCAATTTCTTTCTAAACCATCGAAGTAGGAAAATCCCCACATCATTATCATCAGATTCCCATCAGACCTCCTGGAATATCAGGTTTGACGCTGAGATTTGCACTGATTAGGCCCCCACTACATATACCTAGTCGCGGGTTCGGTTTATCATCTGAGCGCGTCGCAATCGCAACTACCCTTCAATTGACAGTCTGCCATTGAGCTCAGCACTCGACGCACGATCTTGTTTTTACACGGTGAAATTATTCAAGATGGTCGCCGATGTAAGCACTATTCCTCCAGGCTCCGCTGGATATTAAAAAATCCCCCGCAGGCGAGTTATTGCTGACTTCCAAAAAGCTCAAGCGCACAGTGAAGTTCGTTACTGAACAAGGGAATATGTACGTTAGCTCGAATTCCGGACATTCGATTTCGGGCCTGCAAGAATACTAGTAGCAATAGACTGACTAGCTCTTAGCGACAAGCCTTCTGAGGTAGAGGGGTTTCCTATGAAGTCATGGAACATTGAGGTCTTTCTGTTGGATGAACAAGGACACCAGAAGCCTGCGACATGCTTCACCAAGGTCGTCTACAATTTGCACCCATCTTTCGTCAACCCAATCCAAAGTAAGTGCCATTTCCGAGCGTTTGACATAGAGGCACGGTGGTAACGATATATAGCATTCACCGAACCACCATTCCGTTGCGAAAATGAAGGATGGGGAGAATTTGATATGACCATCGATCTATACCATACTGAGAAGGGGGGAAAGAACACTTTGGTGCATGATCTCAACTTCGCAAAGCCAAGGTATGATGCAAAGCATGTAATCACCTTCAAGAACCCAAGCGCCGCACTCGTCAATCTCCTCCGAGAGACTGGGCCGGTTCCGGGAGACGAGAATGGAGCGCGGAAGAAGACCGATGCTGAGAAGAAGCGCAAGCGTGCGGCCGGTGCGATCGATATGGAAAAGTTGGCGGATGGACTTGTCAAGTTGAACGAGGATGATCTTCTCCACGTCGTCCAGATGATCCATGATAACAAGTCCGAGGATACCTACACTAAGAACGATATCGAGCGTACGTTTCCTCAGACCCAAACACTGCCCCCAAATACTAACTCCACTGCAGAGGGCGAGTTCCATGTTGATCTATACACCCTTCCTGACTCCCTCGTCAAAATGCTTTGGGCCTACGTCAGCAAAGAGGCAGCTCAATCATGATCACAGATTGCATGAGATATACCTCCTAACTTTTTGATTTCGCTTTTGCTCCAGCTGCACAAACTAGTTGTATCAGCATACTTTACGGCAGAGAGCAGCGTTTTCAATCCTCATGATTTCTGGTTTTGGCGTTTACTGCGGGGACCAGGGCATAATTCATGTTTTCTCATTGGAAGTTGGCAAAGTCTCTCTTCAAATGGATATCCGGGCATGGGCGCAAATCTAAGCGGTAGCATCCTTTCTCTGCTACTTTTCTTCATTATGTATTAAGGGCTACGTGGCCGAGCAATATCGCGGCATCAATAAAAGCTAAACATCTCTAAACCCACCAAAAGACGCTATTACAATCGTGTGCGGTAATGGATATACTGGTTTCAATGATTTGCACCACGTTTGTAGAAGTATGCTGAGCTGATTGGTGAACAGCTGGTCAAAATTCCAGCATAGGACTAAGAGACATATTTATGCAATATTCTTAAAAGCTAACTTTGTTGTCTATATGAGTAGCTATCATGATATATGATTCCGCAGCAGGGGGTATCAATTGTACGCCGACCTAAAAACTCCAACCCCAAATATATATATCAAATGCCCAGTTTTCCTGTTACCCAATTGAGTCATTCATCATCCCCAAAGCTCAACTTGACTTTCTTTCCCTTCTTGGGCGCCTTCTTGTCCGGTTTCTTGCCCTCGGTTTTCTTCGCAGCACTGACAGCGCTATCTGCTTCTTCCCCATCTCCTCCAACGACCTTACCCGCCTTTCTCTTCTTGCTCGTTCCAATAACCGCAACTTTCTCCTTCACCTCCTTCGCTCCCTCCTCCCCAATCCCCTTCTCCCCATCCCCGCCCACATTCCCAGCCTTAACCTCTTCGGCATCGCGTTTCTCCCACTCGCTCTTCGTCAGGGTATCCCCCGTATCCTCATCAAAGTAAACAGGCTCGTCCTCCGCATCGTCCTCAGCATTGCGAGCCTTCTTCGGTCGCGCAGCTTGGAATTCATTGCGGTCGCTCTTGTTGGCCTGCAGCCGCGCCAGGAACGGCGGCAGCGTGCTGTCGTAGTGCAGATTCTTGGCTTGGAGTTTAGACATGATGGTCGCTTTGTGCTTTGGCGGCTGTACTGAGGGGCTCGCTTTTCGAGGTTCAATGGGGGGAGAGGGAAATGGAGGGTTCACTTTTTATTGCGGCTCTTTGCTGGTCACTGACGGCGATTACGCTAGCGTGGCCAGACCGCGTTGCTGGTAGAAAATAATAACTGGTGAGATTTCGAGATCTGGCATTTATGGCTCCATATATATGTACATATGACTTCTAATAGTTTGATAAATTCAAGGCCGAAAAATCCTCTCTGGTCTAGATACTATGGTTTTTTAGGTTGGTACTGTAGCTTGTTGTGTTGGCCTTTTGTTGGTTGCTTTCTGCATGGATATCTAGCCAAGATTCTCAAGTTGGCGGGATAGAGCCTCTAGAACATGTCAAGCGGGACCTATAATCGCTGGGGTGATTAGTCCACAACTTGTGAAGCTGGGAAGATTAATTATTAGAAATTATTTGACTTGAAAACAGCAGAAGAAAGAGAAATCTATCCTCTCTTTTTCAAAAAATGTAAAAAGAAAAAAAAGGGCTTCTTGGTTGTCTCTATTCGCATTTAACTTTTTCTTGGATGCACCATCCAGGGGCGGTTTGACCAGGGCCAGGGTGACTTTTTGCCGAGATTCTGAATCCTGCCCTGCCAGTTGGGTGAGCGTTAGATCAACGTTAAAATAACCTCCCTATCGTACCAAGCAAAGTGTGTCTGTCCTGTTCAGCAGCGCCAGATTCAACCAGAAAGGAACGTCAATCATTACCATTCACCATCCACCGCATTGGATGTTCAGTCTCTGCAGATTTGTCATCTGCGTCTCCTGCTAACGGCGCCAATCCATCTGCCGACGCGTAATCGCAACCTTTCGGGGACCATTCGCTCGTTTTCTGGAAAACAATCTGGAGAATACATCCAAGCTACCAACTGCCCTAGACAGGGCATCTATCTCTCCACCCCCTATCAAACCATTGTTATACTTTAACGATACATATTGTAATAACCGCGGCGGCCTTGAATCACCTTGGGACGACACGGGGCGTTTGCTCTTCACAAACGGTGGCACATTTTACTAACGAGCCAGAATGGGTTTCGTTCAGAGGATCATAAAGCGCTTGCCCTCATCGGCCGACCTCCCTACACTGGATGATGATGTGAAGGTGAAAGGGAAATCCAAGCCATCGTCAAGATTGGCTTTCTTTCGGCGGCCTCTACGATTAAAAGGCAATTCCAGCATATCGATACCTCTCGGCGTTGTACTGTTGTTTCCTTGCATTGTTGTACTGTTAATCCTACTGCTCTTTGTTCGGCATCATAAGTCAGGAGTAGGTGTTTTCATACCAACTGGAGCACCACCAGCTATAAGGTATGTTGAGACTCAGATAACAAAATATTGGCAATCGTAGACTAACGTCGGCTTTCTTATAGAAAGATCTCAGAGGAACATGACAAAGTATTCGTGACTGGTTGCCTAGAGCCCGATACCTCGAAACCTCGGGCAAACGCAGCATTCGTTGTGTTGGCCCGGAATAAGGAGCTCGACGGCGTTATTCAATCTGTCAAGTCTATCGAAAGGCACTTCAACCGATGGTACCATTACCCATATGTGTTTCTGAATGATGGGGAGTTCAATTCTACATTTAAAGAAACTATCACGAACTATACTAGCTCGCACGTAGAATTTGGACAAATTGACCCGAAGATGTGGGGATTCCCAGATTGGATCGATCCGAAGGTGGCCAAGGAAGGCATTGCGAAACAGGGAGATGCCGCGATTATGTATGGTGGAATGGAGAGTTACCACGCAATGTGCAGATTCTATTCTGGGTATGTAATCCGGGACAAAGAAACGAGCAGCACTAACGAGGCATAGATTCTTCTACAAGCACGAGCTGTTGCAAAAGTACGAATGGTACTGGAGATTGGAGCCAGAGATTAAGTATTTCTGCGATATCACATAGTATGTTTCACTCAGCACTTATGGGGTCCAATAACTAACCTAGCCAGTGATCCCTTCCTGAAGATGATCGAATCAAACAAGACTTACGGCTTTACAATTGCGGTTAAGGAATTGAAGGAGACTGTGCCCAATATATTCCGTTATGCATCAGCATATAAGAGAGTCAACAACTTAACTTCACAAGGATTATGGGAAATGTTTGTGGAACCCCAACCTGAAAAGCCGAAAGAACTTCCCGAGGACGACCCCAATTTCAAGCATCCCCTACCTGAAGAGATTCTGCGAGGTGATCCATCACATGCCTCTCTGCCAACTATCGATCCCGAAGCAATGGAAGGAGAAAAATATAATATGTGTCATTTCTGGTCTAATTTCGAGATTGCCAAATTGAGTTGGTTCCGAAGTAAGGCATATGAGGATTTCTTCCAGATGATGGATCGTAGTGGAGGATTCTGGATGGAGAGAGTAAGGAACTCCAAACCAACCCTTTCAAATCATGCTAACGTAAAACCAGTGGGGTGATGCACCCATTCATTCTTTGGCCGCAGGAGCACTCCTAGCTCCCCGTGACATCCATTATTTCAGAGACTTCGGGTACAGGCATACCACCATCCAGCATTGTCCTGCGAACGCCCCAGCTCGTCAAATGCCACGTTCACCTTTCCTAGAGAAAACTACACTAGATCCAAAGGCCAGGAGAGAGGAAGATGAATACTGGGCGACTCCAGATCCTCCCAAAGAAAATGGAGTTGGCTGTCGTTGCAAGTGCGATACAGATATTGTAGATGTGGAAGGCAAGCAGGGATCTTGTATGGCAGAGTGGGTAGATGTTGCCGGAGGATGGGCAAGCCCTTGATAATTGCTGTATTTGAATGGAAAAGCGGCAATGATAGACGTGTGGATATATGAGTGGGCCTCCTAGAAGATACCAAACACAGTGGACAATGCTGGATTGGGGTAGCTGGCGTGTAACGGATTTGAGGACGGGGCTTGTCCCCTATTTATATTACGGGGTGCACGCATTCCGGCGTTTTGGACTGATAGGAAGCCTATCTTTCAATGTGAAAATACAATCGAATAACTTCTTACCCCTTTGCATTCTTGTTTGTTCCCAGCTGACGTCTGAATCCCTACTATTCTTGAGTGCACTTTGTTTTTAAATATCAAGTTCGTAATAGCCGTTATGTGTGCCCAAAGACTGGCATGTTTTGCTCGAGTGAGCTGTCTACAGGTGCGATATCTTTACGGCTCTCAACTTCCAACAGCTCACTCATGCCAATATTTACTAATTTCCTTTGTACGTGCTTTTCCTTCGGCAGTTTCTGCGCCAGGTTTTTTCAAAACTGGTGATATCTACCTCTTCTTCCTGGTGGGCCTAAAGCCTAAATCTCATGTCTACATAAGAACCATAACAATTAGTCTTACATCATCCTTCTTCTTGCAGAGATTGGATTCTCCGTGGTTACTGTGGTCCTGCAGCTAGCTAACTGATTTGAAGTTTTACTCATAAAGAGCGTACAGCGTGAGTACTTGATGTACTACCGTCTGATTCCGTTTTTAGGTGATCTAGTTTTATATTGTTCGTGGATTGTGAATAAAAGATATTTAGCCCGCTTTGTGAATAACGCCGATGGTACAATAAACTTACCCATAGATTCACAAATACACTCAGATTCCCTTTGCTTACTAAATTTGTGTCTTGGTCAAATCATGTTTAGATACCATCGTTCTACCACATTGAACTTTTTCAACTTCTACTACACCCAATAAATCAATCAAGTAAGGTTGTCAAGAACAAAGAAACACAAATATATAACTACACCGGACTTCAAGATGCTTATCAATTACAGTTGGTTTTGGATTGCCGTAGGTGCTCATGTTATCCTCAAGACCCCAAGGCCATTCAAATTCTCCAGCGATGGCCATTTCAATCCAATCGACCCGAGTGGCTCCGATTTCCCGGTATGCAATAATCCATTTATTTTCTTGAACGCGGCTTACTCCTTCCAGTGTAAGGTTCCACCCGGAAAGGAGCTCGAGGCTGATGGACCTCCTACACGGATGGTCATCGGCGAGGAGCAGATCATGTCATTTACTGGCTCAGCGGTTCATGCAAGTGCTTACCTTCAATCAGGACACTTTTTGCTGATAATAATGCTAATCCGCTATTTAGGGTGGAGGCAGTTGCCAGATAGCACTCACGAAAGATCTTCAGCCTACCAAATATTCGGATTTCCGGGTCATTCATTCCGTTGAAGGTGGGTGTCCTGCACGGAATCAGAAAGGAAATCTCTCGGGAGATTCCAGGACCCAAGATACTTACAAGTACAAGATTCCTGAGGGCATTGAACCTGGAAGATATATTTTCAGTTGGACTTGGAACAGTAGGATTGGAGGCTTGCCAGAATACTATATGAACTGCGCCCCGATTGAAGTGTTGTCTTCAAATGAGCGTATGGTCATCGAAGGGCACCATAACTCTTCCCTCCAGCTAGCTACAACAGATTTCCCCCCTCTCTTTATGAGCAACATGGGACAGGTCAGCGGGGGATGTACCACAGAAAAGGCGTTGGTTGCACAGCTGGCAATTACTTATCCTAATCCAGGTAAATCTGTTGAGCATCCAGAGGGGACGTTAAATCTCTATCCACAAGAATGTGACGGAAATCCCAGAGCGAAAGCCCCTGGAAGTCGTCTAGCTTCAACCGATGATATTGCCTCTAAGCCTACGATGCCATCAACCCTGTTGAATCCGTTACAACGGCACACATCTAGGCGAGACTCTACCTCTATCTCTGGTGTTGCTCTAGTAGCATCGTCTTCCATGATAATTCCAGCTTCATCGTCTCTAGAATCGACAAGGCCGGCTTCTATCTCTATGTTAGCAGCCGAAGTCCCAACCAGTACGCTTGTGCCATCGATATCCAACACCTCTATGGCTAATCTACTATCTTCGTCCTCGAAAGAAGCTGCATCTATTCCTAATGCAACGCCTTCTTCCGTTGGGACCCGGAACGAGTCTTGTGTTCATGGCCAATACGCATGTTACGGGAATTCATACTCCATTTGCATAGGAGGCTCATGGACTATTAAGCTACCTACGCCAATTGGATACAATTGTACTCACGGTGGTGATAGCATTAGCAATTTTTATGCTTAACGGTATTGGCACAGGAATCTATAATGGTCTCTGCATAAGAAAGTAGGTAGATGCATGTAGTTAAGCAAAGGTCGGTCTTGTAAAACTAAATACAATTTATGAAGAGAAAACAAAAACTGATATTCATATGAGCAGATATCTTTTCATGATAGAGAGTCACAACTTAGGAGTTATGTATCATGTGAAGGTATGCCGTGACATTATTTGCTCGTGCCGCATTTCACCTTTGTGCATGTCAATTACTGAATAGCAATCGGGGTTAGCAATCGGGGTTCCCAATAAAGATGCACACCAGTCCACTAACATGAGGCAAGCACAATTTTCCCATCCTATTAGTTAGAGATTTGCGTCTCAGCTAACCATACACTATTGCAGTTGTATACTTCTAGGTATATATAGAAAAGTCAGAAGCTAGTCAACAAGAATTTTAGGCAGACCTCAGACTACGCAGTGGTAGAGAGGCAGCACTCCAAGGTTGTTGTCCCCTTTGGGTGGGATCTGACCTAACCTAAAATTTGAGCTGTAAAGTCATATGTTCTTTAACTTTCCCTCAATTCTGAAGGCCTCCCCAATGGTCGCTAGTGAGCGAAGTGAGCGAGAAAGGGGCAGATAAAGAGGGAAAGGGAGATCTATTGGGAAACTGAGCTGATTAGTAGACGCTGGAGAAATAAATAGTCTTCAATCCCTAATTAAAAGGCCCGTCTAAATAACGTGTGCGAGACTCATTCAGTTTACCCAAAAATTAGCGGTAGAGCCTATTTTGCCTAGACAAGGAATTGAATTCTCAGAGGACCGGTCTTCTATTCCGTTTTTAAATCGGTTAACTTGAAGGGCTGCTCAAACACTTAAAGTCAACATTTGGGAAATTTGTCATACAAATCCATCAATTGCTGCTATACTACAATTCTCCTTTATGTGGCTGCCTCTAGAAACCTTTCCCAGATACCCAATCATCCCCTATCTGTATTCTGGCTTGACGAAATCGACGAAGGTCTTTGGCTCCTCATACCCGTGATGATCATGTCCATGGTCGTGCGAATGAGGGTCGTCTTCAGGACCAACATACTCCATCTTCAAGACATTACCACACTCAGGGCAACGCTCAACGGGGCGTTCGCGAGACATCTATACACAGTTATTAGCATCACCCTGTATTCAATTTGGAGTTTAATTCATACCGTGAGCCAAATAGTGTTGTGCGAGTCCGCTGGATACCCGGTGCAACCAGCGTGTTGCTCATCACCGAAAGATTTAACCATGATGGGGTTGTCCAATGTGCCTATATTCAGCCATTAACGCGCTGTTTCCTTCATGTCCCAGTCAGCTCCTCTTATGACTCGTACCTTTTCGGGAAGCATCCAATGGCTTCATGTCGAATACATCAACACCTTGCATCTTTCCTAAGATCTCCAAACGCTCCAAACCAACTGCCTGCTCAAGATCGGTAGGAATGGTTCCGGGTTCGGCTCCAGGACCGATCAGATCATCTTCACTCTTGATTTCTATGTATCTTATTAGTACGCCACCTCTTATGACCTTTTTTCCAAGCTCTATATATCTTCGTACCTGCGAATGTCTTCATCTTCTTCTCAACAGCTCCAGATGGGGTTGGTGCTGCATCTCCTGTAGTACCAGTTAGTTTCGTGAAAGCTAAATCAGGAGCTTGGGGTCGTACTGCGCATAAAAGAGCTGGTGAAGCTGCGCTTGACAATGGGGCTAACTGCCGCTCGTCGGGCGGCAGCAAATGCAGAGCGTTGGAGAAACATGGCGGCTTCAATTGGGTTTATGATTGTATGGTACGACTTTTTGGAGGTTGTAATCTTGAAGAGTAGCCGAATTTGTGGCCTGAGGCAAAAGTATGCTAACCATAACCCCAACCCATATCACGTGGCAATCAATCACAAAATACACTCAGTCAAGAACGTTACTTTTAGATCAACCGTCAAGCACATTGGAACAATCTTATTGATATGATCTGCAGTCTGTGAGAAACAAATGCACCCAAACATATTGCTAGGCTCAACTTAGAAATGCTGTCATATACATGGAGCTGTCATATGTCTAGGCTATCTTTGTTTCATCGGTTTCAAAAATATGTTGGTTTAAGACGAACTTTTCTTATTGACCGAATGCTCTTTTTAAAAGATAATACTTATAGCTAATAACCAGGTGAATTTCTAGTTAATCAAATTGCGAAATTCTATAGTATGTTACAAGCTCTAAGGTCCTTTGATGGGTGTAGGTGGGTACAGATTGACGAGAGTTTACCAGAAAATTTGCATCGTAACTACAAACCTACGTTTTTAGTGAATACAAGGCTAATATTTCCACGATCCAAAGAGTTGACCAATTCCATGTCCCCGGTATCCCTTGACACTTGGATCCATGTAAACTCTAGAGTTATGCGAATGGTCATTAGGTTACACAGCCTCCAGTGCCACAGTTTCTAACCTACCCTAAACCCATGAAATACGGCCAGAGCAATTGCATCTAGGACTATCATTTTGTTGATCAAGGTTTTGATTTCCGAAACTACAGTAGTTAATCGGCGAACACTGGCGATCTGATGTTCACGGTTGTGGCGAAGTCTTAAATTAGAATTCTAACGTGACCAGCTGTATGGTGGCAAAATAGAGCTTAATGATCTACATAATGTTCATGGCTGTAGTTAATAACCAACGAGAATATTGTAGATCATGCTGACAGCCTAGCCACCTTGTGATGATCTGAGTGAGTTAAAGATAGAATTTACTTAACATTTAACAGAATATTTGCGTAGGTCGCCTTGGTATTTGAGGTCTAATAATATCTTAGGGATTGGCTTCGTGATGTGAGTAGGAAGCTCCCACCTATGTTTTCACATATCTTGGTGATGTTTCTACCTTTGCTATTGCATCATTAAGGTTTATTAGGTCTATACTTCGTGTGCTGCTGAACGCAACAAATCAACAGGAAAGACATGCTTTAGAACTCACACCATCATGTTCTGCTAATTAGCGTTTGCTACCAGGTTAAGCCCAGAGATCTCCAGACTCGTCAAGTTTTCAGAGTTCCAAAAAGGCGTATACGACACTTATTAACTTCGCTGTTCTTCTGCTGCCCTGTTACCAATGAATCGTTCTCGTTTACGAAAAGGGGGCAGGCCCGTATACAGCATGAGTAGTGGCTTTCCCTCGAATGGATTGAAGAAGATATTATAGTATCCACAGAAACGCACGGTATCCAAAGTAACTTGAAGGGGAAAATAGTACCAATCTGTGACATGCAATTAGCTGGTGAAATACATACATGCCCTGCTCCAAGCTGCACCTCTTAGTCAACATCTTCCTTTTGTTATTACCTATCAAACCTGTGTACGCTAAAATACCTAGCAAAATTACAACAAATCATAGACCAAATCTTGAGATCGCCCACTATGGGCCAAGGTTCGGCAAGTAGATAGTATTTACAGCACATATGATACCATCCACAATGACCATACTATTTGGCTAAGAACCAAAGTTAAATCAAATTGCATCATTTCTGAGAATTCTCTGGCAAGCTCCATGAATCGAAGAAGGCCGCTTATTAATTTAAAACGAGCGCTGATTAAGAATCGCTGGCTAGACATTTCTTTTTAGATGGGGGCGTAAGCATAGTGCCTGATGTTCATAGTGGTTGCGGAATAGTACGATCTCGGTCGTAAAATGCTAAAATTAGACTTGAGAAGATGATATATGTAAAAAGCCAGTAACACTCTACTAAGCTTAACATGATACTGTAGGTAGCTAGTGAAGAAACTGGTTGAGATGTCCATCTAATCCGTCTTTCAAATAATTATCTTTGTTTATTTTATGATTTGAGGAAAGATTCCGCTACCAGCAAGAGTGACCCATTTTGGAGAGTTTCAGAACACCAATGATATATAAAATACTTCCCTGAGAGTAGTTTATATCGTTTGCCGATAATCCGACAACAAGTTCTTGACTCCTGCCGCCCCAAACAGTGACTGAACCGACATCCTACACATATGAATGGTTTGGTAGGAGATGGCAAAGAACAGTTAAATTTTGAATTAACATACTTATAGGTTTAGCAACTGCAAAAATTTCAGACCCAATTGCCAATCTGGGGTAGTGAGAATGCTTGTCCAGGTGCTAGGGAGTGATGTGGGTTGTGCTAAGTCAAGGTTGTCTCCCTACATAAATTTGCAGAATGAACAACAGTTTAGTTTCTATGGCATGATAGGTATTACCATTGAATAGTTCCTAACCAGCCGCAAACACGAAAACGTTGCCTACATAAATAAGGGTCAGGTAGTCGAAGCATATTACGTTGTCGAAGCTTGGTGCATCCTATTTGAGAATTAAATTGTGCATTAGAGAGCTCCCTTTACGTAATGAAGTCCATAGTAACCAGAGCTAATTGATCAATGAACTAGCTACTTAGGAATTAAGATAATAACTTTGCATAGAATTTGCGGATAAAATTTCCCCCATAGTTTAAGCCTCGAGAAAGAGCATGGGAATTAGCGTGTGGAGTAAAGTCTTGATCGCCCCCGACTCATGTAGAGCATGCGTGCTTGACCTATCATCTGTGGTAACTAAAAGGAATTCAATGAGTATTAGGTCATTCGTATTGTTTCATCGTGCTGAGATATAAAGTCCTGGGAATCATTCGATATCTTTTCGCACGTGACTATGCAATGGTGTTCTGGATCTATATATTGGCCCGAATCAACGGTTTAGTATTACAATATTTTTACAACATTCCAAAAGAATGTACTAGCAGGCTTGATTTGAGAAATATTAGGGATCATTTTGACCATTTTTGTTTCAAAAAGAAACCCCCCCAAACTTTTAATCCCAGAAATTTTATCCTTGATATTCGAAATATTATTTCATCTACAATAGTACCACGTTTCGATGTGGAGGCACTGATATACTGTAGATCAGGCGATCTTTCTTTTATGTGGCAGCTATATAGGATAAACACAGATCACTCAATCTATAGATATAATTTTATTATTATTGTTTAGTACTATAGGTACTTGGAACTGTTGTTTATGGCGTTCTTACCACTCCCTCGTCTTTTAGTAGTGGGCACAATTAAGCGAGTATGAAATAGGGGCGCAGATATGCCTACCTACCTACCTAGTAACCTTGTAGCGATAGAAGCTCTTTGTCAAGTTTGTTACTTGAATATCAACACCTCGTGATTTATTCAAAGATATGGATCCGAAAGCATACTGCACCATGGAGAGCTGCCTGTGAGATTGTCTAAAGAATGGTTGTGTTGACCCAATTGTTAGTTTGTAATAACGAGGGCAATACCTTATTTCATAGACTTGGAGACAAAACATATGGTTAAGTAAGATTGTATTGTAGTAGTTTTGAATTGATTCACGGTCACTCGAAATGATGCTTAAGGTGCGAGTCTTTTACCCAGGTGGCAAGATATTTATTTTTGAGCTTACAACTCCTTCAGAAAAGCATAAGTTCATCATTTCTTCATGAAGAGTGATTAATGGAAAGGCTTGGAGACCCAGGTCACCTTGTAGTCATCAAAGTCATCAAATTTCATTTGCCGCAGCATCATTTTCATTTTCACATGCATCAAAATCTAAGTGCGTAACTTCGCGATCACTGTCCAGACATTCGCCTTGTCATCCGCCATCTCCGTACTGGCCGATGTCCAGCACCCCAGGAAACAGGGAATTAAACGGCGAATATCTCAAATATCTAACCCCAACTCCTTCAAACATTCTCCAACTCTAGAAATAGAAGTTACTCCAGGATTAAACGTAATTGGATCTTAACAAATAGGTCCGTTATGCACGGCATCCGGGCAAGCCCCAGCATGCCATCGCATAGCTATTTGGAGTTCTTCCAACATTTGGCCGAAAGAAGCCGTCCGCTTGTTGGCAATATTTCGAATGGGGGTGAAACATGTTTACACAGAGTATCAACTACCGAGATTTCTAGGGCTTCTAGAAGCCCTGGAGAATCAGGCAATTTACAGTAGCAACCGGGGTAGCACTATAATCCCCGTTCTCCGTGAGCACTCAGCGCCATCCTCGCCGCGGCGTGTGTTTTTGTCAACAGCTCGTAAGCAAAATTATTGTCCCTGCTTCTCAATTGTTGAATGACGAGCGGCTCATGTTCATGCGATGGATGCATGAATAATTTATGAAGACAGCGTCTTACAGCTCTAATACCAATTTTATTGTTTGAAGGTGTCTGTCCTCGAGCTGACGATACACGGTGAATGTGATGGCCGGCAATTGAACCTCACCTCTCCAAAAAAAAACAAGCGAGCCAAAAAATAGGGGCTCAAAGCTGCACGAACAGTTCACCACATAATTCGCCCGCATCTCCATATGTTACCAATAATCTCATACTTCACGCCTGCGCGCTCCTCCAAGCGAAACAATCGCAGCCACTCAATAATGCGTAGCCCTCCCCATTCCAAATAGAAGATCCAAACAAAACACATCCATAACAGTTGTCCCCTGCTGTTACAAACAAAATCTCCACGCCTACCACGAAACCCATTGTCCACAGCTGCTAATCCATCAATGCGTCATTGGCCATCACCAGATACTTCTATGCATTACCAAAATTTGCATAAGGCAAGCCGGGTTCTACGGATCCATATATCATGCCTTTTCGCTTGGGCAGCCGGCATATCTGAAACATCGGAGGTTTTTTTTCGAGCGTTCGTGCAGGGGGAAAGAAGGAACGTGCAGGACCACCGATTTGGGCCAAATTCCGTTATGTCCTTTTCGGTGTGCCTGTCAGCGCGAGACACGTGTAGTACGTGTTACCTACATCGCGAGGGATGGGAGCATAGGATATTAAATCCCATGTTGCTGATAAATTCTTACAGAGGAAGAGCGGTAGTGTGTGAAATAGATTGGAGCTTTTGCGGAGGTGGATATGCATGCTGGACACGGGCGAATATATGCAATGCAGCTAGAGTTGCTGCGATCGATGTAACCCTAACGACGTCAAGGTCAGAAAAGTTCTGTGGCAAACATGTCAAAAGGCGGCTGATTCTGAAGGCAAATTCTCGAGAGGAATTATGCTGTATATTAATTGCAGCTCAAAGCTGGCTTTCTATAGGATATATTTTCTTCCGCTCTCTCCATGGTACTATATCTTCATCACCGTTCGTTAAAAACCAAATATAACATTTCCAGATCCCCCATCAACCACACAAAAGAAAGCGCATGTACAGAGAATGAAAACAAATGTAAGTGGTGGCGAATCTGATAGTGGCCTACCACTAAGCTGGGTATAATTCTGGAAGAAAATAAATAAAAGTGATGCTCGACAACCCCTGTTACCTTGTCTGCCATGTGGGTATATGATGCAGTATATGTTCTCTCCCGTAGAAAGATGCCCAATAGTTCTACTTCTCCCCGTTTGCGCCGCTGCAAATACCGCCCGCTTGCTACTCATATCAAGTGGTGGAGTCCAGAAATTAAGGATATTCCCAAGAGCCTCAGATGTAAAATTATACATCTAGGACGAGTTCTTAAAAAGCGCGCCCCAGTCGCGTGAAAGAGTTGGTATGCTTGAATGCAAGAGATGATAGGAGGTCGTATATCGTGATGTACATATGAGAGGTTTTCATTATGTCCTGAATTATGTAGTAGATGAGTTTGACGACTGGCTTCCGTACGAAGTGTCAGTGATTGGCGAGTGGTTTAGAAAGTGTGGTATGGCGGGTGTGAAGAGTGCTGTCTCTGAGAGACATTTGTAGACATCTATAGTGTCTACGCGCATTTTTGCGCTAATATTCTGTGTCCCCAAGGTCAGAAGCTGGTGCTTCTGCTGGAGACGCTGAATGCTATAACTCCCTAGCCTTCTCCTTACAAGCAGCAGATGTGAAGCCAGTGCCAACTTTCTGTGCCACTATGCGCCATTTCTCTTGCTCGTAGTCATGGAGAGCCTGACGTAACTTTTGAACCTGGAAGGGATTAGAACAATTTCTAGAAAGGATTGTAGTTTAATACTGACTGTCTCATCTGTCCACTGCGTTGTTTTTGCCTTGAGTTTTGTGCAGTACCGGACTTGTAAAGTGCCAGAAGAGCGTCCAGGGAAAAACTCGGCTATTTGCTTCCAAGTCAAGGATTTATTCTCTTTCAAATCAACAAGAAGTTGATCATCCTCAGGTGTAAATTTTAACTTGGGACCTCGAGGTCGTTGCGCCGGTGGAGGCATACCTTCCAAACCTACCACACTTGGCGCACCACCTTGCGACATCATACTGGAATCTGGATCGCCCATGCGTGGCATTTTTGACCGATGCTGATTAGGAAGAGAATGACCGTGATAAGCTTGCTGAACTGGCTGTCCCCCATATCCTACCATGGCTTGCTGAGGCATACTATGCATCTCTCCACCTTGCATCTGCCCTTCTGGCAGGCCACCCCCCATCTCCATACTCTCCAGATCATCTCGCTGTCGCTTCGCCCCAGTAGGCTGTTGCATCTGGGGCTGCATCTGAGGTTGCATCTGTCGCGCTCCATAAGGCATCATAGGTTGCCCGCTCCCAAACGGAGGGGACTGGTGGTGCGCCATGACATGAGGGTCCAATATAACTTGGTGTTGGGGATGCTGAGGATGCTGAGCTTGATGATGTTGCTGCTGTTGCTGATGGTGTTGCTGTTGCTGATGCGCCCCAAGCTCGTGTAGGGGACTGAGGCCTTGAGGACCACCTTGTTGAATTTCTTGTACATGAGACCCGAAGACGCGTTCTTCTTGATGGCCTTCGGGCTGCGGAGCATAGTCGATATAAGGATCGTGGCCTTCGTGGCCTGAGGGATAGCGAGACATGCATGGATTCCGCCACAGCGAACTGCTCTCGCAGGTCGCCGGGGGCAGTGGGAGAACGTGCAGGATCGCTGCCGCTGGTTAAGTTGCGTTAGATTTCTAGAAAGCTTATGGATGTTGTGTTGCGTTTGTTTTTAGACGTAATGCGACTGTGCGCGTTTCGAAGCTGGGTATATAATGCTCCAATATAGGTCGATGAGTGAGTAGCCGACAAATGCATTTGAAGTGTACACTATGCCATGCGACTCGAAACAAGACGTTCAACCTTTCCGTGAGGGGCGCTGTCCCGTGAATATTCGACGGTAAAAGTAATGTAGTGAAAGAGAAGAGAAGCAGGAGGAGGTAGGGAGGAGGGATAGCTTTGCATTATATCTACCGTCTGATCTCTAGGCCGTGCAGGCATTGACGACCTTTTGGGACGTGGAGTAATTAAAACTTTGGACAGGTCTGCCCAAAAAGTCAAGGCAAGCTTGCGATTCGCCATTGACGAGACGGAGGATGTGTTAAACCCAAAAGAACAATGATGCATGGTATGGGGAGGGTCTCTCTGGAGGGGTTGATTATGCCATGAGACCCCGGGCCATGAGGAATCAAAAGAGCAGCAAGAATATCCCGAAGGCGCTGGCCCCGGATCATGACAAGCCAAAAAAAAAAGCAGACAGGGCTGCGTACTGCAGCGAGGGTCCAGGGTAATTTTCTTGTATTGTACTAGGTAACTTGACCATACCACTTTTTTCTATACTTACCGTCCGAGCAGGGCAGTTCAGGGCCGGGATGTCAACGGGGGGGAGCCACCAAACTGGAAAACCCAGGATATGCAGAACAACGCCATCCTAGCGACTAATAAGGCTACTCTGACAAGTGACAGACGGAGAGCACAAGACAGTGGCGGGCATAATTTCTGGAATATCCCATCGAAGAATTTCAAACATCAGATTTGTCGGGGCGCAAGTGAAACTGTCACATCGTGGCGGGGCGCGCCTTGGATGAACTCCCACTGGGCGAGCGCTGGGTTTGGCAACGACATAGAGCATAACAAGCACTGGCATATGGGCCGCGAAGCGCGCGAGGGCGTGAGAGAACATCTCGAACATGCTATTATGCTACTGCTGGATGCTGGAGAGCAACACAACCAGGCCTTATCCAGCTCAGCACGACCAGCAAGTAGGATTCCCTCGCTCGGCATGGCTGGCAATGAGACTTGTTGGAAGCGAATGTTATGCGCAGGGATGGGCGATATTAAAATAGTAGACAACGACACGCCACTGGCCTTTAGGAAAGCCATGACGGAAATGACGAACGTTATGCAATGATCTGAGCAGGCAAGGAATGACAGAAAAAACAAGAAGACGAAGGAAAACCCCCTCAGAGCATAGTCGAGGCCCACAGGGGACCGGTACCGTACTGTACAGTGCGGTTACGGCACCAAGGGAAGTACCGAACGAACAAGACAATTTCTTGTTGGCAGAACTGGTCAATGGCGTCCAGTCGGGGATCAAGTAGCAGAGTACAGGATTGTACGTGTAAGGATGTAGTTGTGGAGAGAGAGAGTAGAGGGGCAGGCGCTGGAAATAGAAACACACTACCACCAACCACCATCCACCATCCAAAAGAAATCTCCGACATCTGCTCTGTGCGGAGCCGTGATGATATTGATGTGCCTTGACATTACCATCATCATTG